>Ga0214545_1006798_pt1 | contig 19627 bp, 7 predicted proteins | sample CNSS4metaG_FD_160064 | JGI IMG/M metagenome (GOLD analysis project Ga0214545, IMG submission 160064) | Root nodule microbial communities from cowpea collected in UCLA plant growth center, Los Angeles, California, USA - CNSS4 | ecosystem: Host-associated > Plants > Roots > Nodule | place: USA...
TATATATATATATTTCAGTTAGATCATCCTGGTCATTTATCTGGATTACATTAGATTCCAAATTTAGAAAACTAACCCAAATAAAAATTTAAAAAATGTTGGAAAAAATTATTTTCATTAAATAAATGGAGAAAGGTAGCAACAGCATCGTATATAATAGATTATTCGTTATAGTAGAGACGAGAAAGAGAAAACAAAAGTACCTAATGCCATGTTTCCATTATTTTGATGTTGGATAAAGACATTTTCCTTCTTATGCTTCGATCTTTTCTAATCCTTGTCCCACAATAATACCACGCTCCATACTTTTGAGCACATGTCAATGATATAGTTAACAAAATTATTTGCATCAATATGCAAAATCAAAATTAATCTCATTATCACTACTCATATTTTTACTGTTTACATAATATGATTTTTACCTATAATCTTCGCAAAAAAATATACTTTAACATGCATGACATGAAGGATTTGCTTCTAATATTTGATTTTGTTTTTCTGCTTGAAGAACCACAAATTGGTGGTGGTGGAAGCTGATGGAAACTACGTGAAACCATTTACTGTTGACGACATGGACATATATTCTGGTGAAACCTATTCAGTCCTCGTCACTACAAATCAAGATCCGAACAACAATTATTGGATTTCGATTGGTGTCAGAGGAAGAAAACCTAACACCCCACAAGGATTAACGATCCTAAACTACAAAACAAACCCTGCCACAGTTTTTCCCACTTCTCCACCACCAATCACACCTCAATGGGATGATTACAACCATAGCAAGACATTCACTTACAAAATTTTCAGCCTCAAGGGAACCGAAAAACCTCCGAAATACTATGATCGTAGGCTTCTCCTTCTCAACACACAAAACCTCGTTCGTGGTTACACTAAGTGGGCCATCAACAATGTCTCCTTGGCATTGCCATCAACCCCTTACCTAGGCTCTATCAAGTTTAACTTTAATGGCTCATTCGACACTAAAAACCCTCCAAACACGTTCTCAGAGGATTATGACATATACAACCCTCCCCTGAACCCTAATGCAAACACTGGTAGTGGGGTTTACATGTTCCAGTTAAACCAAGTGGTGGATGTGATACTGCAAAATGCTAATGTAATGAAGGGGAAAGGTAGTGAGATTCACCCTTGGCATTTGCATGGGCATGACTTTTGGGTTTTGGGGTATGGAGATGGGAGGTTTGAAGAGGGTGATGAGAGGAAATTCAACTTGAAGAACCCACCATTGAGGAACAATGTAGTGGTGTTCCCTTATGGTTGGACTGCTTTGAGGTTTAGGGCAGATAACCCTGGAGTTTGGCCCTTCCATTGTCACATTGAGCCTCATTTGTTCATGGGAATGGGTGTGATTTTTGCTGAGGCTCTTCTAAATGTTAAGAGAATACCTAGTGAGGCTCTCGCATGTGGCCTTCTTAGGAACATGTCAATAACTAAGAAACACAATTAGATCTGGTCGAGGTATTATAAGGTTGACAAGTTCATAAGGTTGACAAGTTCAAATGTTTATCAAATATTTATCAGATATTTTGATATTGTTCTCTTCTAAACATTAAAAATACATTATATTAGTATTTTAATTTTTTTTAATATATTTTAAAATTTTAAAATTAATGAGCATCAATATAGTTTGAAAACACAAGAGAAAAACAATACAGAAAAATCAGTTAAAAATTTAAATTCAAAGTTGACCTAGTAGTAATCTTTGGTTAGTTTACTTTGTCTTTCTTTTGTATTTTAGTTCATTGTTAATGTTTCTTTTTAATGTTTTGTTATTTTAATTCAAATGTATTATTCTTATTATATAACTTTAGTAATGAACTCCTTATGTCATGTTGTGTGAGTTCAGTTATTACATTTTTTTTAACACAACTAGATACAACTGAGTTTGAACATATCAAAGTTAGACATGATTAGAGTGATGTTAAATGATAAAGTTAATGTAGGTTTTTAAAAGAATTTTAATTATACAAAAAGAGACTAATTTAAAAATTTATACAGGGGACAATACACAATATACAATGTTAAACAATAAACCAATACATAGTAATAATTACAAAAATTTAACTTGTTTTGTTGAAAATAACTTGGTGCATGTCCTGCACATTTGTGCTTCTACTATCTTATAAAAAATATTTATTTTAACCCTTTTTAAATGATTTTTATACAGACAAATTTTTAGCTGAGTGAAATGTAGTACTATCACTGCAGCATAATTACAATCCTCCATGACACTTTTACTTGGTGGCCTGTGCAATTATATTACTCAGTGAACTGGCTTCCATTTTGGCAGTTTCTACTAAATCCTCCTACAACTCAAATCAATACCAAAAAATTAGAAATTTTTAAACATTATATGCAACTTCTCAAGTATATTTAGTGTTATTCTCTAATTATTGATAAAGTAAAACTTTGACTATAATCAATGAACTACGCAAATAAGTACTAAAGAAATTGAAAGTGGAAAGGCTATTTTATAATATTACCTGTGCATTTATTAGTCTTAGAGTTGTTCTCTTGCTAGTCTCCTGCAAGCCTCCCGCAAGCAAAATTTCATCCAATATAAAATATGCCTGCAAGGATCAGGCTCAATTTTAGCCTTTGATGCAATACTAACATTGAAAACATGATAAGTGTTTCGAAAAAAATTCACCGGAAAAATACAATATTGATGAATCATTTAAAAGGATTCTTTGAAAAGAATCAATATCAATGAGACATGAACTTAAATTCATAGATAAAAGGATTGACATCCAATTCAAAAACTTGAGACAATAAATTTATATATTTTAATATATAATACTTAATTTTCTCATTTTTACTTAATAGAATTTAAACTCATTTGATTTCCAACATAACATTACATAATATTGTCTTTTTCAATCACTTACTTAGTAGGACTTTCAAATTTGTTTTAAAAAACACAAACAATATGGTGTATTTACGTGAAAAATTCAAATGTGAGTCTAAGTCTCACATTGACTAAAAATAGGAAAATTGAACATCATATAGGAATGAAAATCCATAACCCATTGTTTTAAAATTGTGGATTAAAGTTGATCTCAATCCCTTATATGTGAGTTGAGTTCATGTCTAATTGGTGTTATATCTTCTCGGTACTCGAAAGATCCAACAATCACAATGTGAACGGCATACTTGTAAGGGATCCAATTCTCATTTATCACATAAGCTACTTGTTTAACATTAGATCATCAATTTTTATGTATCAGTATATCTAAATATAGTTGAACAGAGTGCAATATTAATGTTAGGATTTTTATTCAAGTTGTTGAGTAATAACGAAAGAATATAGTTTGTGAGAAAATGAATTACCTTATGAAAATTAAAGATTAAATCCAACTCACAAACCTGGTAAGAGAAGCAGGAGAGAAACAAATTCAGGTGGTTCTGAAGCATGTATAGAATTTATTAAGAACTTCATATTTCAACATGTATGGTACTAACACTGCCAAAATAGCGATCCAAAGTCTCAACATAGTGATGAATAATGGTTAGAGTCTCCAATTCATTGTCTTCCTCATCATTACACATGCAGAAGTAGAGGCTAGCATATCTGAACATTAACAACCAAAATCAAGAGTTTCTCAATTATTGTATTCAATAAACATTTAACAATGTTTTTCCCACCTTTTGTAAACAACTTTGAATCCCCTCCACTCTACAAAATTGCACAACTTTGGTGCTCGAGAGATAATTAGCCCATTTAATTCTCGAATAATCTTCCAAGAAAAGTAGATTAATCAATGCTTATGCATAATTCAGGCAAAAGAAAACAAAAACAATAAGCAAAATTATTGCCAAATGCTAACTGAAGACTCTTAGAATATGTTTCAGTGCCTATATAGTCATCAGAAAATATAAACATCAACGTTTGATATACAAATATCAGATGTTTATCAAACAAGTGATATTCATGATAAAACATCATCATTACCCATGATTCTATGCATTGAGCTAACATGAGATTAGATCCTTTTATCTTATATTTGAATCAGAGAGAGGTACCTTGGATCTCTCCTTTTGAGAGTATGGTGAATACCATTTTGTGAGTCTCACTTTTCCTTGTCTACTAATGAGAATCACAAACTGAATCTGTAACATAAAAAAGGGAATTATTTTTTGAAACCAATGTGCAAACACATGATCTGCATAATTTCAAATCATATCCGTATGAGATGTGAAGGATTAAGCTAACATCACAAATGATGACATTAGAGGCAGAATGGGTTAGGTTCATATGAGGAATCATAGTTATACAAGATTCCACAGATTGAAAGAAAAAAAAGAGAAAAGAATTGAAAATAGTTAAGAAATGAAGATGATGATAAGGAAAAACACGTACCATTATGTATTGAGATGAAGTTTTTGAGAACGAGCACAGATAAATTTGTCAGAAACCGCTTTTTGATCTTACAGAAAAAGAACAAAGGTATTTCTCATAGTCTATACTTGTTATATAAAGAAAATATATTATTTAGTAATTTTATTTGGTATCATCTTTTAATAGGATAATTTTATCTCTTAAAAAGCAAAAAATAATTTAGTAATTTAATAATGTAAATAATTAAGTAATTTTGTATTTCAATTAATTAAATATTTTTTTTAAATAACTGTTGTATAAATAATTAAGTAATTTTGTATTTCAATTAATTAAATATATTTCTAAAGTTGGATTATCTTAATGTAATAAAAATGTGAATTCATATGAATGTAAATGCATCCATTTTCAATATTAGAATAAAAATGAATAAGATAATAAAAAACATATTAAGAAACATCAAACTTTTGTTTATATAATTACAGGCAATACAATTTTAAATTTAATGTAAGACTTTTTATTTATGAATAATGATACTTTAATATTTCACCAAACAAAACACTTCTTTCCTAACTCAAAATAATAATAGTTTAATAATATTTCTTTTGTTTTCTAATTTAAAATTTTAATATATTATTATATTATTTATTAAAGTGAATTGCAAGAGTGTAAAAGTATGGTTTTTATTTGTTTATTTAATAGAGGGCTGTTTTGTATATTGTAACGTTGAAAACCTACTCAAAGGAGTTTTTTGTAAACATTTTCAAAAGAAAGGTATGAGAAGAAAAAGTTAAAAGAAATATAAGTCAAAATTAGTTTATTCAATAATTAAAAATTAAAATATGAGAAAGTACAAACATATTTTAAATTTAATTTGTTGGTAACCACAACTTATAATGATGAAAAGCATCACCCAAAAGTGAAAATTTCCTTCTCATGAATTTTGATTCTCCCAATTAGACTTCACTAAAGAGGACAATGGATTTTGTAGGATATATGTTTAGAGTTGAATATTAAAGATAATTATAAATTAATATACATGTGATAACTTAATTTTAATAAATAGTTTATGAATACTAAAATATTTTATATTTTCGATCAATTACAAACTATGATAAATTTTAATAATTATTTCAAAACGTTACAGTAACGAATTCCAATAGATTCAGTATTTTTCTTTTAAAGAACATAAAGTTATTCCTTATACTTTATTTTTATTTTTTGTAAATTATATAATTATCTTCTCTTAATTTTAAAATAAAACGATATCATTAAGGTCCTAACAATATTCTTAAGGTCCAACGTTATCAACAAAAATCAGCCCATCGATATAAAAAACCCAATAGCATGTATGATCTACACACTTAACGTGTTATGAGTTTTTTTTTCTTCTATGGGTAAATAGTTAATTTGGTTTCGAAAGTGTAATGTCTACTATTGGGCCTGGGCCTGGGCCGGATCTGAAATCTTGATCCAAAAACTCACATGAATTTGTAGTATGAAGAAAAAAGGAAGACATTATTAAGTGTATTCTCATCCTTCTCCTCTTACCATGATTATGACATATCCTATATTATTATTATTAATATTATTTTATATTAAAAATATCTTACAGCTTCTTTTTTATTATTTTATTAGTATCCTTCAGACTAAGACATTGATGATAATATGCCATAACAGTGAATATATGATAGAGACGTTACTCAATGTTCTAGTTTTGACTTTTAGTTTCAATTATAAGTGTATTATATAATGCTCAGAATCAAGAAAATTATTATTATATTAATTAAATCGCACATGTCTTCTATATTTTATTGCACTGTGTGTGTTTACTTCACCACATTAGTTGGCATCTTATTTAATCCAATTATGTTGTTCACTGAAACAATTTATAAAATAATTATTTAAATTGTATTTTATACTCTTTTTCCTCTCTCTTGCATTATTATACTTTTTTATAAATAGTATTTTTTTTTTATTCAAGTTTTCTTCAACAACATTCAGAAAAAGCACAGGTCTAGAAGCATAGTAATATTCAGCCGTGTTTTTCTCTCTCTCTCTCTCTCTCTTTCAGGTTATTCTATTTTCTTCTTTATTATAATTATACCTAACTATCTTTTCAACTTTTTTTTTTATTAAAAAATTCTCCTTCAACTTCTTCATATTCAAGATACCTTTCAGCTTCAATAGAATAATTGATAAAACTAGGGTACCTTAGGGATAGTTGGTAGGTTGCATCTGGAAAATTTTTTTTAGGACGAAAATTATGTTTAAAGAAAGTATATGAATATTTTTTAGCAGTACATATTTTCTTTTGATATTTAATATAAATGTCTATTCCAATTCTCACATCACTGATTAAATTAAAATAAATCATTCTACACATTCAATAGTGGTGGCTTCAAACAAAGTTCATATCCATTAAAATTAAGTGTTAATTGTTTATTATTATTACGAACTGTTTTTCTTTTATTTTCAAACAAATATTTAAACTATTTTAAATTTTAATTTGTATTTATTTGTTTTATTCAATTGATGTTCAAATAATTAATTATAAAGACCAAATTGATCATTTAATAAAAGTTTGAACTAAATATTCTCTTTCATCCAATCAGATTTTGTACCTGTTGGTTTCCATATACAGTATTACCATGTTCCTCCATGAGTGTTCTGTGTTATGTAAATCCACGTGTAAATGTTTCACCTAACCTAACAGTATTATTACTTTAAAAAGCTAAAAGAAAAGTAAACACTACTTAAGGACTCAATTAAAAAAAGTCATGTAATAGTTTTTAGCAATCTACGTAAGTTGATCTAAAATTAACTCATTGACCCAAAATAAAAATTTATCAAAAAAAAGAAGTATAAAATTAGTGGATAAATTTGCAAACTCTTTATTACTAATGTAACTTATGAAAATAGAATTTGAGATCAAGTACCAATAAGACCTAAAGTCGACGACACAAAATATTAAAGTAATCAATTTATAGTGTGTTTGGTTTACTGTCATTCGGACGCGTAATTGGTTTCAACTATAAAATTCACGTCAAATTAACTAAAAATTTCACGTCAATAAGAAATAAATAATATTTGTTTCTCTATTGAAGAATCGATTCGATCTTTCTCGAAACGTTACCAAACACACGCTTATAAGTTTTCATTCTTGTGGATTTGGAGAATGTTTCTTTGAAGAGTGAGTTCTTTCCATATTAATATGGTTAAATATGTTTTTGATCCCTCAAGTTTTAGCGAAATTTGGAATTAGTCCCTCATCAAAAATTTTGACCAATTTAGTCATTCATCTTTAAAAATACGTAAATTTAGTTTTTTTAACCAAATTTTGTTAAGTTTATCTGACGTTTTAAGCGCATTTCATGATAGTATTTGAATTATTTACACCGTTTGACACATTTTTGCTTTAATGTTAACTCAAATATTATTATAAAATATGTTTAAAATGTCAAATAAACTTAATAAATTTTGATAAGAAGGACTAATTTCACACATTTTGAAAGATAAAAGACTAAATTGGTATAAAATTTTGAAGAGGGACTAATTTCAAAATTCACTAAAATTTGAGAGACAAAAATATATTTAACCCATATTAATACACTCATCTTCAAGTGAAAATATTTTTAACCAGAAGTTTCTCAATTATTACATTCTTATACTATTGTTGTAACGTAGCTGGACACACTTGTCTAAATTCTTGTCAGAAGACATTTTAATATAACTTTTGTTGAGAATAATATGAGACATATTGAGTGAAAATAATACAACTTTTACTTTACTTTGAGTCAAACACCAAAATAAATATAACTTTGATATTACTGATAAAACTTTTAAGAAAATAATTTACTACAAAAATATAACACTCATAGAACTTGAATCCAGAAAATTAATATAAATTGTAAATGTTGAACTCAATTAATGTTATCATATTTTTCGTTAAATCCATTCTTGATGGATCCATCGGTTACAAAGTCAGATAATAATGGATAATTGAAAAGATGGTACAAGGTGTGAAGTGTGACAAAAAAAAAGAGAGAGAGAGATGAGAAAGAAAAAGATGAAAATCACATGAAACCTTTTTAACTGGGATTTATCTCCTTTCCTTTGGGTAAACATCCAATCCTTAAAATCAATCTGGGTCCCTCTACAAAACTCACATTTTTCGAATCTCCGCGTCATATTTTGATTTCCGTCTCAATTTGAGATAGATTTAATTAGTCGAATAATTTTCATTTCTTTTAGTTGTATTAGTTTGATATCTATTTTTAAAAAAGTATAAATTGAGTCTCAATTTTTAAAAGAATGTTTCAATTAAGTCCTTTTTAACAAAAAAAATATTAACACCATTAAAGATATTGATAATTAAAATGACTTATAAAATTAAATATTTATATATATCAAAATTTAGTGGTAAAAATCATAAATTAAGTTAACGACCTTAATAATTTTTGTCTAAAAAGAACCTGATTAAACATATTTTCAAAAATTGAAACTAAATTAACATATTTTTAAAAAGCAAATAATAAACTAACACATCTTTCTATTAATTAAACCTTTTATTTAATATATAGATTTGGTTAAAGGAGGAAAATGAGTCAGCAAGTGAGTAACTCAAAAGGTGAAAGAAAAAAAAAATTACATAATTTATATAAAAAGGACTTTACACTTTATATAAGGGTTGGCATCAGCATCTATGATATTGGGAAAGGTGGGGTGCATGAGTGCTTAATCTACAATGTCACATCTCAAAGTTTTTGTTGTCACAATGTGAAGAAAAAATGCACCTTTGGTACTACCACGACCCCACTTCATTTTGTTTATGCTAAAGTGTTTTTCATGCCTCCAATAATTCACTCCACACCCTTTACCATCCAAATTTCAATTCTTTTGTCTACGTCCATTAATTATTTCGGTACCAATGTTTAGATTCATAATCACTTTTAGAGATATTTCAATCATTAAAAAAATTTAAAAGTAAAATAATGGGTGTAAAGTGTATATACAAAATTTGATGAGTGTGAAAATAATAGTATCCTACTTAAAGAAATAAGAAAGTTAAACAAAATCTATAAATAAATTATTTTATAAAATTTTCAGATAGATACAATGCATGTTTCGTTCTGCGTTAAAATGATGTAGAACTGATTAAAATTGATTTTTTAATGTAGAATCGATACATATTTGGTTTTCAAAATCAATTGAAAGGTAAAGGTATACATTGAATGTAAAATAACTAATTGTTGTTTCTGCGTTAGAAAATTAATTCAGCTGAAATCAATTCTCCTACGTTAAATCAAACACAAACACACATGTAATATTAGTGCATACTCGTACTAATTGGTGTTACCATGTTATGTCTCCATTATAAATAAATCTTTTTCATAAGACTCATCTATGAATTTAGTTTCTATGTATTAAAATCTTATATAATAAAAAAGGTTAAAATTCTACTAACCATATTTCTTAATAAATTGCTTATGTAGGATATTATTATATTAACCCTGTAAAATGTTATACTATCATCTAATTATAAATAAAATTTGATTAGTGTTTTGGTCTGAATATTTATAAAATTGATTTAATGTGATTTTTAATATTTTTCTCTCATTTCAATTTCATTTTATTTGAAAAAAAATTGAATGTGCCTTCTTATTGAACTTGTTGTATTAATATCCTTTCGAAAGTGACCATTTGTTAGTTTTTTGGTCTTTTGTTTTTCCTTCTTCCTTCACTTTCCATCACTATTTTCTTTTTCTCTTTTCTCTACCATCATTTTCTTTTGTTTTTTTCATTTCTCTCCCTCTTTTCCATCCTCATTAATTTCATGCGAGTTCTTCACCTATAACAAAATTCTCAATGTCCCCAAACTGTTTTCCAAAATTCAAACGGGTTAACACTAATTTAAAATAATTTAAAAAAAAATAAAGTGAGGATCGAATAATACAAATCAAGTTGAATCAATATACTGATATTAAGATCAAAATACTAATTCAATGACATGTTATAAATTTATTATTGTTTACTATAATTATTTTAAAAAGTTGTATCAGTAAAAATTTACGATTCATTCTCAATGCAATTTCGTATGTTAATACATAGCTTTTAAAATAATTAAGATCAAACCTAACATATCTATTATATATTTTCTTACGAGTCAAGTTTTACAAGAAAGTAATTCGTGTGATACTTTAAATCCGAAGAAAAAGAGAGATTAGCATATCTTTAATACAACATTTTCATTTATATCTTAGTGAAAGAAGTATTTCTTACAATTACTAAAACAATATTCAAGATGGTTTTTGTAAAATAATTCTCAATCTTTTAAGAAAATTATTTTTTTATATTTCATATCAATAAAAGAAAATGTGAGAGATTAACAAAATTTTATTTAAAACTTTAAAATAAAATATACCATTAAAGCCAACAAATTAGACAAAATGTTATATATTATATAATACAATATGGCCCACCAGAATATAAGAGGCCAAAATAAAATCTTATATTAAAAATGTTCTCATACCTAATATATTGATAATATCTTTGTTAAACCTTATCCAGAATTAACTTTAATCAAATCTATGACACTGTTTAATTACTCAATAATCAAATTATTAAGCTGCAAGTTTTTTCTATAATAAATGTCAGATAAATGCATACGACACTTCAATGTTATCCAATAAATATATATTACATATCTAATACATCAATTATGATATATCATTTAACCAAGAAAAAACAAATATATATATATATATATATATATATATATGAAAGTATATGATTATAATAAAAAAATTTCTTCAACTTATTCTCTAATATTTGTTCTTGAAGTTTTATCACTGAAAAAAACATTAAAGTATCTTTTGCATAAAAAAAAATGGAGATTATAGTGAGCTTAAAATGTTGAGTTTGATAGAAGAAAGCAGAAAGTAAATATGCAGCTGTGTTCCTTTCCATTTAAGACAAAGCAAAACCAAGAAAAAGCAGTGGCTGGGAATACCTTGCTTCCCTACATCACATTCAGATCATTACTAGCCACACCTTTCATCTTTCACTCATAATTTATATTTTGCAACACATCATAGTCAACTCTATCTATAAATCACATAAATTATTGGAGCAAAAATTTAAAAGAAAAATTAATTTTAAGTTTAACTCATCGCATTTCTGATCTGAGATATTATCCGTTTCGAATAGCGTGAAACTCTGTCATGATTTTATTCTTAAAAGATATTTCAAAAATAAAGAAAAGAAAAAATATTTACACTATGTTTAACTTCATCTTCTAAGCGATATGAGATTTATTGATGTACCGACATATAAACGATAAGTCAAGAGAGCTTCCACGTAAATCTTTACTTTTAAAGTTCTATATTTGTGAATGTAAAACAAACCAGAAGAAAATGAGATATATTTGTTAACTTTTTAAAAAAGAAAAATGTAAACAAAAAGATGGTTTATTTATGTTCTGTAACGTTTATTTAGAAATAGAACATTGATTACCATATACATGGTATTTTCAAGATGAATTAGTTCTATTGATGGGTCATTTTTCAGATTTTAAAGTTAATTGATAGCCTCTATTTTTTTTTTCTTTTCTTGTATAAATTTAAAGAGTGCTTGGGGGAGATATTTATTCGCTTTTTCCTTTTACATCTAATGTTCGTTTGTGATAAGGGTTTAAACATTAGTGACAATACATAATTCTTTTTGAGACGTTTTTTAAAAATAAAATCATAACATATATGTCAGTTTCAAACCAAATAATAAATTAAATGTGATTATTTATCCTAATAATGTTATCTCACTTGACTTGTAATTAGAACAAATATTTGTTATTTACTAAACACGTACACCACATAAAACATATAATCAACTAAATAAAAGCTTAACAAAATTTAATAAACGTCTATAGTGATGGAATTATATTTATAGTTTAAGTTTTAAACCTAGATTTTATAGAAACTTTACTCAAATAATATGTTGATATGACATGTGAAGATTTTAAATGAATTTCCAATCATATAAATCATTTTTATTTGATAAATATTTATATTAAAGTGTCTATAAAAAATATAAAAAATGCAAGAGTTCTAACACTCCAACGTTACACGTTTTAAAAATAGGATTATGATAATCAGTTCACTGATTAAAAATAATTAATAAATATTGGAACTCATAAAAATTCATAATTAACTATAATAATAAATAAATTTAATCTTAATAATTATTAATACGAGTCAAATTGGTTAGATATAATGATATAATGATGTCAAAAATGCCCATAAATAATATAATGATGTCATTTATAATATATAAAAAAATTAAAAAAATTAAAGAATAAAATAATATCAATATAGTTGCACTTTTAAATATTTATGAACATTTTTATTCACTAAATAAATTAAAATTATATTAATAATTATTGATGTCAAAATTCATTTAATATTACTTAATGTCACCGTTACCTATAAATTATATCTTAACTTATTATTATTATTATTATTATTATTATTATTATTATCTTACAATTTAGATTGTGTAATATTCCTAAATTGCTTGGATTTTGCCATGTTCACAACTTTCAACACACTACAATTAGGTATGTCACCCTTTCAAACAATTAGGTGATAATTAATAATGCTCTCCGGATACTTTGGAAAACTATGAACTAAAACAAGGGACAAAAAGTGGGTGCAAATTCATAAATTTGAACTAACATTCCTAAATTTCTATCAACTTCTATAAAATCTACAAAATTTAATCATAATTGTTTATAAATATTCTATTAGACTTAAAACATTTCAATTCTCCACGAGTCTTTTAATAACTTTATAGTTTCTAAAAATATCATTTTTGTATTTTTCTGAAACATTTAAACTAAGTCTAAAGACCCACTATTTTAGTTTAAGAGCCAAACTAAATTTCTTTAGTTTAAAAAAAGTACTTAAATATATTTGTAGTTATCGGTCCGTGTATTTAAGTTTTTTATTTGTGTTGGTTTTTATATTTACTTTTAAAGTAATTGAATCTAATATTTATTAAATAAAGTTAATGTGATTTTTTTTTCATTAAATTAATATTAATGAAAATTTTAATTAATATGGTCTCTAATTAAATTTAAATATGTAGACCAAATTATTGATTAAACCTAAAAAATAATTTCAAAAGTATTATAAATTAAAATTCATAATTTGATCAGAACCATAAATAAGAAACAGATGCAAACTTAGAACAGATATTGACTTTTAAAGTAATTATTTTTAAACTAAACAAGTTTACTATATATTGCATTATCTTACAAAAAAAATTAAATATGTTTTTGTCCCAGTGAATTTTAGAATTAGTTTATTATGAAACTTTAACTCAATTTAGTCATTCATCTTTCGAAATACGTAGATTTAGTTTTTTAATTAAATTTTGTTAAATTTATTTGATATTTCAAGCGTGGTTCATAATTGTATTTGACTTAACATTAAAGAAAAAATAGGTCAAACAGTATAAACAACTCAAATACAATTTTGAAATACGTACAAAACATCAAATAAATCTAACAAAATTTGATTAAAAAAACTAAATCCACGTATTTTGAAAGATAAAAAACTAAATTGGTCAAAATTTTGAAATGAACTAATTTCAAAATTCACTGAAAATTAAGGAAAAAACATATTTAACAAAAAAAAAAAATCTACAGAACCATGCATATGATGAACACGCAGTGCAATTAGTTAGTTATGCCACCCTTTCAGACATTTTGGTTAAGCTCGTCAAATTTGGTGACAATTATGCAACTAAACACGATGTTTCGCAACAGATGCTTCTGATATCTAAGAAATAATGAAGGTACTTTGCAGAACATTAATGTGGCATTGGCAGGTAAACTAAGCAAGAACACTGTGAAGTGATGTGGTCCTTTCTCTGTCTCAGAAATAGGCAATTGCCCTTTTGGCACTGTGAGTGAAGAGGAACCATTGCAATGCACGCCTAAGGATTTGACTGGCGACTGCTAAAAAACAAAGACAACGTGTCCCTATGAAAAGACCCCACCACACACATTCAACTCCATCACGCAATTGAACACCCTCAGCCATCTAAATTGGCATCTGCCAAACAATCTTTGATGGGACCATTTTTAACTGTGCAATGTTGAAAAGAAAAGCATATTCAGATCACAAACATGCACTCTTCTCATCCCACCTAACTAACTTTTGTTCCCATCATAATTCACCCATATATATTCAGATTCCTTAACTATGAATGCAGAGCATTGAAACTCAATAAAATAACTTTATTTATATGACAGTATAGTACTTTGAGTAGCATAGTAGGGCTATTACATAGAAACACACATAAAAGGGTTATGTTATGGGAACACCCATGATGTTTTTTAATCCATAACACCACCTGATAAAAGACCTGAGAAAGCATATAAATATATCTGGACCTAAACATACAATTATATATATATATATATATATATATATATATATATATATATATATGAAGTAAAAATGCAGTAACTGCATCTGGGTCAAGAGATTTTAGTGTAACCGTTTCACACAATGAAAGTCCTAGGAATACTTGTTTGTTTCCTCTTCTCATTCTCATTTTCACTGGAACCAAATTGAAACCTCTTGCTGCTGTCTGTGAACTGTATCCATTCCTACCCCTTGCATATCCTTAAAATCAAAAGATGACAAATCACACTGGGGGCTAAACACCATGTGGTTGGTGTCAAAAGGGGCGTTCATGTTCATGGCTTTGAACCTCTCAAATTGTCCTTCCTCTCGTGCAAAGAAATTCCCTTCCGTCACCATTCCTTGGCCAGTGAAATAACTCTCACGACTGTCCTGTTGCTGTTGCTGTAACATGGTCTGAGAAAAGTTATGATTTTCTGCGGCTACAAAGTTGTTGGAACTTAAGTTATTGTTTCCTACAACGTTTGTGTCATATATTGTCATAAGGTCATTTATCATTTTTTGGCCATCCTCCGGAACTCCAAGCCCAGATACACCAAATGAAGGTTGAACCACACTTGCAGCCTGAGATGTAGTGTGGGGTTGAACAAATGACTGAGGGAATATGACCGGCTTAACCTCAGCATCATGGAAGTTGGGACCACCACCATAATCTGAAGCACTGTTTCTGTATGCACAATTCAGTTGATGATTGTCCCTAGCCGACCTGTCAGGGAAACCAAGGCGAGGTTCACTGTAAGGGCATTGAGGATGCTCACAAGTATAGATTTTGGGATCCATCATGAGGTTGAAGTCACCAGGAATCTTCCTCTTCCTGATGAAATCAAGGTTTGTGACAACATCTCCCTTAAATGGATGAGAAATTTGTAGTGGTAGTCTTCCGGTGATTCTCTCCATCCCACCAAGATTAGATGGATGAAGAGGGTCTGGCTTCCGGTCCTCCACATCAAAGTTTGGTTCTTCCTCAGCCCCATCAACATCATACTCACTGCAATCATTGATCACCATGGAGCCATTACCTGCACCAGAGGAAAACGGGGGGCAATAATCAGGATAAAGCTCTCGAGCCAAGGCTTCCTCTTGGTTGATGATGGCAAGCCATGTTGCACTCTCCTTCGCTGTCATTTTGTCCTGAAGGCATTTAGACTGTCTCACAAGCTTCCGAATCTTGGCTATATCAGGAGACATGTGTTTGATGACAGCAGTAAGAACACCAACCTTCCATGCCTTCTTGAGGTCATGAGGTTTCTTGTAAGGTGGAGGGCCTTGATCTTTGGGAAGACCAATTTGAGGCCACCATTCTTCATACCCAGTGGGCCACCATGGTGGAGGAACACCCTTCTCTAATGGGAACCTTCTCTGAGGAGGATCACAGTGCTGCATAAGTGCTGACAGAAGAGAACCCAGTGTTGTGTCCTGTAACTCCTGCAATGTGTGTGGAGTTGGACCAATGGAATTGCAGCCATCATTCTTCCCTGGAATTGCATTATCAGCCTGATACTTTGCTATAGCAGCAGGACCATTTCGATCAAACCTCACCTTGTCCTTCCACCATTCGCGAAGATTGTCTGATGCTCCAGTCACTGGCTTTCCTTTCTCAGGAATTATGCCATAAACAAACCCTTGTGCCTTGCAGACCTCCATCATCTTCAGCATGTACTTCAGTATTCCATCCTGAGCTCTTGACATCTTTTTCCTCCTAGCTTGCTCTTGGGATTGCCTCTGCTTCACTGCATCTGTCCCTTCCTTTGCCTTCTGTTGTTCTTTCAATCGTTTGTGCCGCACTTTGTCCCTCCACATACGCTTCTCCAGCTCATCCATATCAATTTCTTCATCACTGTAATCATCCTCAACCACAGGATCTGGATCCGTTTGTCTCACAGCAACAATATCCTCGTCTCCAAGGGGACAACTCAACAAATCCAAATCGCCACAAAACCCAATGTCCTCGAACATCATCATCTTTTCCCAGAAAAAAGAAAAAAACAGCCCAAAGATAGACCAAGTCTCTAGGAAAAGAGGTTCAATTCAACCCACCAGCTTCAGATGAAGTGAATAACAAACTGACTTTACAACTGTCAAAAGCCAAAAACAAGGAATAATTGTCAATTGAGACGGTGCAAAGATCAAATGATACTTTCCAGATATCAAAAGCATCAAATCTGTAGCAATATCTTACAAGATTCATTAAGCATGTATTTTGACCCACAAATTCTTCCCTCATTCTCATCCACTAAATTTTTTATATAAGCAAAAGAATTCCAAAGTTGATTTGTCACCTATGTTGAATCGATACGACTATTGAGTTCGGTTCACATATAGGTCATCAGTTCTGTAGTATTCACCAATAAAATAAATACAAAAAAATTCAATTGAAACAATCAAAAGCCATTCAATTATAAAGTAACTTTCTTGAATTATTATTTTTTTTTCCCATGGGGATTCAGTACAGAGGTGTGATAAAACTATGTTTTAATGATATGAAGAATATATAAGGACTTGTAAAATCCAAAAAATTAGATACGTAAAAAAATATTAATATATTCAAAATATAAAAGTAAACTTGGATTTAGATAAATAATAAAGAGAGATGAAAAGTAAAAAATAAAAGTTGTCACCTTTCAACTATGGAAGAGTCTGGGACGTGTCTTAATGGATTTGAATGAAGGAGGAGAGTAATAAATTTAAAAAATTCCTACTATTTTGGAGGAATTTCAAAAACAGAACATGTTCCTGAATATAAATTTGAATCCCCTAAAAAATCAAACTCCTCTATTAGAGTGCTTCACCCAAATACAAGTTAAATGCAATATCAAAATTCAAGTTTATATCAAAAACCTAATTCATCAAAAACAGATACCAGATCAGAACTATCCTGATTGAACAGATCCAAATCAACCGCCAAATAGGAATGAAAATAGTGAAAACATAATCACCAAAAACACATAGCATAGTTCAAAGATGATTTAGAAAAGAAGAAAAACAAATCATTCATCAACTATAATCAAACAGAGTCAATTGACATGTTATATAAAAACATATTACTTACCCAAATCATAAGAGGAAACAATCAAACCAGTCATGAACACGGGATCTAAGGGCAAACTAATAGCTAGCAAACCCCCTCAACACCATAAATAGCAACAGTAAACCCAGAACAGAACATGATATACATGTATACATATATATTTCCCAAGATCAGAAAATCATGAAAATACTAAAACTTATCAAATCAACAGTGTAAAAACAGTACCCAAAAGAAAGAGAAAACGCAGAAGAATAGCAAAATAAGAAAGACCCAGAAATTTGTTGACCAAGCAGAGATCAAGAAGGAAGTGAATTATGAAAAAAAAACAATTTTTTTCATGAGGGGAACCTTACCAGTATGAGGAGAGGGTGCAGTTGTAAGATGAGCACAGGTCAATTTGTAAAGAAAAAACAGAGAAGTTTTATAGACTAAAAACAGAGAGAGAAGGAAGAAGAAGAGAGTGTAGGGAGATGAAAGGGAAGAGAGAATAGTGAGTAAGAAAAAGGGACAGAGTTGTGAGCATTATCTTGCTTTTATTTATTATTGCTGATGGTGGTGCCATTGGTGAATGTGAAGTGGGGTGCATTCATTATTGGTAAGATTAAAACATTGATAAAAAAGCCTCAATTGGAGGAGAAAGTGAAGTTCCACATACATTTATAACAGAGGTTAGGTTAATCCCATCCCAACCTCCCATTAATTTTTTATTAATATTTATTAATTCATTTATTGTGACATAATGTGTGTGAATATGATTAATGAAGTTTCAGTTTTATTTTCCTTTTTATCTGTCTGTTTGGTTTTTTTTATTTTTATATGTGTGTGTTATCCGTGTGTGATAACTTAAAAAAACTACTTAATTTTATTTATTTTTAAAACACAATAAACAAAATATAAATACAAATTTTCTTTTCTTTAGTAAAATTATATAACATTTTTTCAACTTCTCATCTCCTCCCTTATAAATTAAATAACATGTTAATTGAAATAACAAATAAACACTTTCCGGTCTTCAAATTTTTATATGTTTAAATTTGTTATCATTAATTCGTTGTGAGAATTATTGTGATTTTCAATCTCAATTTAACTTATAATTGGAGTGCCAGATCTCAAGCTTAGAGTAATTATTCTCTTTCATTTAAAGTTGCATGCATTTCATTAGGAGAAAAAAAAAAACATGTACACTTCTTAATTTTTATATTTATATTTTATACCTAATAAAAATATTTTTTTATTTTTTAAATTCATTCATTTTAAATTATTTTATATTTTAAAGTAAAAATATGATTTTGTTAGTGTTTAATAACGTTGAATAAAAATTGAGATGTGTATTATCATTATTATTTTTATTTCTTCCAGAAAAATAGAATAAATTATTATATTTTGTGTTTTCTAGTTTTTTTAATATATCCAGCAAAGAGATGGGAGTATCTAATATGTGAATAATGATTAAATTCAAATGTAATTATTTTCAATAATTTGATATTTTTCATTTTATTATAAAAATAATATTAAATGGGATTACTTATTTTAATATTATTAAAAAATATAAGATTTTATGAATATTGTTATATATAATAATTAATAGTTTAATCCTCTCACATGAATTTAAAAGATGTTTCTTTTTATTTATTTTTAAGTTATTAAAATTAATTTTAATATAAATATTTTAAATTATTTAATGTAATTTATATATATAAATATATATATATATATATATATATATATATATTATATATATATTAAAATGTG
>Ga0214545_1006802_pt1 | contig 19620 bp, 10 predicted proteins | sample CNSS4metaG_FD_160064 | JGI IMG/M metagenome (GOLD analysis project Ga0214545, IMG submission 160064) | Root nodule microbial communities from cowpea collected in UCLA plant growth center, Los Angeles, California, USA - CNSS4 | ecosystem: Host-associated > Plants > Roots > Nodule | place: USA...
TAAAATGTAAACAATTATAATTTATTTTAAAGTATTTGATATGGAAGAAACAATCATCATTCTAATATTGAATATTTGATAATATTATGTTTCCTTTATCATAAAAATTTTATTATTTTATAAAAATGAATTAAAATTAATATTGAAGTAGTAAGAAAATGGGTATGGGTATGAGTACGAGATTATACCCGTTACCCGGTGGGGATGGGGATGGGTCAAAAGTTTAATACCCGTTGGGTTTGGGTATGGGGATGGGGATGAATTTTTTTTACGGGGATGAGTATGGGATAGCGAAACCCGTGCCCGCCCCGCCCCGTTGCCATCCCTAGTTCATAGTACTATAATCATTAGTTATTTTTCAAACTTAGATAATTATTAGGAATGTGTTCATATTGCTTATAACCTATTTCTTTGTAACTTTGACCGAATCACATAGCTTATAACGAGAGTCTTCTCTCATGTAAAGACACATTTGAATATTAAATGTACTAAATTTGTGAGCATCATTAAGTTTCGTGAGAGTTTGAAATTCTTGTTCACTAGTTCTTATTCTAAGAAGTTTTTCTAGGTGGCAAATCTCCATTGCACTTATCCTTGGATTCTCTCCAAGGGCATGTTTTAAACCATGTCTTTCTTATTCCTTTTTTAGTTTTTCAATTTGTAACTTGTCCTCTTTTCTATACTCCAATGCTAAATTCAAGCTACATTAATAGAATTTGAGTTATCAAATCATTCTTGAATTAATAGATCATACACTAACACAAAAGAGCCCTTCTACGTTTGGCACTTTGGGGTTTTCACGTCTGGGTTCAATCAGACGTAGAATCGAGAGCTGTAAATTTACGTCTGTAAAAAAATTAGACGTGAATTTACGTCTAGCGCGAATACACAAACATGAATTTATATGTGGTGGGTTCTAAGTAGACGTAAAATTTGCCTTGTCTTACCCCCATTTGGGCGCCAAAACTTACGTGTATTAATATATCATTAGACGTAAATTTACGTGTGTTAATGTGCAGTCAAACATAAATTTACGTCTGTTAATGTACAATCAAACATAAATTTAGCAATTGGTTTCAATATTTATTTTGTTTTGGCATGAAACTAAAACCTGGAAATCAGAATAAGTCCAGAACAACATATATCTTTTCACTTATGAATTTAATAGTACATATAGCAAAGTCAAAGTACATATAAATAATTAATAAAAATAATTACAAAATGAAAGCAAAAAAGTACTTAAAACTTAATCTTGTAATTGTTTGAGGAGATAAATTGAACACTCTCTTCTTATGTCTAATCCAACATATCCCTGACTAATCCATCAAACCCATCCATGCAAATCCATCTGCAGTGGACCCTTTTCCCTGCACTATTACCTAGTGCTGCCTAAGCGTCGCCAAGCGAAAATGTGCTATAGACCGCATAGTGGTAATCCCATGCCGCTAGGCGCCACGCGCTCATGACCCCTCTATTTGTGACTCATCGCCTGGCGGAAGCATATCTGCCGCCAAGCGTCACACCAGTAAAATGAATTCTACTGGTTTAGGCACTGTAGAATTGATCCTAACACATTAAGCAATCATATATACCCACCTAGAATACCAAGTGCTTATTTTCATAATTCAACATACCTCCAAAATAGTACCAATAATTTGTTTTTTTTTTTTTTTAACCAGCAACAACCACATGAATTGGAAACAATAACAACAATCTAGATGTAAACAACAACAATATCAAATTTCTGATAATTCTAAAGAACCCATCAAAATCGTAATGCTAAAAATAATTCTACTTTACTTATTTGCGTCTTCTCGACATTTACATCCACACCCTATTGAATAAAACTTTTTCGTTACACCTAAATAAATTCATGCAGCCCGTGCCAATCACCGTTACTTCAATCCCTGCTCTAAACGTAATAACTCAACACCTAACCCCTTCTTAGTTTCTAACATCAAGGCTAAAACAAATTCACCTATAAAGTTGTATGCTACAATTCCTTCGGACACAAATACAACTACATAATCACAAAAGTAAAATTATATCATTAGCTTTTATTTATAAAACTCAATTCGTACGTATGCTACAATCCTCTTTGACACAAAACTACCACATAATCACCAAAGTAAAATATATTAAACTTAAAATGTGCGCTAACCTTTCATATATATATATATATATATATATATATATATATATATATATATATATATAAAACCTTTTGTTTTTTTTTTAATTTACAAACCACAAAGTATCAGGAAAGATTCATCACACCACAATTTCTAACTACGAGCCAAAATCTTTTGATTTATATGTATTATAATATAATGATACTAATCCAAAATTATATTTAAATTGATAAACTTGGTAAGGATTCTCCAACCGTCCAAAATCACACTAAAATACTCACGTTTCTAAATTATGCTAATAAAATAAGAATTTCCAGTATAATGATGCATCCGTACACACAATTTTCTAAAACAATACCTATAAAAATCCAGAATGTTTCTAAAATCTCAGACAAAAGTATTTCTATTATCTTTAGTCAACCACAACAACAAATTAACGTTAGTAGATAAAACACCAAGCCCCAAATCACGATAATGGTATTTTATATAACTTGGAACTAATCCACACCGAAACATTAAATTAAAACTGCACTCAGGAGAGAAAAGAAAATTGATTTGGAATCTCTGCATGTAAAACAATTATAAAGGGTCTACTTACTGTAACCAAGATTCAAACCCACATTCTTCCAATCCATCAAACACATGCAGACCAACAAACCATCACATTATTCATGTCAATTCACACATTCATATAAACTTAAACCATGCTTCCGCATTCACAAAATATTTGCAAAATAAAATAGAATTAAATAAACATACAAATGGCATACATAGAACTCAAACCCAAGTCCTCTTAACATAATCAAGTGCTCTCAACCACTTAAGCTAACACTATTCCTTGTCTAGGGTTTATCAAGAAATTCTCTTAGGATATTCTCAACCCACCATTATTTATACTTTATTAATTATTATTTGTATGAATTTTCTGGGTCTTACATGCTTGATCCACTCTCATTCATACATGAAAGTTATAAACATTTAATATATTTGGTTCATCATCAAAATAATCTCCTTAACACTCTTAATTATCTTGATTAACATAATTTAGTTCCAAGTTTCCCTTCAAGCCCTTTTAAAAGTGTCTCAAGAAGATTGTGTCCTTATCCAAAACAATACTTCTACAAACTCCATGGAATATCACTAACTCTTTTAAAAATACGTTAGCCATAACACAAGCATCACATGCTATGTGGCACAGTTTGAAAATTTTCATTTTAGAAAAACTATCCACCACTATTAAGATTGAATCATGATCATTCTTTGTGATGTGATCTTAATAATGGAGTCTTTTCTTCTCAATGAAATCTTAGAAGAGATGTGACTAAAACACAAGATGAAACAAGTGTTGTAAAAATAAGCCATGAAATAAATATTTCGTGAATATTGACATATAAAACTTCTTTGGAAAGAATAACTCAACCTAGGTAAGGATAGGAATAAGGGTTTGCATATGCAACCCTAGGCTAGTTTGAAGTCCCATTCATCAATCAAGGGGAAGGTAGCACATGACCAAACCCCTACATAAACACGCCAACTTGAACTTGTAAATCACATCTTGGAAGTAAGAAATCATGTGTGAGTTACCTTGTTCTTTAAGAATTTTCTCCATTGGTTTAGAGAAATCAAGTGGTGCCTCTCTCCTTCTTAATTATCATTAGTAGTGCTCATTAGCTTATCTTAGGTGGTGCTTGTTCTATACCTGGTCATGCACTAACATTTTGCACACAAAAATTGCTAACGCATAAACAATATCTGGAACCAAGTGTTCAACAATTTAAAGAAAAATTTTCTACATTGACTACTTTAGCAATTATTTACAAACAAGTATGTACAAGGAAAAAAAAAAGTAATGAGGTAAAATGATTTCATAAATTCTCCAGCAACAACTCCAATTTGATGAACATGTTCAACTACATTCATGTTTGTCAAAATATTATGTTTTGTCCTAATGCAGTATAGGGTCCAATATCAGTGTTAATCTAAGGAATTATGAAGTCAATTACAACATTGAGTCATTTTGTCCATGATAAAAAAATTTTGTCCATGATAAAAAAAAAAGATAAGGGAATTAATTTAGAAATCTAAAATAAGACAAGAAAAGAAAACAAATTGTTTTGGTGTGTGTAAATGGAAAACTATGGAAAACTGAAACAGAATGAAAATTCTACTAAAATTGAACATGTCAAAAGTAGAGAATATATGCAAGGATTGAAACTAAACAACATATTAGAATAAGACAATAATTGTGTAATTAAAAATTGTAAAGGTAAACTTATGTGAATAGAAATGAAAAAGACAGTGCCTAATTTAGAAACTAATTCAAAACAACAGTAAGTACAAACAACTGTAAACTAAAACACTGGAATCAAAATCATGACTAATCATTATGAATTGTAATTGACTAAAATGAAAATATATAGAATGGAAATTGATATAGAACTATACTAACTATACTAACTGAAATCGGATCTAATGAAAGCAAAATGAAAGTGAGTGCCAAATTGAAATTCTAATTTGGAAATAATTAAAAATACTAAAAACCTAAATTCTAAATTGGGAAAAAAGTTGTAAGACATGTATAGAATGTCAATTATAACTAGAGGTTGGATTCGATATTGAAACTAATGTAAATCAACATACAAAAATTTACAAGTAGAGAATTAGTGCTAAAATGAAAAATCAGTGTCAATTGGAATTTGTGTTGAAACTAATTTAACTACCAAATTGAAATTGTAAAAAATTGGAATGTAAATTGTAATATGGAATAAAAAGTTTGTTCACAAGTGAAAAGAAGTAAAAGAAAAATGAATTGAATTGAAAACATTATCAAAATTTTAGAAACATTATTGAAATTAAAAAATGACAACAAAATAAAGCGTAAACTTAAAATGAGAGAAATTAAACACAAAACCATGGTCAATCTTGCTCATTATTTATTGCAAAGGATTCAAATTAGAACTCTTAAAACTTGAAGAACTTAAAGACCAATTGGTGCACATATTTCAATCATAGCCTGAGACTGAAAAAAAAATGCAAGAACGAAAACCATATCGTACATGATTATTGTCATATTCTTTCATTTCATAATTCGATAGAAATTGAATGTAGACAAATGAAATTGCAAATGAAAAAAATAATTAAATGACATTGGAATGAGTAAAAGAAAAAAATAAAATGCGCAAGAGAAAATAGAAAATGATAGAAGATGGAAAACTAATCTGATTACACTAAAAGTATTGAGGAAAAACAACTAAGAATCATTATAGCAATACACTTGAATGAATTGTCAAAACTAAGAAGCTATTAAACTCTAATTGTCTCCTTTCTTTAGACTATCTACTCTACTCCTTATATAGACTAAATGATTAATGTGGAACTTATAAATTGGTTCAAAATAGGTTACATCCTGTCATTATTACAATAACTATGATGAACTAATGTCTTACCATTTTACAGGTTACAACAATTCCAAGTTTTCTAGGTTAGTGCCTCTTCATACAACAATAGTTATAACCTTTTTTTAATAGGTATTAACAGGTTGATTTACTTGGCTTAACTTGATTTGTGGCCTAAAAAAACAAGGAAGTAAGTCACCAAGACACCTAAAACACCTTCTCATCATCTTTGTTGAGCTAGATTTCAAAATAAAATAAAAAATTTCTTGCCCATTTACCTTGAAACCGAGAACATTCTTGCTTGTTGGTGCCAAAAATTTGAAAAACTGTGGTGTTATGCTTCTAGCTTACATGTTTGAGTGTTGGTGATATTGGCAAAGTAGTTTCATGTTTTGACTTGGTTTTTGTCTTCCTTGGTGTATGCATGATTTAAGACTTGATAATGCATGTTCAAGTATTTTTCCATAGAGTCTTCTTTTGTGTTTTTCTTGTGTTAGTCTTGTTTTCAAGTTTTATCACATTATTTTTCTTTCCTTAGAGTTTTACCCTTCTTGTTTTAGTGCTTTTCTTGCTTGTCTTTAGATAATCTTTGTTTTGTCTTTGAAATTTTTCTTTCCTTGATCTTCTTGAGTGGTTGGCCAAAACATATTTGTCCATTTTGAGCTTGCATCTTGAAAGGTTTTCAAAATCTAGAAGTGTTTTCACTCCTTTTGGTGGATTTGAGTGTTACTCTTGCCTTTTTACCTTGGGAGTGTGATCTAAACACCTGGGATGCATTTTGGAGCATTATTGGTCTCAAGTTTTTGCAGAATTTTAACAACCAACCACCTCTTTTGTCTCGGCCTTCTATGTTTTGATTGTAGGAGTCATGGCAAGTTCATCAAATGCACCTACTCCAAACAAAGGCAATACAATGATGAGTTTGATTTGGGAAATGGAGTTGTCTAGGAAAGAGGCCTTTGAACAATTGAGAAAAGAGAAGGAGTAAAATGACCTAAGAATCCAAAAGCACATCCAAAGGCTTGAAGTTAGAGAGTAAGTAAGAAAGAAAGGTTAGGAAAAAAGGGAAATCTAGGCATAACCCATCACAAAAGAAGCAAACTCCAAAGATTTCTAAGTTATATGGTGGAAGTGATCCCAAAATCTACCTTGATTGGGAAGCTCAAGTTGAACCAATTTTCATTGAAAATCATGTAAAGGATCAAGCACAAGTTGATCTAGTAGTGGTAGAATTTTTAGAGTATGCCAATACTTAATGGCGTAAAGTTTGTAAGAATTATGACTAAGGGCCACTCGCGGATTCTTGGATGGACATTAAAACTTTTATGCGTGCTAGATTTATTCCTCCCTCTTATAGGAAGGAACTTCTTTTGAAGCTCCAAAGGCTTCACCAAGGTCCTATGTGGGTAAGTGAGTACTTTAAAGAATTAGAGTCTTAAATGCTTAGGGTTGGAATAAAAGAAACCAAAAAAGAGAAAATAAAAAGGTTTATAAATGGTCTTAGGATAGACATAAAAGACCAAGTAGAGTTGTATGAGTACTCCACTCTTGAAAATGTTTTTACACTTGCCCTTGGGATTAAAATTCAATTGAAAAGAAAAAGAAGGTAAATGATAAAAAGAAAAATGATAAATCCCTTTTTAAGTCTCCCAAGAACTACCAAGTAAAAGTAAGTCACCAAGTGGTCACACTCACCATTCCACTTTTCAAAGATCAAGTTCCATTAAATGTTTTAAATGTTTAGGGTATAAGCACATTGCTTTGAATTTCCTAACCAAGAAGACCATGACCTTAAAGAAGAGTAATGATGTTGAGAGTGAACACTCATCTCCCCCTTCTCCTTCAAAGATAGTGTCTTCTTCCTCTAGTGAAACTAAAACTTATGAGGTAAACCATATGTTAGTGAGGTGCATCATTGACCAAGTTCAAAATGAGCTTGAGCCAACTCAAAGAGAATTGTTTTTTTCAAACAAGATGCATAATTAGCAAGTGGGTTTGCTTTTTAATCATTGATGGAGGAAGTAGTACCAATGTGGTTAGCACAAGGTTGGTGGAAAAACTTAGCTTAGAAACCATTCCTCATTTTAAGCCTATAAGCTTACTTAGATAAGTAAGGAAGGAGAAATATATGTCAATAAACAAGTCCTAATTAACTTCTCAATAGGAAGCTACAAAAATGAGGTCCTATGTGATGTTGTTCCCATGGAAGTAACACATATCTTACTAGGTAGGCCATGGCAATTTGATAAACAAACTTGACATGGTAGTCATACCAATAAATACATTTTTTAACACATGGGAAAAATACCACTTTACTACCTCTATCACCTTAAGAAGTTAATAAGAATATAAATATAATAAAAAAAGAAAACTAAGAAAAAGAAAAGAGGCAAACTTTTACCAATGTGCTACTTACCTACAAAAAGAGTTTTCCAAAGCAAGTTGTTCACCACCATTCTTCTTTCTCTTACCAAACCAAAAGAGAAGAACTAAAGTTCAAGCAAGAGAGGAAGAGTGGTCTAGAAAAGAAGGATGGCCTATCCAAAGCTAGGGTACAAAAGAAACAAAAATAATTTTTTGGTTTTTTTGGACCCGACAAGGAGAAACTTTTTTGTGTTCTTTTGGTATTTTTACTTATTTGGAAATAGACGTCATGCGACGCTAGCGGCCGAACAAAAAATACGAAAAAATAATTTTTTATATGATTTTTAGAGTAAAATATTTGTAAATAGTATCCCAACAGAAAATGTCAAAATTGTGTAAAAAAACATTTATAATATTAAAACAAAATATAATAAAAAATGAGAATTAACAAATCAAAAGAAGACAAATAGGAGTGGCATACCTTCTAAACTTTTCAATTCCTTTCCCCCTCTATCAATCTGACTCTCTTTTTCTGTATATTACAACTACCTTTTCTTTTCTTTTTTTCTACCTTTTTCAATATGTTTTTTTTTTTCAAAAGAGAGATGAAAAGAAGGTGTGTATGTGTGAGTGATAATGGGAAATAATGAGAGAAGTGTAGAGAATAATTTTTTATTCCGATCCATATGACATACTGTGTATTTATATTCACACATTGCAATACCAATGTAACCATAGCCTTAATTGTATTAACAATATAAGGAAGGAATTGGTCATGATAACATTACATTATAGAATCAAATCATAGCAAATTAGAGCATCATATCAATCACCATCAATAATATTGATTCTAATCCTTAAAAGAGATATTATATCTAATTATTATAATCATATCACTATTTTCTCTATAAAAAACAAAGGGTAGAAATGCAAGTTGTTAGGCTAATGAAAAGGAGTGTCATAATTAAAAACAAATTGGGTTCTTCCTTCTTCTCTTTTGTTTTTCTTTTTTTCATCTTTCTTTTTTTTCCTTTCTAAACTTAAAGTTTGAAAATCTTTGAAGAAAATTTTATTTTACCTTTTTTATTTACCATTAACTAAAAAACATTTTTTTTATTTTTTATTTTTTAAAACAAATGTATTCATCCGGACGAAATTGGGTGTTGACAATACCCTTAGAAAAGATGGAGCAAAAGCTCATAGGAGGGAGGCGCAAATTCTTCCTCAAATCAAGTCAAACTCCATTTACAAATGCTTCAAGAATTTGTGGTCAAACTCCCTCGAATAAGGGGAGGATGATGAAGTCTTGACCCCAACAAAGGATGGAGGCACATGCTTAAGAATACTAAGTATGTTCAGAAAGGAAGTTCCCTAATCCTTCATCCCTTTCATTGTTTTTCATTATGTTTGAATTTCCCTAATTGGATTGGTTGAGTTAACCTTAGTTGACTTGCCTTTGACTATGTTTGACTATATGACTAGAGTTGACTTAACTTAAGCCAACATGCTAATCTATGTTTATTTTTTTGTAGGTTTGCTTATGGTAATTAGGAGAGGATGAACACTAATTGGAGCGTATCATGGCATGTCTACATGGAAAGCATAAAGCATAAAGCAAGCATGATATGGAGGAGAGAGGAAATCATAAAGCATAAAGCATAAAGCACATGTACTATATGGTCCTCCATGGGCCTGGACGAAATTCATGAAAGGATGATACCTTGTCTACTCTATTTTTGTCATCTTATGCATTAGGTTTAACCTAGTTTCTAGAAGCTTGGGTATATTGATTGCTTAGGTACCCTTTTGAACTTTTGTTTATTTCCTAGAGGCCCCTAGAATTCTATATATAAGGGGTGCCCATAAACTTGTAAAAGGGTTGAACATTTTGAAGTAAAGTACTTATATTGTATCAACCAAAATCGTGAGCTCTCCTCTAAGGAGTGAAGTCTTCACCTTTGCCTTGTCTTGCATAGCAAGTGTCGTCCTTCATCACTCATTTTTAGGGTTGGTTAGCCATATGCCTCCTTATGAGTGGCATGCTCCATCTCTTCTTCCATAATCATCTTCTAAGCTTCCATTTTTAACTTATTTGCTCACTTCAATTCGACATTATAGTTCCATTTGATATCTTACTTTGTTTTCTTGTTTAATTGGTTTCATCCCTTCTCTTTGAGCCTTTTGAAGTGCATTTTCACATTTAGATAACTTGTTATCTTAATGTGCAATGGGAATCTTCACTTGGATTTCTTAAATAACTCAACACCATATTTAGAAAAATATAAAATGAACCAACTCAATCCTTCATCATACTGTTAATGTACCGTGACCATAGTGAAGGTCCTAAAAAATAGGACTTCATAATGAAATGATTAGAAAAGTACCATTATAAAGGTAGAGTGGGAAAGTACTTAGAGTGTGCGAGTTGCTCAAATATGGAAATAAATAATGATAAACATACATTATAAGTTAAACCTTAAACATAAAGCTATTAACCTTTCAAGAATGCATTATGAACTAGTTTCCAAAAGACATTTCCAACCACATCCCAAAGATACTTGAAAAGGAATGGTACACTCCTTTATGGTGTGTTTGTATGAGGCAATTTAAGAAAGTAATTCATTTATTTAGAGAATATGAAATTCTTTTAAGGAAAATGATATGTTTAGATGAGGAAAATTGCTCATTGGTTAGGACAACAAAAGTCTACAAGTCCAAAAAGTCGAGTCAGGTCAGGCAGAAGGTTGAGCCAAGCCAGTATGGGTCGAAGGTTGAGCAGAGTTGGGCAGAGTTGAAGGTCGAGTCAAGCTGAAGGTCGAGCTGGGTTGACGGTCAACTTGAACCAAAAGTCAACACGAGTCATATTGATTTGAAGGTAGAGCTAAGTTAAGTTAGACTCAAAGGTAGAGTTGAGTTCGTCATAAAATAGAAATTAAATTGTTTTATCCAAACAAATTTAAAATATTTCAATTACTCAATCAAAACTAATTATTTATGAAATGAAGAGAATTTAATTGCATTTAATTCAATTTAATTGCAACTAAACACAAGGTTAAGGTACAACAACATATAAAACATCTAACCATAGTTACAAAGTTCAAGCAAAAATGAATATTCATATATCTTCACCCTCATGTAGAATCCTAATCATAATATATAAAGGTGGACATAGATTAAAATTTTCAAAATCCAATCTAGATCTAATCTAGATTTAATAAAATAAATAAGATCTTTAATCCATATCTATATTAACTAGGTCAACTAACTCTAGATTTTTTTTTCCAATCTAACTTACAGTGGATTAAATCTAGATTCAATGTACTTTATCAATTAGATTAATAGATACGTATCGAGCCAAGTTAGCTCGAGCTAGACCTAGGATGACTTATGTAGATTTGGGTCTAGTTCACTTTGTTCAACCTTCAACCGAGGACAACTCAACTTAACCTTCGATTAGGACTGACTTGACACGACCTTTGATCAGAGCGACTCAGCACGACCTTTAATCAGGGTCAACTCAGCACGACGATCGAATGGGCTTGAACTTCGGCCTTGGCCAAATCGACACTGTAAGGCTCGCATATTTCAGCCCCAAATGTTTAAGGGCCTGCCCTAATCAGTTGGGCCTAAGGTTGGCCCATAGGATGTGCAAAACTCCTAAACTAGCCCTAACCCCCCTCATTATGCACCTTTCAGAAAAAATAGATTCCCATTCCCTCTCCCTTGGTTGCTACGTGAGCTCTGCTAGGGTTTGAGTGAGCTCCCATATTTTCCCTTCGTTGAACGATTCCCGCAAAGTAAGTTGAGCTCTCTTGTGTTCCCTTCTATCTTTCAAGTTTTGGTTCCCCGCTAGTCTCTATCATAGCTCATTTTCGTTCACTCTTTCATTGTTTTCAGTTCTGTTAGCTGCTCCCGCTTTAGGTGCTATTCCGCTAAGGATCTCATTCTCTTGAGTTAGCATTTTCCAGGTAAGGGAAGTTAGAGTTTCCAAGTTTTGTGGTTCGTTGCTTGTTTTTATAAGTGATTCGTGTTTCAAATTTCAGGTTGAAGTCGTGTTGCATGAACTGAGCTGATTGTGGTCTTGAAATGTATTTTCTGGTGTTGCTCGTGTGAAAAACAGGAGAGACCTTCTAAACTCGCCTAGGCGAGTGTGTCTTTCGCCCAAATAAGAAGCTCTCGCCTAAGCGAGAATAACAGTGGCTTGCCCCCTCCTCTATTTCAAGTTGTCGCATGAGCAAAGGTCTCTCGCTTGAGCGAGAGCAATCTTGCCTGAGCGAGATGGACTAGCTTGAGCGAGAACTCGAAGTGCCCCCTGCTCAAAATCTCGCCCAAGAGAGCTGTTAGCTTGAGCGAGGGATCCCTCGAGAGCTGCTAGCTTGAGCGAGGTTGACAACAGTGTGCTTGGAGGGTTGTATGTTTCCATGTTTATAGTTGTTGGTTATGTGATTTGTTTGACTTGACCTATCTAAATCATGAAGGGTGTGAATATGCGTGTATTATGTAAGTTATGGGCTGGAATTGATGAGTTTGGTATGATCTTTCGTATGGAACATGATTGAATGGTTGGTTATATATATATATATATATATATATATATATTGGCATGAGATTGGTTTGCATGATAATTCTATGTTGGGTTGGTGATGTATGATTATGGTATGGTTAGGACGTAATTCCGTGACTTAAATGGTGAGAGCTCATGGCGGTGCCTCATGGTCAGTACGTAATTCCATGACCCTCTTGGTGAGAGCTCATGGTGGTGCCTCATGGTCAGGACGTAAATCCATGACCCTTTTTGGTGGGAGCTCATGGTGGTGCCTTATGGTTAGGACGTAATTCCACGAAGGTTTCATAGTGGTGCCTCACTATATAATTTAGTAGGGATTCAAGTAAGGATTGCATCCTAAAGCTCTAAAGAGTCAGTTTGTCTCACGTAGAACATACTGACTCAAGTGGTGAGAGTAGCAGAAGGCTCTAGTCTTTGGCAGGATAATGGCCTTAGATGTTTGAAGGTTAACCTTGTGCGTGTTAGGGTGAAAACCATTCGTAGTGGCTCTGTAGAGAAGTAGAGGTCACCACAAGTGCAAGCATCCAATGAATCTGACTAATTATATGTATCCTGATAATTGAGTCTTAGAGTCTTGCGTTGTCTGTTATCACATGTTTGGTTGATGTATGGATCTTTGGCTTTTAAATTGTACGTTCAATTGTATGATAAACCTTTTTCACTCTAGCTTACCCTTTATGTTTGCTTGTGAGTTCTATGTGTGGTTTTCTCCTTTTGCAATGATCATCAATTTATTGATTTGAGCAGATGTGGGAACCCCTAATGGTCGTCAGAGTGATGGAAACTCCGTTACGTAGCTATTCTTGGGTCGGATTCCCTGCTTTGAGTACTCTTAGAGCATTGTGGCCCATGTACTGTCTTTGCTCTGTAAGCCTGTATTTTGGATAACTCTCAACCGTTTATTCTTATTCTTCTATTTTGTTAATGGCATCATGGTGTGTCTTAGTTTTCTCTCTGAATATTTTGGATAATTGTAAGGAGTGACACTTATACTCCATGGTTTCGCTCTTTTTAGTATATCCCATGTGATGTTTCATTTAATTATGTTTATTTATTAAATGGGACGTTACAGACACGACCTTCAACTTGGGCCTACTTGGCACAACTTTCGACCCGAGCCGACTTGGCTTGAACTTTAACTCAGGTTGACTCGACTTGACCTTTAACCCGGGCTGACTCGACACAACCTTAGACCAAGGCCGACTCGATATGTCCTTTGATCGTGGTTGACTCAACTTGTCCTATGTCCCTCGATCTTCGGCCTAGACTGACTTGATTTGGCCTTTCGATTGACCAACCTAGCTTGACCTTTCGATCTAAGATGATTCAGCTTAACCTTCGACTGGAGCCAACTCTACTCAACCTTGGACTTGGGTCAATTTGGTTTGATCTTGTCCTCAACAACCTTAGCTTGACTTATACACACCTTTATTTTGGATTTTCAAAATCCGAACAATGATCCAAATCTAAATATGATATAAATCCATTAAGTAGATTGGATTTAAAATCCAAAGATGTGGATATGGATTTGGTAAAAATACATTTAAATGGACTTAAATAATATGGATTTGGATTATTATAGACTAGATTTCACAATTCGGATCTTTTGCCCATATTTACTAATAGGTAGAAAGAAAGGGTCCATGGACTACATATATGTAAATTTGTTGGGTCTAAGTTTGGGTCTAAGTTCCAAATTAATAATGATAAAAAAGTTGAATATCATCTATAGAAAAAAAAAATTCCTAAACACATTGTCTTAAAATTTGAATTGGAACTAGGTATCAATCAATTATGTAAGCTCGACAGCTTGGTTCAGATTTCATTAATATTGAATGTCTTAAGACTAATAAAAAACTCATAAATATTTTTAGACTTTAAGTTAAAAGTAATGTCAATATCTTAGACTAGGTTTACGTTTTATTAAAGTTTATCTTCCTAGTGAATGGGTTACGATACAACTTTAGCATTTTGACGTCAATCGAGTGGTACTCTTGTGCTTTATTACATGATGCACTTCCACTGCAACACAACAGATTCCGTAATATCTTATCATGTAATGGGTTCTATTGAGTTGGTGTTTGAGTTTAGGTATCAGGAGTACCTCTGTCCAAAAATCCAAACTCCGTGTCTTCCATGCGAGCCATGCAAATTACTTGTACAATAGAATCGACGACATTATCCTCTATTTGTTGCTATTCATCCTTCACCACAAACTGAAAGTGGGTTTTCGAAATGTACTCCAACTTCATTACTCTGTACATGTGGTCTGGAAAACCTAGCACCTTAATTATGAACGTCTTTTATGCTTGGTAGTTGTGTATTTGAATGCTTGAACAACCCCTTCATAGCCCTTTTTGGGCCCAGTTATGTCTGGTCACGTGGGACTTACAAATATAATCACAATTTTATTAATTTTTCAATAGGTGTGTGTCTGCATTTTCTTTTTGTGGCACTTGGTTGGCTAGGTTTTCAGGGGTCCTGTTGCAATAATGGTCCACATGAATCACGATCAAAGGTGTTGTCATTTCAGTACACCCTTGTCCTTCAAAGTTCATCATATGCCCAATTTATTTCAATTTTGATCTCCCATTCTCAGCTCACACTTTCACATGACTTGGATTATTTAATTATCTGCTTTGTGTTTCCCTGTACGCAGTATGCAGTTTACTCCTATCAGCTCCCTCTCCTGGCTTTCATATTAGCCATCAATGTTATTATTCTTTGTTGTTTTTCTTTTTGGTCTAAACTATTTTCAAAAATTATAGTTGGTATATGTGAAACATATTTCTTTTCATTTCTCATATGAAAAATAATATTTTTTTAAATATTTGGGATGAAAAATATATTTAATTTTTATTTTTCTAAAAGTTAAATTTATACCATTTCAAAAAATTAAATTATTCTATAGAGTAATTAAAACGTTTTCTGTTTTTAATTTTCTTATTGAGATAAAATAATTTAATTTCTCTTTTAATATAAAATTTCATTTTAAAATATTGGTCAAATTTAAATATTTAAATAATAATATTAAGTAAATTTATATATATATATATATATATATTTATAAAGAAATTTTAATTTTTTCATATTTTTTAATAAATTTCAAATTACATTATTTTAGTTATCTTTTAATTTCTTTGTCTAAATTTACGTGCACTAAACAAATAATATTTTATATTAGTACTCGAAAAGCCTTTTTTTCGTGTGAATTTTCGTAATTCATTGCAACTCAAGGAAGAAAATGGACTTACCTTAATTTAGTGTTTAAAACAAAACATTTTGGAGAGAAAAGGGCCACATTGAAGGTAACCAATATCCGTCATTCCTCAACCACAAAAAAGGATTGAAATTTGCTTATCAAAGTCAACCTTAATCTTCCTTAGATTTCTCGGACACATGAAAATGTACGGAAACATTATATTCAAAACACGTTATGATTTACTCAAAAAATAAGTATTTTAAAAAATAATAAGTTGTAATCGTTTAATTGTTTGCGGTATAAATCTTTTATTTATTAGGTAATATATTTTTTTTTTATTTTATTATTATTAATTTTTGTTTCATTTAAAAATTTCTAAAGTATTTTTCATCTTATTGTATCCTTAGTTATACATTTATTTTTCTTTGTACGATTTCATTCAATAGTTTTTCAAATTGTTTTTAAGATACACATTTGATCATTTTTTAATATTTTTATTTATTATTTATTTTTATCATGTAGAATAATATTTTTATATTTTTAATATAATTATTTTTATTTTCTAACTCATTATCATGTGTAATTTTATCATTATAATTTAAATAAATTTTATTTACTATAATATAATAATTTAATGTAATTACCATATTTTTTTATCACCATCCAAAATATCTAGAAGTTCAAAAAAATTAAAGATCTATGTTAAAATTCTGTTATTATTAGTTTAATATTTGTTCTCTATGTGATTTTGACCAATGTATTGTAAATTTTATTAGTGTATAAAAAAGATATTTCGTTGTAATTAAAAAATCGAAGTAAAGAGACATTTAAAATATTTTTTAATTTGAATATTTGTTTTTCTTTTATATTTTTTTAAATATTTTTTAATTTTATAAATTATGTTTCATTTATATTTGCAAATTTAATAAATGTTTTGATTCTCATGAAATTTTATTTGGTATTCTAATTTTAAATGTATGTAATTATAATTTCTTTTTAAATATTTGATATTGAGAAAACAACTCCCCTTTTAATATTGAACATTTGATAAGATTATGTTGTATTTACCAGAATTTTTTTTATTTTATAAATATTAATTAATATCGAAACAGTAAAAAAACGGGTACGAGTATGAGTACAAATATATACATGTTACCTGGTGGGGATGAAGATGAGACAAAATGTCATAGTCGTTGGGTTTGGGTATGGGGATTAGGATTTTTTTCTCTAGGGATGCGTGCGAGATATCGAAACTCGTCCCCGCCCCATCCTGTTACCATCCCTAGGTGAAGGGAGACTAACAGATGAAGGAGTCCTCCTTACAGAAGTACTACCATATGGTGTACAACCTTGTTGAGCAATTTGAGGAGATCAAGATTAACTGCGTCCCTAGAGAAGAAAATTATAGGGTTGACGTCCTATCTAAGCTCGCCAACACAAAGAAAACTGGTCAACATAGAACCCACATCCAGCAGACCCTTTCAACACCAAGTTGGATTTGAGAAGTTATTCTTGAAGTTTCTCTACTTCACCAAGTTAGATGATGCCCGTCCTGAATTAATTGACTCTTGATGTGTTGTCAATGGACTGAATGAGGCAAAGTCTATATGAAGTCAAGTCGCGCTCTACACTATAATGAATAGGGAACTTTTTAGAAGGGGTTTCACCACCTTGCTCCTCAAATGACTACATAATGAGAAAACCCATTATGTATATGTCAATGCATCGAGGCATATGTGGCATGCACTTAGGAGCTCGATGCATGGTTGTGTGGATACTCAGAGCAAGGTACTACTAGTCTACACTGAGGAAAGATGCCAATGAGTACATTACCAAATGGTAGGAATGCCAACGATTTTTTTGTTTACATTAGATGCCACACAAAAAAAGATGCACATTATCACCCCTCCTTGGCCCTTCGAAACATGGGGAATGGACGTACTCGACCCTTTCCTATTTTCAAAAGAACAAGTCAAATTCCTAATTGTGGCTATATACTACTTTATTAAATGGATAGAAATGAAACCATTAACTACTATTTCATCGCAATAGGTTCAGAAGTTTTGCTGGAAGAACATTATATGTTGACTTGGGATATCGTACTCCATTGTCACAGACAACAACATCCAATTCATTAATAGTAGATTCGAACAATTCTGAAGGTAGCTCGACGTAAAACATCAACTCTCATTAATATAATACCCCAAGGCAATAGGCACGTCGAAGTCGCCAACAAAGTTATCCTTACCAAGTTGAAGATGAAGTTTGGCAAAGCTAAACGACTTTGGGCCAAAGAGATATCACCCATATTACGAGGATATCATTGCACTCCCAAGTTGTCAACAAAAGAAACAACCTTCCGATTATCAAACGACACTGATACGATGATACCAGTAGAGCTCAGTGAAACTTCTTGGCACTGACAACCTTTCGATGAAACACACAAAGAGGAAAACCTCTGAGTTGAACTGGACCTCATACATGAAGTTTGAGAAGAAGTCTGCGTCAGAGAAGCAACGTAAAAACAAATAGTAACACCATCCGAGTTCGTTAAAGTTATTCCAAAGTGGGGATCTGGTTTTGAAAAAACTCAATTATGCTCACAAAGACAACGCAGAAGAAAAGCTTGCACCTAACTAGGACGACATCTGCCACATATTGGAATTCTTCCAGAACGGTGTCTACAAGTTAGAGGAGCTTAGAGGAAAGCTCATTATGAGGATGTTGAATTTCACTCACTTAAAGATGTATTACAAATGAATGTATGAGGATGTGTGTACTCTTTTTCCTTTATTTGAATTTTGTCCCTAAGTTGGGTTTTGCCAAGCAAGGTTTTAGACACACTTTACTTGTGTAATAAAATCTTTTTTCTTATATATATATATGTGTGTGTGTGTGTGTGTCTTTACCTGACTGACATAAAACCCTTAAAAGTAAACATTAAGAGGTACTAAGTTAAACTTGTAAACGTGACACACATTTACCCAGATGATAACATAAACCAACGAATGTGGCATCCGAGTTACCTAGACAGTAAAATAAGTCCACTCCTAAGTTACCTAGACGGTAACATAAGTGCACAAACGTGGCACCTGGGTTACCTAGACGGTAACATAAGTCTGCAAATGTGGTACCCGAGTTAGTTAAACTGTAACATAAGCCTGTAAACGTGGCACTCGAGTTACCTAAATGGTAACATAAACCCACAAGTGTGATACTCGAGTTACCTAGATAGTAACATAGGCATGCAAACTGTAACATCCCGCCAGGATATTACGGATTTTTAATCAAATAAAGAAAATAATAAACTTGCTGCATTTAATAATTCCTCATTTCCCAAAAATGCGGGAAATTAAAACTTTATTAATGAAAGCCAATATCCATTATTTATCAAAAATATGGAAAATAGTCTAAAACATCTTATAAGAGTTTACATCTGATATCAAAATCATAAAATACATAAAAGCATAAAATTCTCGAGCTATCCTCTCTCCGTGGCTAAGCTCCACCAGAACCACCTGCATCAACATCATCTGCTCACGTATACCGCGTATACGATCATCGCCAAACACAAGCAAATAGGGTGAGCTTAACATATAAAGCATATATAATTATACATGTACATATACAACACATCACTATAAATAGCACAATCATCCCAAATGAATTCCATTCTTTTAATTCGTATCACCTGGCCACAACCAAGTTATTCGTGTTCTACAACTTTTAGTGATTACTTCAAGATGACTTGGTGCCATACCTATCGGCCACAACCGATAGAGCACGTGCAGGAACCATTGCTATGGATCATACACAGTAATGCCAGGTGGAGTTTGTAACATCCCGTCAGGATATTACTAATTTATAATAAATAAATGGAATAAATAAGACAGCACGTTTAATAATACCTCATTTTCCCAAAACGCGGGAAAATTTAAAGCTTTATTAATTGAGCGGATA
>Ga0214545_1006805_pt1 | contig 19616 bp, 12 predicted proteins | sample CNSS4metaG_FD_160064 | JGI IMG/M metagenome (GOLD analysis project Ga0214545, IMG submission 160064) | Root nodule microbial communities from cowpea collected in UCLA plant growth center, Los Angeles, California, USA - CNSS4 | ecosystem: Host-associated > Plants > Roots > Nodule | place: USA...
ATATTTATTATTTATAAATTATTTAAATATATATATATATATATATATATATATATATATATATATATATATATATATATATATATATATTTGATAAATAAAGAAAAATAAATTTTCTTGATATAAAGCTTATCATGGTATAAAAACCTAGAAAATTTATAGGATTTTATTCTTCTTTTCAAAATGCAAGATATCATGTAGAAATAATGACGATGGTTAGATTCATGCTCTTTCAAATCCAATTGAGCCAACATGAATATTTGACATCACTGAGCAACGACAACAACTTCTTATATTTGAGTGTTTCCAAAATCAAGGACTATCTTCATAATAAGAAGTCTCACATCATCAAGAAATTTATTGTTGAAAATGATTACAACACAATCAGGTAGGATTGTCGAATGGGGTAAATTGTCACATATACGAAGGAGGACAGCGTGATTTTAGACAGTGCTTTGCACTTTGATAATGTCCTTTTTATGCCTTGATTAACTTGCAAATTAATCTCTATATCACAATTAATTGATGTCTCCAATTGTATTGTTCAATTCAATCATACATTGTGTGTAATGTAGGATCCAAAGACAACGACATTGATTGAAACAGGTGAACAAATGAATGGACTTTTTTTGTTCAAAGCATTCGAAAGGTACATGCATTAATATTTAACAAAGATTTGTCAATTGATCAATCATATAGACATTTGGGTCACTCGTCATACAAGATGTTAAATTTCATCCCCATGTGAGTCACTTTAGTAAAAGTAATAATAATAGAATGTGATGTTTGTCCTTGTACTAAACAAAAAAGAATTTTTTATCAAGTGAGCATATTGCAAGTAGTTTGTTTGAATCAGTTCATTATGATTTGTGGGAACTTTATCATTTTACACCACATTTGCTTTGGTTTTTACACCTTATTTTTATGTTGTTAAAAGCCCAACTCATTTTTACATATATACCATCCTTTTTTTTTCTTTTTACACATATTTCTTTTTATGGTCTAGTAGGCCCAATATGTTTTTATATTCATTCCCCTACACCTCCATGATTTCTTCTTACACCCCTATAGTTTTATTGACATTACCTCATTACCCTTAATGGAAAATTTAATAAAACAAAAAACTTAAAATTAGTTTACCTTTTGCTTCTTCTCAATGTGTTCCTTTGCACCTCGATCTCTTCCATCAATGGTGAGAAGACTTTAAAGATGGATTCATCCTGTTTTTTTTTTTGGCATTTCCCAAAAAAATCACCTTGTTTTTTTTTTACTATTGTAACCTTTAAACTCCCTAATTTCATTGCTCTTTCTCTCCATTAAAAAATTTTCATGTTCTAAAAGACTCACAATCACCGTAGACTAAGTTTCTAAAGGCCTTGTTTTCACCTCATAAGTAGACATGTCAAAACGGACCAAATTCGTGAGTCAACCAGTCTCGTCACGAATTTAAGTTGGACCGAATTGAGAAATTGAATATTTTTTCAGTCATGAGTGAAAACGGTTTGGGCTCACTTAACTCAGAATCAACTTATTTTTTAAAAAACGTATTTTTTATCTTTGAATCAAAAAAAGAAATCCTGATTTCATAGTTTTTTTTCTACATTTATTGATATCTTTGATATGGGTTAATGAGTCAACCTACTTAACCCACTAACCCGTAATAGGCTGAGTTGAGTTGTAAATTTTCGGCTTACCAGAAAAAGAGTCGAGCTGAACTCACTCATTTTTAACCTAACTCATGGTGAGTGAACCCGTATCAGTCGAACTGACTCACTTATAGATTTGGTCTTGTCGAGGATCTTCCCCAAACAAAAGCAGCTCCAAGCACCTCTCTTGGTCAAGACACTCCTCCCAACAATTGTATGCATGTGGTGTAGGACGTCCCCATTTGTAATGTATTTTGAATTATTCAATATGTTGGACTAAAGTCAGATCCAGAAGCATACCTGATTGTATGTTTTCAGATTCAAAATCTCATTCAACATTTGATATGTATTCATAATCTGGAAAAAAAAATCTTATAAGAGAAATCCCTTTCCATGAATACACTTCAGTTAGCAACTGTAAATGGGAGAGCTACTAATAGAGAATGAAGACTTTCTCATATTATTAAAGTATGAAAACTGTGATATTTATATACACTGAGAATAAAAGTAACAGACTAAACAGAAAATGCGAAAAATTAATCCCATGCACGTAACCATGCCCCATGCATAGGCCCATACACATTGACTTAAATCTCAACATGCCTCCATAAGTTAAAACCGAACAATTCCCAAAGACTCTCTGAGTTTACAAAATCTAGCAGCCTCAAAGGCTTTGTAAAGATATCTACACTCAAATCTTTTGTGCTGCAGTGCTCTACTTCAAGCTTCTTGTCATTAACCTGCTCTCTCAAAAAATGAAACATCATCTCTATATGTTTGCTTTTTCCATGAGCTGATGGGTGTTTAGCTAAGTCTATTGCAGACTTATTATCAACAAATAGTGTTGGTGGTTGGACAAATTCTGCATTCATCTCCTTCAATAGCATCCTAAGCCATGCTGCTTGACACGCAACATGTGCAGCAGCTATATACTCTGCTTCACAAGAGGAGAGAGCCACCACGAGTTCCTTGACTGAATTCCAGGACACTGGTCCTTCGCCACAGTAAAATTTGTGACCTGCAGTGCTTTTTCTGTCTTCCCTGTCACCACACCAATTTGCATATGCAAATCCCACAAACTTCATCTCATCCAATGGCTTCTTGTATGGAAACATTATACCAAGATTACACATTCCACGCAAATAGTGTAAGATACGTTTCACAGCATTCATATGGCTAACTTTCGGGCTTTGCATATGTCTGCTAACAATGCCAACACCATAGCTCAAATCGAGTATGGTGTTACACAAGTATCTCAGACTCCCAATGATTCTTTGAAAATTTGTGTGATCAACATCTTCCTCCTCAGTGCCCATTTATAATCTCAGACCCATTTCCGTTGGAGTTACTGCAACATTGCAATCCTTCATCCCGAACCTGCTGAGAAGATCACGTGAGTACTTCATCTGATGCATAATAGTTCCAGCTTTTGTGAACTGAAACTCAATGCTTAGGAAGTAGTTGAGTCTTCTCAAATCACTCATCTCAAATTCACTATGCATTTAAGACTTAAACTCTGCAATTGCTTCTGGCTTGCTCCCAGTCAACAACATATCATCCACATAAAGACATACTATTATTTTCTCTTCTTTGTCTTAGTCTTTCCAGCACTTGGTGTACACCCCTTGTTCGGAAACATATCTCACAAAACCAATCTTCTCCAAGAACTAATTGATCTGATGGTTACAAGCTCTAGGAGATTGTTTAAGCCCGTAGAGTGCCTTATTAAGCATGTATACCTTGTGCTCTTCTCCTTTGACTATGAAACCCAATGGTTGTGTTACATATATTTCCTCCTCCAAATAGCCATTCAAGAAGGTAGATTTCATGTCTAGTTGGTGCAAGGACCAACCCTTCCACGTTGTCATTGCTACAATGATTCTAACAGTCTCCAGTCGAGCCACATGAACATAGATTTCTCCATAGTCTACTCCTGTTTTCTAGAGGAATCCTTTGGCGACCAATCTCGCCTTGTACCTCACAATTTCACCCTTAGGATTTGCTTTTATTTTATAGACCCATATCAAAGAGATTGGTCTTCTGTCTGGTGGTGGTTCAACCAGTGTCCACGTCTTGTTTTTCTCTATGGCTTCAATCTCTTCCTCCATGGCTCGCACCCAATGAGTGTCTCAAATAGCATCATAGAATTCTATCTAATCTTCCTCAACTATCAGGGCGAAATGCACAAAATTTCCATTCTCTGTTACCGCTAGATCATTGAAAACTTCATAATCTTTGAAGCGTGTAGGTGGCTGAGTAACTCGCTGTGATCTTCTAGTTTTTTCATGAGGCTCCTGCTGCATTGTGACATCACCTACAACATCATCAGTTAGTGAAATTGTTGGTGTTGTACCTGATTGAGTTTATTGTCTCGTTTCCTGCCAGTTCCAACACGAGCCTTCGTCAACCACCACATCTCTGCATATGATTACCTTTCGAGAGTTTGGATCAAACAATTTATAGCCGCCTGTTACGTGATAGCCAATCAAGACTGCCATCTCACCTTTGTCATCAAGTTTGTTACGTGTTTAATCTAGAATGCAGTGATAACAAAGAGAGCCAAAAACTCTCATATGAGTTACATCTGGTTTCTAACCAGACCAGGCTTCCTCTGGTGTTATACCATCAAGCTTCTTTGTTGGTGAGCGATTCAAAACATAGGCAACAGTTGAAACCGCTTCTCCCCAAAGATATTTTGGAACACCCTTGCTTTTAAGCATGCACCTTACCATGTTAAGTAGCGTCTGATTCCTCCTTTCTGCAGTACCATTATGATGCGACGTGTATGGTGGTGTTGCCTCATGAGCTATTCCATTTTCAGCACAAAAATTCTTGAATTCAAGAGAGTTGAATTCTCCCCTATTATCAACACGAAACCTCTTCAACTGCTTGCCACACTGATTTTCAACTAGTGACTTGAACCGCACAAACATTTCAAACGCTTCACTCTTCTTTCGCAAGCAATACACCCATAACGTTCTCGTATAATCATCTGTAAAAGTAATAAAGTACTTGTTGCCCCCATGTGTTTCAACCGGCAATGGACCGCAAATATCTGAATGTATTAGCTCAAGTTTCTCCGAAGTTTTCGAAGATACCTCTTTATTGAATTTTTTTCGCGTTTGCTTGCACTCCATACACTCTCTACATACTTCGTCTAGAACACACATATGAGGAATACCAACTACCATTTTCTTTTGTCCAAGTTCTCTCAAGTCCTGAAAGTTAAGATGTCCAAACTTGAGATGCCACAACCATTCGCACTTGTCACTGACAACAGCAAAACATTGGTGCTTCAATGCATCCATCTTAACCTGAAAGGTCCGATTGGAGGAAAGACCAGCATATATAACCAGCTTCTGGGTTTGATCAAAGACACATAAGGATTTATCTTCAAGCGTCATCTTGAAACCTCTTTGCATCAACTGGCCCAAGCTCAGAAGGTTTGATTTCAACCCGGGCACATATAGAACATTTTCAATTATCACGTCCTTGCCATCACTTCGCAACACAACTCTACCAGTTCCTTTTGCTGTGAGGGAACTATTATCTGCGAAATGTATATTTTCTTGACTTACATCACTTATTTGCACGAACCAATCTTTCTTCCCGATCATGTGCGTGGAGCACCCAGAGTCCAAGTACCACAAATTTTCACCGTTGAGCTTCGCATCTGTCTCAACCATCAACATGACAGTCTTTTCATCAAAATTTTCTTCCTCTGCAAGATGAACTCGCACATTCTTCTTTGGTCTGTTCTTGGCTTCGTCACCATCCCAGCAGTCTCATGCATAATGCCCGAACTTTTGGCAGTTATAACACTTGACTTTTTTCTTGTCATACTTCTTCTCCTTATCTTCTCTAGAATTTTGTTTCTGGTCTTTGTTCTTATACTCATCTGACTCTCCCTTCTTCTTTATCTTAGTTCCTTTCTTGGAATCTCTTTTCTGCTTTCCATTTGTTCTTGCATGAAGAACATGCTCTTGATAGGATCTCCGCTCAGACATGCACAACTCGTAGGCTTCGAGCGAATGTTGCAGCTCCTAGAAGGTTAGTGCATCCAAATTTTTCGTCTCTTCAATGGTAATTACAAGATGATCGAATCTTGGAGGAAGTGACCGCAAAACCTTGTTCACGATATGTTGTTCAGACACTTTGTCACCGCAAGAATGCATGTCGTTAACAAGTTCTTGAATCTTGTTGAGGAACCCAACCACCGAGTCACTTTCTTCCATGATGAGGAACTCAAATTGTCTTCGTAGAGCCAGCAGCTTTACTTTCTTATGTTTATCCCCCGCACCATACGTAGCCACCAAGATATCCCACGCTTCTTTGGTTGTGCCCGCCATGGAAATCCTATTAAAGATCGGTGAGCTAACATATTGATAGATCAAGTACCTTGCCTTGCCATCTAACTTGTGTTGAATCTTGTAAGCCTTCTTATCATCATCAGTAGCCTTCGCACCCGGTGGTGAAACACCATGCTCAACAACTTGAGCCACATCTTGAAAGATGAAGATCGCATTCATCTTAATCTTCCAGTCTTTGAACATGCTACCATCAAAGATAGGTAGACCCCCTTGTATCATCCCACCCATATCGGCCATGCTACACCACGAACCGGATCAAGAATGCACATGAACCTTTCTTGATTACAAACCAAGACACCACTCCTTCCACTTTGCTGGAAGAATGCACTATCACTACATTGCACTACACACGTCTGATTTGGTCGCAGGCACACACAACTCACGTCCTTGGACCGTAAAGAGCTCTTGATACCATGTAAATGGGAGAGCTACCGATAGAGAATGAAGACTTTCTCATATTACTGAAGTATGAAAATTGTGATGTTTATATACACCGAGAATAGAAGTAACAGACTAGACAGAAAACGCGAAAAATTAATCCCATGCACGTGACCCCCCATGCATAGGCACATACACATTAACTTAAATCTCAACAACAACAATGTCAAAAACAACAAAACTCATACCCATTTACCTCATTCTCCGAGACACACTATGCAACAAGGACGAACCACTTTCTTTCTAAACTTTGAGCAAGGACGTGTGGAGCATTGAAGCCATGGAAGTGTAGACCGTTCAAGCTTCAACAATTGAGGTGCATGGAGCTACGAGATAACTCCAACTCTATATTTATTTATCTTAAGATAACTCCAACTCTATATTTATTTATCTTTTTTTTATTTGTTGTCTAATCATGATTTAGGTTGCTTACACATATTAAAAAAAATGATATTTTGATTTATTTTTTTAATCCATTTTTAACCTATCACTTCAATCATCCTTTAGTACCTTTTAGTTATTTATTTTAGTTTTTTTTAGTGATGTGATAATTTAAAAATAATTAGAATAGTAGATTAAAAGTCAATAAAAAAAGTTAGATCAAAATAAAAATATTATTATGTTTGAAAAAAAACAGTGAAATCATTTATTTAAAGCTTCAAACTTTATATCCAAACTCATCGGGTTAGTCGGCTGACTGTGACATTAGCCTAGAATTCTTCCGACTGTGCAAGTTCAAAATTCAACATTGGATTTTTTTTTTCTTATAAGATTCAACATTGGATAATAAGGAACATGATAAAAGGAAGAAATATACAAAAAGTAATTATAAGAACTTAAGATCACAATCTATTTATAAGAACTTAAGATCACAATCAATTAATTATAATCTCATGGCCTTCATGCATGTTGACACAGAAACCCCACAAAATGAAGCAATTGATTAAAGTTCTTGGTTTCTGGGTCCTGCAAAAGATGACTTGACCACACTCTTTACGTAGAGTCCAATAAGCAACACAAGAAAGACAAGAACAACTAAGTTGGCTACTTTATTCTGCTTTTTAACCTCCAAAACCATGTCAGAAATCTTCTCTAGCCTTATGTTCATCTTCGCTACACCAATCCTACTTAACCCTTCAAGACCAGTTCCTTCAGCCTTATTAGAACCTATAACTTCCCTCATATCTTTCTCATCATCATCTGTTTTTATTTGTGATTGTGCCACCTTCTTTTCAGAATCTTCATCACCTTCCTTTTGCTCCTTCACTGTCGTTTGTGTCGTTTCATGCATTTCTTCATAACTTCTGCTTTTGTCTCCGGTTTCTGCTTTGCTCATCTCCCTTTGCAGCATCACTTGAGAGTCTTCATGTTCTTGAGGTGGTCGTGGTGGTGGTAGTGGTTGTTGTTCCTCAATCTTGGATTCTTCAGTTGTGTCTTCTTTTGAGTCTTTTTCATCATGATGTTGTTGTTGAGTAGCATCTGGTTTGTGATTATCATCGGTTATTGTACTTGTTGGTTGGTGGGGCTTTGAAGGTTTTTGTTGTGTTGGTGACGGTGGTGGGGGTGGTGGTGGTGATGATGGTGGTGGTGATGACGACGGTGGTTTCATGACTTTGGGAAGCTTTACGTATAGCATTCCAGCTTCAAACTTGGCACTGATTCCACTGGTGTCATGAGAATCAGAAAGGGGTTCTTCCTTGCGAAATCTACGCCACTTGTTCTCACTGATCTTTCTTTCACCACTCACCCTTAGGACACGGTTAGAGGACACTTGAACCCGCAATTGCTCTTTTCTAAACCCTGTTATATCAAACATACATACATACACATTAATTATTTAATTTCATAGAATTTTTTCTGTACACCTACAAAGAAAATTTACTTTTCCTTTTCGTTTTTATATTATGTTTCTTTTTTTTGTCGAAGTTCTCGTGTGTATCGAGATAAATTTGTTAGGATTAATATTACATTCAAATTATTTTTCGCGTTGAAGGATGAAATTTTCATTATAATTTTGTCATTGCAGAATATATTAAACATGGAAAGATAAAGTTGTATTTAAATTGTCCTCTCTATGCATATGCCATATAAGAATATTGAATGATTAGAACAACACAATTGAGGATTAAGAGAAATTTTGCCTTTACAAACACAGTCAATATTATGACGTCAACCTCAAGTCCATTAAAATAATATCGTTAAGATCGATCATCGTATTTGAGATATTCTCGATTGGAACTTGATTCAGAACATCCAATACTTTTATATCGTTTAAGAGTGAAGACCAATCATAATTTAATTACAACTTTTTCTTTTCATATTCTGAAGTGTCTTTTAAAAATAAAATCGTGATGATTCTAATATGATAACTTCGTTAGTATTATCAGAAAATGAGTTTAATCGATGGAATTAATTTGAGTAACATTTTTAAGTAAATATATAAGGCATAAACTAAGGGAACTGAACCTGGAAGCATAAGAATCAGCGTGTCACTATTTTGCTGGCGATCCCAATCGGAGGGTGGTATAAAATCTTCATGAACAGGTTCAGCAGCTGCTTGTGCATTTGTCCTTTCATCTAACGACATTCTCACCTTTGTTTCTTCTTTTTCTCTTATTTTGCAGTGTACGTATCTTTGTTTCTTCCCTTGGTGAAAGAAATGTGAAGTTATGTTGATTATATACACATTGAGAGCAGCTAGCTATATATGTTTTCTTGGAACCTAGTTCTTCCTTTTCGTGCAAAGATTGATTTAACTATGTTGAGGACTTTTCTTAGTTGTCCTATGCAAGAGAAGGAGAAAATAACACATTGTTTCTCCAAAGAATACTTTGCTTGTATGCTCGGTGATGTGAGCTATGTGCCTTCTCCAAAACACACATCTAATGTGTAAATTAAGACGAGAACTTGAGATTGTTCCTTGCTATAAGGGTTTGCTTATTCTTTATATAATAGTGTCTAAACAAAATTTGCAGATCTATTCTTTGGTGTTTGAATGCACCATTCATTCTCAATTTTCACTTCTTCACATTCTATTTTATCTATTTCTATGACCTTCTTATCTTTACACAATTTGTATACTTGTTAATGGGCAGCATTGGACAAGTGTAACTGTTTATATTCATTTGATAAGGCCTGCATGTGTAACTGTTCAATTTCTCCTTTAAAATAATGTTTTTATAACCTCACAACCTATTTTTAAGGAGACTATAATTATTAAAAGAATGTAAATTTTTATAATCGTAAAATAAAATGAGAAAAGAAAGTAATATTTTCGTAATAGTTTTCGAAGAGTGAATCATCAAATCTGTACTGTATGTGTAATGAAAACATTAGACAAACTCCGCTTAGCACAGAAATTTAAAATAAAATTTACTGTGATATCTTGATGATCTTGTCTTATGAATTTAACATTCTAATGTGTTCAGATAATCAAATTATAGTGACATTGCTAAGGATCGAGATGAAACAAAAAATAGCTGTGGTTTTTCAACTTACAGATTCAAGGAACAGTTCTAAGAGGAAACAAAAACCTTGGAGACACATGTACTAAAAAATCTTAATTTTTGGTAGAGGCCAATGGAAGCAAAATGCACCGTACTTGGGATTAAGGCTTATTATTGTCCCAACATTTCTGACATTGAAAAGGGGTAGCGAAGGAGGAAGATCATACAGATAAAGAGTATTCAATAATAATGTCTTCGTGAATTACAGACATATAAAATTGAAAAGATAGCGTACGAAACCCGAACTCCTCAAAATTTGTTAAGGAATCTAACATAAACGACCACTAAATGTTTGCTAAAGTGTCATGTCATGACCCCTAAAAGGCGACCTTTCTAGGAGGAATCACAACATTCTTGTTTCCTGGAAATGCATTTCGCGATATATCAACCAAAGACTTGAAGCTATAGGGTTCATGCATAGATAACTCTGACAGAACTTTTCTGTTAAGTTGGATATTCTCCTTCATCAGCCCATGCATAAAGTTCCCATAATTGACCTGGCAAATAAAGGAAAAAATGTTCAGCAAAGAAATTGGCAGAAGATTAAATACCTCATCATGACATGCAAATATAAACTCTAAATAAAGGTATTAATGCACAATAAAGGTTGCCATTTACTACAGCGAATAAGGTTCAGATGCAAGTTCACCAAATAATCCAATCTGTCTAACAAGCGAGCTATTTTACACCAAAGAACACTTTCATTTCCATGGCATACTCCTATCATACAAAAGAGACAAAATCCATCTCTGAATGATTTGTTCATCCCGTGCATCCTCCTATGCTTCCTTAATAAATAAAGTATTAGCGGAACATAAATTCATTGATCCCATTAATCATCAGACAAAGCTCACATCATCCTGAGCTTTTAACTAAAACCAATTGACAAGAGAGCAGTAGCAGTTGCTCGGTCTAGAGATGCTGGATATATATGACATGATTGGGGAAAGAGAAGACTCATAGAAAGTTACTTCATATATAAAATACGACCAACAAGAGAAAAGCAAACACAAAACTCGAGAGCAGAGAAGCCAGTCCTATGTTTGCAGACAATGCTATAGCAAAGAATTATTCTAATAGGTAACATCACAACAAAGCAAAATTAATACGGCAATCATTATATTTTTCATGCAGCCTATTTAAGGAAGCAACAGTTTAACTATATAAAACAAAGGTTTTGCTTCCAGAGCTTTCAAGTGGAACTGTTGCAAAAGTTAGACGTCTATGTGTGAAAACATCCTGATATTACAAGCTCTGGCAGAAGATTCAACTGGAGAAGGTGTTAGAGTTATATGCGTACACATGTGTTATGTATAAGAATTAGCAAAACGGCTGACAATGTTTAGTTTTCTGATAACACAATCCCCAAACATGCAAGCGCAACAGTAATAACTATTTCTCTATAATCAGCATATTTTAGGCTCTTTCTCAACCAAAATCAAACACACACTTAGCAATGAAAGTTTGAAAACTTAACACTGAATTTCTTGGTCAACTATAAAATTGAGAAAGATTATGGATTTGTAAGAGAAGAAAAGAAGCGAGAAGACATACCCCATGTACACGGGTACCAGCATTGATCCTTTGGATCCAAAGAGAACGCATGTCCCTCTTTTTGTTACGACGATCTCTATAAGAATATTGCAAGGCCTTCTCCACTCTCTCCCTTGCAATCCTTATGCAATTCTTGGCTCTACCCCTGAACCCTTTTGCTAACTTGAAGATCTTATCCTTGTTCATTTTCTCCTCTTTGTTCTTTCTACAATGCAAAACACATATTCATCAAATCTCAAACTAAGGGTGAAGTAAGAACACTCCCTATTATAATTTATCAGACATTGCTCAAACCATGCCCTCCCAGCAGTTGTGGATGACAACAGGTAGAGACGGATAGTCAATAGACAGACACCCGTAAAAAATACCCTGTTACATGCTACATTTCAGTTTGAAAATTATTCAAATAATTTTATACCTGCAGGTATCACAGCAGTGGATATTTTTAAAAAGATTACTTTGTGTTTTTAGGAGCTTGGTAGGTAAAAGTTTATCCTGATTATGTTGCATAATTAATATCCCATTAAGCAAAGCAGACAATAACAGTAAAAGGAGGCATATTTTGAGATTGAACTGAATAAAAATAAAGGGATAAAGATTGAGAAATCTAATCCGGAATATAAGATTGTGAGAACAGCGAAGAGTGCAGAACAAATCCAAGAATCAGAATCAAGAGCAGAAATCACCAAATAATGTAACCACACATTCACTGCTTCTCTCCCCTGTGAGGTTGAATCAATCAAATTAATATTATTTGGTAAGAACAATGGAAAACTAAATCAAGTTAAAACTCTGCAAGTTTGAGAATTCAAAATCTAAGATTATAAAGATTCAGAGTCTCGCAAATGAATAAACTTGAGCATTTTCATTGCCAAGATCTCCACTTAAGGGTAGTCAGATAGTGTATCATTTAACTTATTGATAATGGATTGTAATCAACAGTGTGATTTGTGATACGAAATTGATCATAGTGGTGAAAATTAAATTAAACGTATGAGTGTGATTTGTGCAAAGAAATTTGAGTACATGATCATACCCTGTCATTAGAATACCAGACAGGGCCTTGTTATGTTACCATAAGTTTTACACCAGACACATCCTTTTAAGGCAAATGCTGTCAAGAAAGAATTATGGTGGCTGTTATGCTACCATAAGTTATATTTTTCTCTTTCAAATTATCAAGAATCATGACATGGACGCTTGGACTGAAAGTGAAAGTGTCATCGATGGGCACACAAGCTTGAGTATTACACTGCAGTTTAACAAATTCTTACAATTATGTACTGAAAACCGTAATTCTTTTCTGGTGAGGGAAGGAACAGTTAATTCGGCAAGCAAAACGTGTTAGGGTGTGCTCAATTATGATCAAAGTGCAAACATTTGATTTAGACGACTATATGCTGATGCAATATGCCACTCACTAACATTAAGCATACATCACCCAGATAAATATATAAAAAAAATTACAGAAGAATAATATTAATTTGATTGATTCCATGAAAGAGAAAAAGAATATCTGGTTTCTTAAATTCGCAAAAGAAAAAAAAAATGCCCTTGAAAAACCCTAGAAGAGGCACAATCACTCACAGAGAGCACGCGAATGTGAGGTGAGTTTCTCACGGCACGGGTGACGGTGGAGCGGAGGTTCTCACGGGTGTACTGGCGGAGCAGAGCGGAGGCGAGCGGGTTCCGGCCGTCACGATCAAGCACAGAGGAGAGCTTGGTTTAGCTTTCAAAAGGGTAAATGATATTAGGAGAGTAGAGAAGGAGAAATTATTTTTGGTGAGTACCAAGTTAATACAACAAAATGCCCTATCTAAATTTGATAGTTTTAAATAATATTATTTCATATTATCAACCATAATATTTAATATATTTTTCATATTTTAAAAAATTATAAATAAAGTTCTGAAATTTTATAAATAGATTTTAATAGGACTGAAGCGGTCATGATGAATGATTAATAATATTTAATTTAAATTTATGAGTATTATGTTGTGAAATATAATTATGAGTAACAATAATAAGTAATTACTATTTTGAAATTAGGTTAACATAAAATGTTAAATATTTTTAATTAACTATTATTATTATCATTTAATTTAAATAATTATTACGTCAACTATCGATATATTACTTAAATAAAATATAAGCATTTACCGCATGCCTAGTGCACAGTCAATACAACTATATGTTCACGCATTACCAGACGGAAAAAGATTTTTTTTTTAAGCTGAAGTTAATCGATGGTCAAAAAATATTGGCAATATTACTCTTTATTTTTCACCATATCTAAATTTTTCTTTCTAGAAGAAAAACAGGAGAAAAAGTCATATTCAAAGTATTGAAACGTTGCTAAATTTTTGTGCTCCAAGCTCTATAAAAACTTTTGTTTATCATCATTTAGCGATATAGAAAAGTGATAATCTTTGTATTAATCATAAGACGTTACTTTTCTTTCTAGTGAACAAAAATCGTGGACCTTTATATCAAATATTTTATAAAATAGGTTAAATAGGTTTTTGGTCTCTTAATTTTTATTCAACTTTGAAATTAGTCAATTTCGAAACATTGGACCAATTTAGTTCTTCATATTTCGAAATACGTGGATTTAGTCATTTTAATCAAATTTTGTTAAGTTTATTTGACGTTTTAAACGTGTTTTATAATAATATTTGACTTAACATTTAAGCAAAAATGTGTCAAGCATTATAAACAACTCAAATACAATCATGAAATGTATGAAACATCAAATAAACCTAACAAAATATGATGAAAATGACTAAATTCACGTATTTCAAAAAATGAAAGACTAAATTGGTCTAAAATTTTGAAATGGACTAATTCCAAAATTGACTAAAAGTTAAGGGACCAAAAACATATTTAACCCTTATAAAATTTGTGTTCTTAGTCAAGAGTGTTTGAATTTCAAATAATACTCAATTTTTGTTAGAAGTGATTGCGATCCAAAAAATACTCAATCACAAGATGAATTTATACTCAAGAATTAGGTGAGTGTTTTTAGAACCAAATAAGGTGAGTGTTGTATTGGAATGAAAGAGACCTAAAACCATTTCCCACACTAAGAGCTTTTATAAGTTTGGGAAGGTATTAAATGAAATTTATTAAGGATTTTTCCCAACTAGCTTTATCTTTAACCACACTCACTAAGCAAGGACAATCTTTCACATAGGATGAGAGATGTGAATGAAGTTTCTCCAAGTTGAAGGAAAGATTCACCATTTCGCCAATGCTAATCATTTCTCGTCAACAAAGGAAATTTGAAGTTTTTTGTAATACTCCAAGAAGAGAGTATGATGCATCTAAGTGTAAGATAAGAGGCACGAGCATATGCCTCTACATAGTTAAAACCTCATGAATAAAACTACCTACCTATGATGAATTAACATCTCACATAGTCATTAGACTCTTCTTTTTGAATATTGGTTTCTTCTTCAGCTTGGGGTATTTTGCCCTTATATACCCTAATCTTATGTACTTGTACCAAATGGTCTTTTGGTTATCTTCGTCCTTCTTTTTCCTAGATGTGACTTTCCTTTCTTTTATTGCCAAATTATCTCTTTCCTTACCCTTAATTTAATCATCTACTTAAGCTTTTTGAACATCAACAATATTTCCTCATCAATTGAGTTTTACAACTCATCAAAAGAATCATTATTTCTCTCTAAAGCCTTCAGAACTCTAGTTTCCTTATGTATGTACCGTGTTTATGCAAACCTTTGTTGAAGACCTTTGTTCACGATCTTAGAGATGCATGTTGTTGGGAATCCAAGTCTGAATTTGAGTCTCACATTGAGTAAAAATGAGAAAATTGACCACCATATAAGGATGAAGACCCATAAACTATTTTGCCTTGAGGTTTTGGGTTAAAGGTGGTGTTAATCCCTTATGTGTGGGTTGGACTCATTTCTCATCAGCGTTGTATTTTCCTGATGATCCTCTCTCAAAAAACTCAACAGTGGTATTAGAGTCGAAGGTTCGTGTGGTGATCGACTTATACGAGTCCCAGTATCAAAAGTCTTTTTGACAAAGGGTCAAGCAAGTGTGTCCCGTTATGTGAATGATAGTACAAGTAATGAGTACTTGGCTTGAAATGCTTTTGCTCAAGGGGGAAGTACCAATATGAAGGGACTCACACTTGAAGGGGAGATTGTTGGGAATCAAAGTGTGAGTGTAAGTCTCACATTGAGTAAAAATAGAAAATTACATATCATATAAGGATGAAGACCCATAAATTCATTGTCTTAAGGTTTTGGGTTAGAGGTAGTGTTAATCCCTTCTGTGTGAGTTGAGTTCATGTCTCATTGGTGTTGTATCTCTCTGGTGATCCTCTCTCAAAAAACCCAACACACCTCATGCACTTTTAAGGTTTATATAAATTCATCCCATGTGAGCCTTTTCAAATCACATGGCTCATGAATGGTTGTGGTTTTATGTTCCCAAACCTTCAGCATGTTATCCAACAAGTTCAAGTTAATCTAAGCTTTAGAGAAGCTTTATCTTAAAGCTTCTATCCTCTTCAAAAGAACTAGCATACTTTCAAACTAGTCACCATCTTTTTTCCATCTTCATGGTAAATGACTCAGTGGAACATGGTGACAACTTTCTTCAACTGAACATCCTTGTTTCCTTCATGCTTGATCTTAAGGAAGTCTTGAATCTCCTTGGTGGTTTCAACTTGCAAACCTTTTTATATTCAACCTTTTGATAAAACATAAATAAATGTGTACTAGGCTCTACATAAAGTCAATATTCTCTTGCATCCAATCTTGTTTGGAGCTTTAATCTTAATATCTCCTCTAATTATGATTTTCCATGACTAAACTTGATAAACATTTATATCATGTCTTTTCACTAGGAAAATTCTTCCCTTAAGAATAATATTGACCTTGTAAGGGATGCTGCCTTGACATTAAAATGTCATTCTATGTTGGATCTCTTACCTCTAGTAGTTGCTAGATATTTAATTCTTTAGAAACTAAGCTTTGATACTAGTTGTGAAAACAAGTAGAATATATAAAGAATGAGGGTTGAATTGTGTATTGAAATTATTTAAAGATTTTCAAAATATTAACATCTATGATCAAACACAATTTGAACTTGATAAATGCACTATCAAAAGTTGTTCATGAATCTTGTTTCAAAAAACTCTCCTTCTTTGATTAGATGTCATTTTATAAAATGCAATTACAAAGAGATAAAGTCAAGAAAAATATTTACTCTTGATATTTTTATATTATTTCATTTGTTAACAAGGACTGCGTCCAATTATTGATCAAATTTCGCATGCAAACTACCACCGCAAAAAATACAACCAAATATTATTTTGGATTTGATTCACTCTTTATTTATAAACAAAGTATTATTTAGTCATCAATCACTTAAAGATAAAACACTTCTTGTTCTTTGAAATGTAGTTACTCATGATTAAACAAAGAGTTGTGATACGAAAGGTCATAAGCTTACTCACAAGAGAGAAAATAATGTCCTACAGCAAATATATATAAAATTCACTCTTATATATAACTTATGAATATGAGAGTGTATTTTCTATCAAAACTATGGCTACATGAATTTCTCATGAGATCATTTCAATAACACGAAAATCATTAATTTCATAAACTTTCCTTTTTCAACTATATCTTTTACATATAAAAGATATGAAAAAAGTGTAGTTAATAATCTTTTTCTAATCATTATGAATGTTAAAAAAAGTACTTTTGTCCATCCATATTTAAACATAAAATTATATTGAATATTCTTAAGGGTAAATATGTTTTTAATTCTTCAAATTTAACTTTAATTTGAAAATGATTCTTGATCAAAATTTGGTAAGTATTTGATCATGCACTTTTAAATTTGTCCATATTCCTGCACAACATTAAAAGTAACAAATTCTGAATTTGCTATCTTATTTTAGGATTACGGTAGATATATTCTTACGATTCATCCCAAGTTTGTTTAGTCATTCAAGTTAGATTCTTATTTATCTTATAAATAAATAAGAAAAAAGATATGGTAAAACTCAATCTCTTTAAAATGTTAATTTTTAAAGACAAAGATAAAATAAAATATAAAATATGTATTGTGAATATCAAATTCTTTATCATGCCAAATGGACATTGTCACTTTCATCCACTTTGAACCTAATAAAGTCATTCAACAAATATTTACTCAACAAAAGGAATCCATGACAAAAATTAAATAGGATAATGATATTTTAACTCACCTTTTTGACCCATTTTTAACTTACTACTTCAATCATCATTAGATCATTTATTTTGATTCTTTTTAATGATGTGATGTGATAATCTAATGATGATTGAAGTAGTGAATTAAAAGCATGTCAAAAAGAGTAGGTTAAAATATTATTGTCCAAATAAATAAATATATGAATGAGTTATTATTATGGGGAATTGTGTTTCTTTGATGTAGAAGCAATTAGAAGGTTATGTGGCGTGATTTGTCCATGAACATATTTAATTGTCATGTTAATTGAATTGTACTTCCATAAAAATTGTTAAAATGTAGAAGATGATCAAATTTAAGAATAGTTAACTTTTAAATATACTTAAAGAATAAAATTAGTAAAATAATTATTTTAGTTTAAAAAGGTTACTAGCATGATTGATTGAGAAGATGTATAGACAAAAGGGAGAATCCATTATATATAATGATATAAAAGATAATAATTAATTATAAAATAAACACTAATCTATAAAATAATTAATCTAAGTATTTGCGACTTGTATGTGTATAAAACGATTAATCTATGTCATTGTAACATTTTTTTATGCGTATTTTATCACCTGTACCTAATTATTATAGTAATTATTTTTTATCATACCAAATCAAACAATTGTGTGAGAATATATTTTTAGCTTCAATTTGTGCACCTACACATAACTACAAGTAACAAATGAGAGTAAGATGTGTACAAAATTGTGATTAATGCATAAATTTTGGATCATTTATGAAGGGGGTAATAATTTTTTTATATTACCTATCTGGATTTGTTTTAAAAAAAATTATAGATAGGATTAAGTTGTGCGCATGAAACACAACTTCATTTTGAAGCATCTTGAATAAGTTGTATATGAAATACACTTTCAATACCATTAAAAACATCTTTAAAACACTAAAGTTGCATTTAATATCGGTGACTTCAATATAATAAAATTGTACACACGAAAGACGACTTAACTTTATCCCTACTTTTTCTTTTAAATGGATCCAAATTGGTAATATAAAAAAGAAATTAACCCATAAATTTTTGAACAGTTTTTGTTATCTGATGTAATCTTTGTCCCCTAGTTTGTTCTTTCTTATCATGATTTTACCTTTTCCTTTTAGATTGTTTTTATTAGAGAAAATAACTTCCCCATTTTCAATTACACAAACATTTGTATTAAAAAACATTATATTACTCACAAAATTGACTTCTGCTCAATAAATTATGCTTTATATCTTATAATAATAAAATCCACTCTATATATACAAGTTAGTTTAAAAATATATATATTTTTTCAATTTGAAAACAACATTTCCTCCTTCTTGATTTTTTTTCTCTCTATTTCATACTTCTATCTCTTTTTGACATTTTTTCTCTATTTGAATTTTCAACCTCTGATAAAGATATTATATATTTCCTACTTTTATTTATATTGATAGAGATATCATATATTTGATTCTCTTTTATTATTATCAAATATTCTATTTTATTTTATTTTTTATTTTACCTTCAATATGATGGGACATTGTACTTTATAGATTGAACAAAAGGTTTTAATAAATCTGGAAGCAAACTCTCTTTTGGTTTTTACCCAAACTTTTCTTGTGCGTTTTTTTGTACGCATCCTTTCTTCTTTCTCTCATGGCTTATACATTTCTAACAACCTCAATCTTTGATTATTTTTAAAATCCACCACATTGAGATTGAGGAGTTAAGGACCATTTTCAATGAAACAATTTATTTGTTTGAGTAAGATAATTTTCTACCTTTGTTTTTATGAAACAATCTATTTTCCTTTTATATGTGGTTAAAGGTTTAGGGTAAAGAATTGTTTTTTTTTTTGCAATGA
>Ga0214545_1006811_pt1 | contig 19602 bp, 6 predicted proteins | sample CNSS4metaG_FD_160064 | JGI IMG/M metagenome (GOLD analysis project Ga0214545, IMG submission 160064) | Root nodule microbial communities from cowpea collected in UCLA plant growth center, Los Angeles, California, USA - CNSS4 | ecosystem: Host-associated > Plants > Roots > Nodule | place: USA...
ATATATATATATATATATATATATATGTATATATATATATATATATATATATATTAGTTTTATTTTCTTCTTATAATTATTTTTAATAAGTAAAAAGTGCATCATGATAAAATATATTTTTAATGTTTAAACTACATCATAATAAAATCATAATAAAATACAAAGCACTAGTAAAAATAAAATATTTTCTAAGTGTTTTATTTAAAATAAATAATACAATTTATTAAAAATAGGGATGTTACAAAAATCCTAGTTGCAAAATAGTTAGCCATCGATTTTTAAATCGGTGGTTAAACAACCACTGAAATTGTGGTCGCTAATCAGTCACTAAAAATTTGGTCACCTTGAAGCATTAGAGACCAATTTAGCAAACAAAACTTTGGTTGTTAATTCAGTGGCTAATAATAATGAATTTTAATTTAATAAAAAAAATTTCGGCCACTAAATCGATCGTAAATAGATACACTTTTTAATTTAATTCGAATAATATTGGTGGCTAAATCGGTGGCTAAAATGGTGGCTAAATTGATTGTTAAATCAACCTACATATATTCAATTTTCTATGTGCTTATAGACACTACATATTTAATTATACTAAATAACAATAAACTCCAATATATAATGTAATAAAAAGTTGTGTAATACATGATCCAACATAAAATCAAAAAGAAATTAGTTCCAAATATATATATATATATATATGCAATTTTTAAAGTCATCACATAATTAAACCTAAATAATGTTCATGTGGACTACCATCACTAGAATAGTCTATTACATGATCTTCATTGCTAGGAGGATCAATAATGCCTCTCATAAGATTGTTTGACCGAATATGTTGTAAAACAAATTTTATATGCTCTTCTTGTTGGCATATGCATTCCTTTTGTTGCTCATTATCTTGCATCAACTGTGTCATCTTTTCTTCAAATGTCTTGTCCTTAGCTTTCAATTCACCATTTAATTTCCAAATAGTTTCATGCATTTCTTCTGTTTGATGAACCATTGAAGCTTGGCTAGTAATAGAGTCAACACATGTAGACATAGTAAACCTTTTGCTCAATGCACCAAGCCCATAAACATTCCCCTTATTTCCACCCCTAACAACAACAAGGTATAATTCATTATCATCAATGAAGGCAATAGGAGAGTTTTTTGAAGATCCTTTGTTACTTTGATGTTGTTGGGATTCTTCTCTACGTTGCATATATTTCTCCTGAAAATGAAGTCAAATGTGATTGTTGTAAAGAAATAAATATTATTGTACATTGATTCAATCGTTATAGCAATAAATATTAGTGTACATTGATTTAATCACTAAATCGATGGCTAGTTTGTTACTACTATAATTTGATGGCTATTTCAGTCACAATTTGCGACCAAGTTTTTTCGGTGGCTAATATCGATGGCTAAATTGCATTTTTCTAGTAGTGAGATTAGAGTAATTACATCAACAAGTTCATTACTTCGATTGTAGTACTAGGAGTCGTATCCACATGGATTTGATCAATCTTTATCAAAAACTATACTCAATTTGGATTTGTACTTAAAACATTTTGGTTTTAAAATAGTGATGATTTAGAGTGAATAACTCTATGATAGAAAACATGTTGGGATTAGACTTCACTACTCTATTCTTAAGTATGGTTATTGTTTCAGTGAATTAACAAGGTTCATCCTTTGTTCCTGAAAGTAAACTAATGTAATTCTTGACCCATGTTTGCAGCCTAAGACCAAAATACATTCAAACTCAATGCAATTTCTCCACTTTTGATTAATGACCTCTTTGTATTAATGATCAAGACTCTTGTATCACCAGCTAAAGCATATAGGTGCACGTCTTCCACCTAATAATATTAGTTGAACTAATTTGATCTATAACTCAAATTAGCTTTCGCCTAATTCAAGTTATATATGTAATAGATGAGTGATTAGCTGATCAACAATACAAAGCAAGTTAAATCACTAACCTATTGAATGGGTTTTTAACAGGTTAAATGGTTTGTTGTAGTAGTTCTATTTATTACATATTCAATCAATTAAATTATTTTTTAATCAGCCGATTTCACTTAAGTGAAATAATAGATTGAATGGAAAATCAACCTGTTGAATATGCCAACAGATTGCCTATAAGTTCTGGTTTTTTAGAGAGAGTGGTAACACTTGCCATTTTGAGCGTGAAATCATTCTAAAGTTTGGGAAATACTCACTTTCTCTGGATCACATAGAAGTACAACTATCGGTGAAGAATCTTTGATCTTCTTGGAGCAATTTTGGTTGGCTAGGGAGAGCTTGCATTTAGGTTTGATCTTTCTCAAGTTTCTGGGTGTTGCTGGTGGTTTTCCATATTTGCAAGTGTGATCTTGTTGTGCGTGTTGAGACTCTTGTGGGATTCAAGAGTCTTAGTTGTGTTTTTGCTTATTCTGGTAGATTGTGTAAATATTTTGAAATACTGCAAGCCAGGCTCGAGTTTCCTTGACAAATTTGATGTAGCTCAGATTTGAGTGCACTAGTATAAAAAAAAAATATGTCCTTGTGCTTGACTTTATCTATTTTCTCTTAGTTTGTGTTTTAAAGTTTCAAGAAATTTGAATTCTCTAATCTTTTAACTATTCTTGAGTGTTTTGGCAAAACCTGAGGCTTGACTCATATTTGTATTGCTTATTTGAATCAATCTTGATAAGCCTTTCAAGTTATTTTTAAGTTAAGCTATAAATTCGAAATTTTGCAGAATTCCCAGTATTTCAATCGATTGTTATGATATTTTGATCTGCTGAATTACATTGCATTATTAACTGTTTAATGAAATCAACATGTTATCCCTGTTTTTAGTCGATTGAAAGTGTACAGTCCAATGGCACGTTGCATTCTGATTTCATGGTTGATATGATTCAATTTAAAGGAGTTTTAAGTTTTCAAAAGTAACCAAAGTTTTATGAAGTCAATTCAACCCCCTTCTTGGCTAATTACCCATTTCAATACTTTCACTACTGAAGTTGTACTTCTGGAACTCAAGCTGCTTGACTCTGTTTGTTCGAAAAAAAAATGTTGAAATTCATACATAAATTTTATTAATTCACCACCCATGTTTATATCCAAATGCTTTTAGTAGATTCTAAGTGTAAAGAAGGGGAAATATCAGTTTATGTAATAAGATCAAACAAAATAAGCATCAAAACGCATGTGAAATATAAGTAAAATAGGCACTTATCATGAGACAATATTAACTATTTACAATAATTATAATACTTATTTCAATCAACCAATATACACATAAATCAATCATTAATATATTTTTTACTCACATTTGACATTTTCAAAAGATTAATACTAAATCAAAATTTAATGTTTTGGATTTATACAATCACGTCATGTATACATTGTGAAAAACAAGAGAAACACAAGAAGATGGGGTTGAATTATATTTTGAAGATTTTAGTAGTTTTTCATAAATATCATCTAAAGGTGTTCAATCAAATTATTGGTTTGACTTGGTTAGTTGATTTGATAAATTTTTTCACAAGCTAAGTTTTGCATAATTCTCCTACTAAGTTGGTTTAATAGATATAACATGCAATATGACAGATTAAGGAAAGAAAAAAAAAAGTTCTCAACAATTATATTTTGGTTCGTTTAATAGGAAAAATTATGCCCAATTCTTAACCAACTAGTCAAGTTCCACTAAGTAGACTATTATTGGGAAGTACAAAGGAGTATTTTTTTCATGTTGCAACCACCCTTGGTTGAGCTTGTACAAGTGTTATTTTAACGTGTTATCACTTTTGATGGAACTTATCAAAGTATTTGATATTCATTATCATAGGTGATATAAAAAAAAATACTAGGTTTTTAAATTATGTAATATAGACCATAACCTAGGTTGATTATCAAAGAACATATATAAAATTTTATTCCATCTTTAGGGTTTTTTTTACATAAATCAAAATTAGGGGTTTCGAAATTGGAAAACAAAAACATAAATTATAGAACAATAGTATATATTAAAACCGAAATGAATAGTAATTAAATCAGATCAATCCACAAACTCAAACAATCAAAAAATCATAGTTCTATAAAGATTAGATTCAAGTTTGAACCATAAAAAAATTTAATCAACTGACTAAATTGACTTATAGAAATTAAATCTCAATATCATTCGATTCAAATTGTATTTAATATAAAAAAAATCAATTGATTCCTAATTTAAATTCTAATATAATAAATGCAAATTGATATCACAAAGAGTAAAACTGAAATTAGGAAAAAATTGAATAAACCTAAATCAATGAACGATAAGTGCAAGAACTCAATCTGTGTTGTTGATGTTGAATGCATGAATTGATCATTCAGGATTTAGCTCTCCATTAGTGAATAAAACATAACAATACAATATTGGAATGATATTAAAAGACAACTAATGGAAAAAGGGAAAGGATGCAAACTATAACCCTAATTTTTTTTTTCTATTAATTTTTGTATTCCTTGTGTTTAGGTAGAATTAACCTTTAAAATTGGCTTTAAACTTATACCCTAATGTTACAAACTCTGAAAAATAATGGATCTAACTAGGTCTAGAAGTTCAATTAAAAATATGTAAATCTTGTTATTTACAACAACCTTGCCTCAACTTCTAAAAATCATAAAAATAGAAGAGGAGTCCAAATGCAGCTATCCATATATCCATTTTGAAACCTTGGTAGTATAGAATACAGTACAAATAGAACCAACCAAAAATGAAATGTACATAAAATGTTATGGCCAAAATAGTGAACAAAGGTCAGATGAACTAAAAGTGTTAAATTAAAATAGTTATTACTAATGAACCAGTTTATTTCTAGTGATAAAAATGAACTAAAATAAAAAATAAAAAAATGGAAAGGGCAATCACTAAATATGAAATCTATAAATACATGTACAAAATATGTGATATCAATATTCTTTCAGTACAAAATATGTACCTAAGTATTATTTCAACAAGCAACTCTTATCTTAACAAAAGAATTCTTTCAGTTATTCACCTCATGGCTTAACTCTAGTATTCTTTAAACAATAAGTCACTCGTGACTTAAGATTAATACGTCTTTATGATTAAAAAATCAGGGTTTGTGCTTAATGGAAATGATATCTTCTTTCGACATATACAAGGTTTAAAATCTCTCTGCTAGTTTGCTAAATGACACAATTAATGTTCTTAGAAAGCTTTAGGAAATAAAGAAAATTCAACGAAATTCCAGCACTAAAATGTAATGGTTATTCTTCTTGTCTTCTTCTTCAATGGTTGTCTTTAAACAAGTTCATTAAGAAGTAGTTGTTGCATTCCCTTTTTTGGTCATTGAGTAACTTTAAACTCATGTTGCATATCGTCTTCTTCTTCTTTTCTCTATCTTCTTTTAATGTATACACAATTTAAGCTCTTTATACTAATTTTTGAAATGGACACAAATAGTGCTCTTATAAATGTTTAGAACATAATAAAAATTCAACATAGTTTTAACACTTTCAAATAATGACTATTTTTCTTGTCTTCTTCTTCAATGGGTGTCTTTAAACAGGCTCATGAATAAGTAGTTGTTGAATTTTCTTTTCTGGTTATTGAGTAGCTTTGAACTCATGTTGAGTATTGTCTTCCTCTTCTTTTTCTCTATCAATCTTGATTGTTAAAATGTATTGAATTTGCTCTATGTGGCATTAATTGCTTTTTTCTTTTTAAGCCAACATTCTTAATAAGTGACAATACTTATCTTCTTAGGTTGCATAGTTTATAACTCCAAAAAAAATAACAAAAGAACACATTGTATTAAGACTACTAGAATAGAGTTGAAATATGCTTTTGTCAAAATAATTGGCAACCAACATAGCTTTAACTAGATTCCTAAAATACATTTGAATGAAGCTTTTGTTTAGCGTGAGTCTCTTTGGCGGAAAATGGTGAAGACATTTCCAGCATCACAAAATCAAGCTTCAAGAATATAAGTCTATGTTAACTTAATGTTTGTTTGTAGTTATCTTCTTATCATCATCAATCACTTATTAGACACAATAGAAATATTTGCATGGTGCTATATCGTTTGTCAGATGAATCACTTTCTTTACATGATATGCTTTTTTCATAGAACGTCTATTATGCCATTATTTCATGTTTTAAATTTTATTGTATTAAGTGTTTAATAAAAAATCATAGGATGTTGATATTTTACTCTAACATACACATAACAAATGTAGTCATATATAAACTCCACTTACATATAAATCCATTATATAAATATCACTTCAACAAAAATTACACCAAAATAAAATGATTATTCTTTTCCTTGTTCTTGCTTGAAAGAGAATACATTTGCTTAAGTATAAAGTGTTTATTTGAGTTAGAAAACGACAAAGAAATGTTTGTTCTCTCTATCTCATTTTCACTTTAGTAAGAATACCATTTTAAGCAAAAATATATTAGAAATAAAATTATGCAACGAACTCGAATCTTCCGAAATTTATCCAAAATTTTTGTCTACTAATTCTATTATTTTAAACCATCTCAAAACAACAATTAACACCATATTAATGTTTAAAACCTTCCATAACATTTATACGGTTCAAAATGATGATCTTCAACGAAAAAAACACATAACCTAACTATAACTCAAGAAACTCCACATGATATCAATTACCATACTCATACAATTTCAAATCAAGTATTCTTTGTAATTTGGGTACAATAGTCAAATACAGATATTTTAAGCATCCAAATGATCAACAACACCAAAATAAAAGGTTGGTACAAAAATAATCCAAAATCTAATAACTTTGGTTTTCCTAAATCTTAATCCATATCCAAATAGAAATCAACATCCAAATTATAGGAAATAAAGAAAAATTATCAATTCACCTTACCTTTATTCTTGTGATCCTTAAAGAAAGATAAGAAAAAGTATAACGAACATAAGGAGGTCATAACATTTTTCCAAAGATCCTGATTCACAAAGAATATATCACTATAGACTTACTTGTAAAGATTAATATATTCAAGTTAATTCTAAAAAAAACTATACATGAAACTATAGAAGAAAAGAGAGAACTAGATATATAAGTGAGAAAAACTTACTCAAATACATAATATGATTAGGTTAGATTGTCCTAAATTATGTTATCTTCTAAATTGTAGCTTTTGATGATAGTTTCAGAATCATGGAGAGGAAAATAGAAGAATAAAAAGAAAAGAAGTTCAGAGAGATGGTGTGATTTCATATGTGAAACCAAATAATTGAAATTAAAATACATAGTATATATATATATATATATACTTTAAGGATAACTTAGAATTTTTGTGAGACCCACTTCATCTCTTCCCTTTTCTTTTCCTCTTTCCCTTTTACTCTCACTATATCACTGCTGCCACATTCACAGAACAACACAATTTCACTCCACCTTCTCCATTCTGTTTTCTCTGCCATCTCTCTAAACTAGTGAATTGAAGCTACTATTCTAATTCACTCTCCAATTCTGCAGCAGCAAACGAACCTGGACCCAGAGCAGAAACTTCTCCCATAATTGAATTCCCTCTTCATCCATGTAAGTTAACTCCAGTTTCCCTTTTCTCTTCAATTTCGAATCCGGGAATTCCATCCGTGCTAAGTCAAATTAGGATCACATTCTCACCCTATGAACATGTATTTTAGCTCCCTAAGTTGTGCGTTTGGAGGTGCTCACTATTAAAAAGGGGTGTTGCTTATGAGTAAATTCTAGAGGTAAGGGAAGCTAACCGAAATTCTTCTCATTTAAACCGTGAATCATGTTTGATTGAAGCTTTGTGTGCTGAATTGATGTTTGAAATGCATGTGTGGTTGTTTGATTTTTGTTTGCCATGGATTCAATGCTCCTTCATGTAGGAACAGTGGAGTAACCTGGTATTTTCGCCAAGGCAGGTGGTTCTCGCCCAAGCTAAAACACCAGAAAACCCACCCCTGTTCTTGTGCGAAGTCTCGCCTAGGCGAGCTGGAGTCGCTTAAGCGAGAGATACTCTCGTCTAAGCGAACTAGCTTAGCCTGAGCGAGAGTTCGTCCAGTTTTTAATTTTTGCCACTGTTAGAGCCTCGCTCAGGCGAGACTGACTCGCCTAAGCGAGATGGCCTCTCGCCTGGGCTAGAATGTCTAGCTTGAGCGAGAGCCACTGTAGTGGGGAACTTCAGCTTCTGTTTTAAAGAGTGAGATTATATGTTCTAAAGTGGTTTTGTGCAAATAAACTCTTATATGCTTGGAATGTCATTATTAATGTATTGTGTGATGAAATTGGATGAATATGAATTATAAAGAGTTGTGGCTGGAATAGAATTTCAAGGGAAATTCAGGTGAACTTGTTAGTGTGTGTAAGGACCTATGGAATCCATATTGGTTGGTATCCTGAAACTCCAATAATCATTCACGCTCAGATAGAGCAGAATGGATTATGTCGTGAGGAGTAGTAGGAGGTCCTAGTCTTTGGACTTGATCAAGTCCTAGACACGAAGGGGACTTACCCTGGGAACGGTCGGGTGATAGCTCCTTGTGTCCAGACTCTACAGAGTCTGGGAACCGTTACAGGTGCAAGCCACCAAGAGCTCCAATGTCGCTTACACAATTCAGATATCGAGTTTAGAATTATACAATTGAGTTATGTGTTATGAATGATATTTATATTGTGAAGTGCATCATTTTTCTCTTATTTCAGTTAGCTTACCCTTTTGTTTATGTTTGTTTGTCCTTGTGTGTTCTCCTTTGCAATGATCACCTATGGTTGGTGTGAGCAGAGCCGAATCCAAATGATGACGCCCCTCTTTTGAGTAGGAGTTGATCCTTGCTTGATATTGTGATAGTTTTGAGGTCTCTACCATGTAATTGCTTTTTGAGCTTCAAATACAAGTCGATTTTAGCCTAGACCTCATTAAGTTCTAGAAAAAGCTTTGTATGTGCCACATATTTTCTCAACGGAGAAACATGGAAAACATTATACAAATTCGCAAAAGGAGGATGTAGGTAACTTAATAAGCCACTAGATATATCCTTTTGAGAAGTTGATACTATCTAATGAACTTTAGAAATAACTTCGAAGACTTGCTTGCTCAACACATATGGTAAAAGAAACCTTCGAAAACTCATTATCAATGGCAATAAACTCCAAAGGTTTCATTCTCTAACTCACATATGATTTTGGTCTACTTAAAGATATCTTGATCCCATCTTGAATCAAATTTATCTTCTCAATAGTTTATTTTAGAAAATCAGGTCCCACAAATCAATTATTTCCCTCTTGAAACCAACATAGTAGAGTACTCTAATACAAAGTTTCAAAAGGTGTCATGCCAATACTAGCATGACCAATGATGTTGTTGTAGGTAAACTCTACTAAGGACATCACTTTATCCAAACTACCTAGATGATCCAAAATACAAATTCTCAATAAATCTTTCAGAGACTAGATAACTCTCTCAAAATATCCATCAATTTGGGGATGATAAACTAAACTAAGTTTAAGCCTGGTTCCTAAAGGTTTTAGGACTATAAAAATCCAGAAGTAAACATTGGATCTTTATTAGACATAATGTTGGAAGGTATATCATGCCACATCACTAATGTGAACCTTAAAAGGTTAGAAGGATCTTGATCAACTTATGAAGGTGTGGTGAACCAAAAATTGATGGAATGTGAAACAACAATGGTGAAAGAGGTTCACGGGTGATAACTTAAGGCATGTTGAAGGAAAAAAAAAAAGAAAAAAAGAACTTTTAACCAAGTGAAATAGAAAATGGATTAAGAATTAGAAAATAGAATATGTAATCGTAATTTATTTTTCCAAATATTTGAGTATCTATTATGTGAATCTTTCTCGAAATCTTCTTTTGATTTCTTCTGCTTTATTCTTATTTGTCTTGCCTATTGTTTTTATTCCTTTATTCTTCTTTATCTATTTTGATTAGGTTCTTCTAAATTCTTATTTACCCCATCCTCCCCATTTAGGAAGAAATTCGTCCACAGATTCATAAGTCTTTCATCATATAGATAAAGATTTGAAACATTGAAGATATGACTCAATCCATACTCTTAAAGAGGTCTAAGTTGTATGCATTATTGTTTATTTTCTTTAGAATGAGTCATTTACTCTACCATGGAGTTTGAATTTCCTTTGGTTTAGAAATCTATATTTTCTTAAGTGAACTCAAACCCAATCTCCATGTTATTCAAGCATGGAACATTTCAAGCATGGAACATTTTTAAGCCAATCAAAATATTGTTTTCATTTGTTGAAAAAGTTCAAAATGGAGGATTGCAAGAAAGTTGTCACTCCAATATCAACAAATTGTCTTATGCGTGCAAATGAGGTTGGGCAACAAGTTGATTCAACCAAATATAGAGGGTTGATTGGGTCTTTGCTCTATGTTACAACAAGTAGGCCAGATATTCAGTTTAGTGTGTGCTTGTGTGCAAGGTTCCAATCCAATCCAAAGGAGTCACACCTCAAAGTTGCAAAAAGAATTCTCAAGTATATGAAATGAACAACTAATGTTCGTTTATGGTATCCATGTGATTCTAACATAAATCTTAGTGATTTTTCATATTCCGACTATGCAAGGTGCAAATTGGATAGGAAAAGCACAAGTGGCACTTGCCACCTACTTAGCTCAAGTTTAATATCATGGAATAGTAAAAAGCAAGCATGTGTGACACTCTCCACTACTGAAGTTGAATACATAGTAGTTAGACATAGATGTGCATAAGTCATTGGACTATAGTGTAAAGCTAAGCAAGGTACCTTTGTATTGTGATAGTACAAGTGTTATCAACTTAACCAAGAATCCAATACAACATTCTAAAACCAATCACATTGAGGTTAGGCACCATTTCATTAAAGACCATGTTCAAAAGGGAGATTATGAAATTCAATTTGTTAAAACTAAAAATCAATTTACTGATTTATTCACAAAACTATTAGCTAGAGATAGGTTTAACAAGCTAAGAACTAAACTAGGCATATTGACATGAAGAATGTGATCTGATGTGTTTTTAGCATGTTAATCTTATAAATCCATGCATTAATCTCATTAAAATAAGCTAATGTGTGCATAAATTGTGAACTATCATATTTAGCCTGTTGATTTCTCAATTCTATGTGTTGATTTTATTTAAAACAGTCTTTGTTTGCAAAAAATGTGGTATGTCAAACTTTCAGTCTGTTGATTTTACAAATATATGCGTTGATTTCACTTAAACAGCTATTGGATGCAAAAATCATGATTTGTCAAACTTTCAGTCTGTTGATTTTGTAAATATATGCCTTGATTTAACTTAAGATGTCTCAATATGCAGGAAAACACAATCTGTCACGAATTTTAATATGTTGTTTTCACAATTCTATATGTTGATTTCATTAAAACAGTATCTAGGAATCTAAAGTTCAAATTCAAGATTTTTAATCAATTGTTTTTTTAAAATCTATGTGTTGATTTCACTTAACCAGATTTTGTGTGCAAATATTTGTGAACTGTTGAATTTTAGTTAGTTGAATTATAAAATCTATGTGTTGATTTTACTTAAACTACAAATTTTAGAATGAATTAAATTCTAAAGTTGACTCAGTCAAAGAAAGTATCTTATGGTCAGGTACAGACTGCCCCCAATAACTATTACATCAATTATGTGTTGCTTTTTTTGATTTGTTTAACCAAAAAGCATTTGTAGTGTGTAATTCCAATGTGCATGCATCTTACATGATTTGAACTGATTAATCCATTCATAAAAACTCATTGGAAACATCATGCTTTATTGAGATATTGTAATATGGTGCATTAACATGGCTTTGGTAACCTAATCAGAATTAATGAAAATAAATTTGCACCATTTAATCAAATGATTTTGCAATTGAACCTGTTCAATTATAAATACTGCACTTGAAAACTTGCATTTGCATTAAACATCTCTTAGAAATAGCCACACCTACAGTCATCATGTATTGCATCAACATAATGTGCAAGTGGATTGGATCTTTGTGCTTCGTGATCACATACTTAAGGCCAAGAGACTCACAGATTTTAGGATGCCTTATGTGGATTTGGTGTCCAAGTTCATAAAGTACTTTAGTGTTGATGTTTAAGATGAACTTGAGGAGTCAACTGGACTTTTGAATCAAACCTCCTATCTCAATCTATACAAGATGGGCTTTATCAAGGTGGGGAATGTGTGGATTGCTGGTGGAATTGGTGGTGTTGTAGCTGGTGGTGTCAATGACCATGAACACTACTGGACTAATGGACATTATCCTCTACAACCCTCTAGAGGACAGAGGCCATGTGTACTCACAGTTTAAGAGGATGGTGCTGCACCAACTACGTGAACTCAATGTGTCTTAAGATGCACATCACACCTTTTGCAATGAGAGATTCAATGATTTGGATGGCCAAATCCATGACATTCACGATTTGCTGACTTCATTCCTAACTAGAAAAAATCCTTAGGATGACTAAGTGAAATCAACCGATTGATTTGAAAATCAACCTGTTGAATTTCGTAACAGTTTGACTATAAAGTCTACCTTTTTCAAAAGAGAGGAAAGAAGACCATTTTTTAGCGCAAAAATTGTTTGGAATCTATGGAACTCTCTCTCTTTTGTGATCATACAGATGTTCAGTTGTTGAAGATTGATCTTAGATTATTCTTGGAGCTTTTGCTTGGTGTTTGAAGCTTGAAGAAATAGCTTTTGGTAGGCAAGGTTGTGCTACCTGAGGTTTGGTATTTCTGAAGCTTTTAGATTGTGCCTGCTGGTTTTCCAGGTCTACAAGGGGTGTCTTCTTGTGCTGGTGTGATTCTTGTTTGATTCAAGAGTCATTGTGTGGATGTAGCTCAAATTTGAGTGAGCCCGTATAAAAATGTTGTGCATTGTTCTTATCCTTATCCCTTTTTACTTGTATTGCACTTAAAAGTTTAAAGAAACTTCATTTGAACCATCTTTTTTACATTCTTGTGTGATCTAGCATTATCTATAGCGTTGTTCATGTTTATCTAACTTATTTGAACTTATCTTGCTTGATCTTTCCTATTGTTCCTGGTTTAAATCACAAATTTACAAATCTGCAGTTTTTCTAGTTTTTTAGCTGACTATTTTTGTGATTTAATTTGTTGATTCTATCAGTATTGTATTTGTTTAATGAAGTCAATAAACTATCTCTATTTTTAATCGACTAAAATTGTTCAATCTAGGAGTGCTTGCATCTTTACTCCATGGTCAATTTGATTCAACTTAAAACTGATTTAGGTTTTTAAAAGTCATCTTATTTTTTAACTGGCTAATTCAACCCCCTTTCTTGGCATTTCAACCATTTCATTACTTACAAAAACTTCATTTGAGCATAAAAAAAATACGTACAAAAGAACTTAAATCTAGTAGAGTAGTGACATATGGTAGAAGCAAAAACAATTGGAGAGACCAAGTAAAGCTCTTATCTTTGTTGTGTTCTTCAAATAGTTCATCCATCTCCCACAAAAACTTCATTCATCAGAGAAAAAAATATATGGAAAAGAACTTAAATCTGGTAGAATAAGAAAAGATTCGAGAGCAAAAAAGACATAAAAAAAGTAGTTGCATATGGTATAAGAAGAAAAATATGAGAGACAAAGAAAAACTCTTACCTTTGTTGTGTTCTTCAAATTGTTCATCCATCTCCCACAAAAACTTCATTAATCAGAGAAAAGATATATGGAAAAGAACTTTAATCTAGTAGAATAAGAAAAGATTTGAGAGAAAAAAAGACATAAAAAAGTAGTTACACATGGTAGAAGCAAAAAAAAATCGAAGAGACGAAGAAAAGTTCTCACCTTTGTTGTGTTCTTCAAACTGTTCATCTATCTCCCAGAAAAACTTGATGCATCAGAAAAAAAAATACAAAGAAAAGAACTTAAATCTGGTAGAAGAAGAAAAGATTCGAGACGAAAAAGATATAAAAAATGAGTTACATATGGTAAAAGCAAGAAAAAATCGGAGAGACGAAGAAAAACTCTTACCTTTGTTGTTTCTTCAAACAATTCATCCATCTCCTAGAAAAACTTGATGCATTAGAGAAAAAAAATACAAAGAAAAGATTAAATAGTAAAAGAAAAACTTCGAGAGAAAAATAGAAGCTTGTACCTTTCATCTTCTACAATGTTGTTTGTGTGGTTGAAGAACTTGAATAGGTAAGAGCACAACATTCTGTGTTTGTGGTTGACGAAGGCTGAGAGGAAGAGATCGAAAAGCAAATGAATTTGTGAGAGGTACGGTTAGGTGAGGCATTTCGTGTTTGTGGTTGATGGAGGCTAAGAGAAAGAGATCCAAAAGCAAATGAAATTGTGAGAGAATAATGAGAGGAAGGGTTAAGTCATTCATGTTTTCACGTTTGCTTTTTGATTTATTTTTATTTTTAATTTTTCAAAATAGTATTTAAATGACACGTTAGTGTTATTTCTTGTTGTGGAAAAACAATTTGAATGAGATTGTGGCAGATATATTATTATATTAGAAAGTTGTTGATTATTAATTCTTTATTTGTATATAGTATTAGATTAATATAAATTAAGTGAGAGTAATTTTGTTATAAACATTTATATATTGATGAAAATAAATTAAAAAAAATTGTCCTTATGAAAAATGGATAATAACATTTTTTATGTGATGCTCAAATAAGAGTCTAAACATGTACTAGATTTACAAATTTATTATATTTCAACAAAAAATTATTAACTAATTTAACCTACACACAAATATAATTTTTAATTAATTAAAAATTGACTAATCTACAACTCAAGTAAAGTATTACTAATTACATTTAGAATTTTATAATCAATATTATTTTCACATAATGGTGTAAAAAATATTTAAAATTAAAATCTAATTAATTAAAAAAGTTATAAAAGTGAAAAGTTAAAAAGTAAAAGAAACACAAGTATAAAATAATATTTGTAGGGAGAATGACTTTCCACTCAAATCTCTTCACTAGAAAATCATTCTCCCTCTCACCCTTCCAAATTCATCCTTACAAATCAATTTATACAAACATAATAGATACAAAAAATCATCTCACACCTACATTTACATATTCTTCTACAATAAATTGATAGAAACAAACCGGGCTTATACTCATCAATCAATTATTGAAAATTACTTTTATATTTCTTTTTCTCTACAAAAATTAAATTGATTAAGACCGCCAACTATCATTTATTTAAAGGTTAAGTATGTTTTGATCCTTTATATTTAAGTTAAAATTAAAATTAGTTTCTTTTCAAAATTTTAACTCATTTAGTCTCTAACTTGAGAGATATTATTTTAAAACGTGTTTGAAATATATAAAAAAAAAAATTCAACAAAATTTGGTTAAAAAAATTAAATTCACACATTTTTAAAATTGAAAAATTAAATTAATCAAAATTTTTGAAAAATAACTTATTCTAATTTTTACTAAAATTTAAAAAATTAAAAATATATTTAACATTTTATTTAAAACAGTCACATGATACTATTTTGAGAAACTTCTGTGTATTCTATGTCGACCCTTGATGCTCCCACTGTATTTGGAACATTTATTTCCATTCTCCTCTTCTCGTTTCACGATTCCCGGTAAAAAAATGAAACAAAGAAAAGAACACTATGATCCATCCGCACGTGCTGGGACCGTGACACCCATGCCAGCTAGTAGTTGACAAGATCCACCCACATGTCACGTGCCACTGCTCCGTCTCGAAAAGCTCAACGACCAATTCAAAAAATAAATCCTTACCTTCCCTTTTACCGACAAGTAAAAAATGAATGAAAAGTAAAAAGCAGAAAGTGAAATTACAAAAATGCCCTGGAAAAGGTAGAGTAGTATAGGGTCTAATCCTGTGGACCGTTGACCATGAGTCGTACGGTGCTCCAAGTTCGCATAACGGTACTGTTAGAAGCAACTTCTCTTACCTAACTAATCATCATGGAAAGGGTTTAGTGGATGACAGTTAGAAACCAGTGGTGGTTAGACTATGGGTTTTTATACTGTACGGAACATTACGCGTGCACGCTCAACTTTTCATTCGCACGTTACGGAGGACCATGGAAAAGTTGTTATTCTTTCTAATAAAAAACTTAAACAATTTGGGATAAAACATGGTCACAGCAAAAATTAACGTATTTTTTAATATGTTAAAAATTAATAACTATAATATAAAAATTTTACTTCATAATTAAGATAATCAAACAAATATATATAATTATCACATATATTTATTAGAAAATATTATTAATTATTAACGAAATTTAAATAAAGTTTATAAAATTAAAACTTTTATACTAATAATAATTATAATAATATTACTATTATATTGAAACTGAAATATGAGATATATTAAATGGATTACTAACTTATTGTTTTAGTTTGTTTTAGTTTGTAAGACTATATCTAGTTTAAACTTTTATCTATTTATAATAATATATAAAGGGGATTTTCCTTTGCGTGTTCATATTTTAAAATATTAATTTTATCCTTTAAATATAATAATTTATTAAATTTTTCAAAATTGACCGTTATTACTACAAACTTCTTATAAAATCGGATGTTTATGCTTCTTCTCTCCCTCTTTAATTATCAATTATTATTCTTTCTTAAACCCTAAACCCTAAACACACAGACACGATAGCGCATGTGTTTACGCTGTTACTTTTTAATGGTAATAACTACTTTTGATCATTTTAATATTTATTGTATATTCTTGTTTATATTAATTTTAAGATAAAAAAATTGTTTCATTATTATTATTTTTTAAAATTTTGTGACATAATTTTTAAATATTTTTAATTTGATTCCACTAGTTTTAAAAATAAAAAGGTATTTTTTTAATTAACAGTGATATCATGTTAGATATATTTGTTATCAATTTGATGAAAATAAATTATATTATTTTTTTCTTTAAAAAAATATCATTATAAAATAAGATCTTTTTTAAATTAACGAAGTTTACTTCAAATAATTTAAAATATTAATATATCTTAATTATTATTTATTGAACCCAAAATATGACTCATAATTAAGAATATTCTGTAAAACTATTAATAATTATGCATTTTAAATTGGTTCACCTAAAAATTGCCAATTGAAATTTCAAATTTTAATCTCGTTACAAAAAAAATAAAAAAAATAAAACCGGATAGAGTTGTTTGTTTTTTTTTTTTTTTTTTTTGTTTTCACGAATGAAATTGTACAATAATTCTATTAAAAATTAACTTTTTGTAAAATAACATATTTGGTGGTATATATGTCTCATTCGAAATACGTTTCTTATAGACAAATTTGAATCTCCGTTTTTTACTAATATAATAATTATTTTTCTTTTTGTGAATTATGATTATAGGTATTTTCCCATGCTTAAAAATAATAAGTAACAAAAGAAAGAAGCTATCATGTATAGTTTTATAAGTTTATAAAAAGAAATTAAAATTGAATATAATTACGAGTAGTTCATCAAACAAAACACTATTAGCTTGAATTTGGTTTTACAAAAGAGAAATTACCATTTAATGGTTTTTTAAACAAATACAATATAAAGATAAAAACAGAATGATAAGTGTTTATATTTGTTTACCTTAACCCAATATCTCTCTAGTAACCAATAAGCTTCACTCCTAATTTATATTTACATTTTGTATATATGGATGAAAAGAAAACAATCGATTAAGTTTGTTCATTTTAAATCTAACAACAATCGATTATAATGCATATTTTGAAAAATCATAATCAATTATCTCTATGCATAATAGTTTAATCTGCTCACCATTATCTTCAATAGTCAATAACCACAATCGATTATAATAACAATTATTTTTAAAAATAACAATTTGTTCTCTTCTGTTTTTTTCTCTCCAACCAAACAACCTATCAAATTTATTTATACTTTATTTCATTCATATATTTTTTTTTCAACCAAACAATATCAATTCATCATATTTCTCTTATCCTTTGCTTTCTGACTCACTTATTTCCTCTTTATTTATTTAATCACATCCAAACACCTTGTTACCCTTATAATTCAACACTAAATTAATTGCTTGATGTTCGTATATTTTAATAAAACATTAATATTTTCTTCTCCGTTTTTCCTTAAATTAATTACTCTATTTGTCTATTAAATCATTGTATTTATTGAAACTGAAATTATTTTAGTAAAGTTGTTATAAAATGGATTTTATTGTTTATATATATATATATATATATATATATATATATATATATATATATATATATATATATATATATATATATATTTGAAAGAACTCTAAACAAAGTTATTGTGGATTAAAGGAAAAACGAATTTTATTTATTAATATTTTTCATTTAAATATTATAATGACTGTCTAAATCTTTAAAATTGTTTTTAAATAAAAGTATACGAGATTCATATAAAACTATAGTCATTTTTTTTATTTTTCTTGCATTAAAAAATCTTAACGATTCTAATAAAAAATTTATAAAAATATGTTAGCCTAGCAATTTAATAAGTAATAATTCTTAAAATATATTATAAAAAGTATGTTTCCCATATACTATATCAAATACAAACATTATTTTCTGACAAATATAAAAATTACATAAATGAACTTTTAAAACTAATGATAGTACATGATTTCTTATAGTAAAATATAGATAGCAGAAAATAAAATAAACTATAGTTAATTACATGTCAAAGAGTATATATGAAATGCTTTCCTGGGTAGAGAAACAGTTAATGATTGCACTGATTATTGTTGTCTGTTATTTTTTATTTAACATGTGGATGGGGAAATCCCAATATTGTGAATGATTTCAAGAATCCCAAGCCATTATATTGTCAATAAGAGAGAAGTAAACTTTATTACAATAAACTAGACTTTATTATTAATCAATGTGTGTTCAATTATTTTAATTCTTATGCATTTGGAATATTACAATCTAAATCTTATGATTTTTTTCAAAAAAAAAATTCTATGTAAGTTTATATAATTTTGTTTAAATAAATTTTCTCACCACTACATTTGCAAATAAAAAAAATACATTTATCTCAAAAAGTTAAATTAATATATATATATATATATATATATATATATAATTTTTCAAGAAACTAAATATTTATAAATATTTGACAACTAAATATTTTATTTTTATATATTTATATATTTATTTATACGTACATTAATTTTATTACATGTATAACTACAATTTTTTTAAAAAAATAATTCTTACAAATGTTTATAAAACAAATCTAAATACTTGATTTGGTAAGAGAATTTAAACTAACAATTTTAGAGGCGGGGGACGGAGGTTTGCACCTAACTTTCTCTTTTATATCTTTATCGTAAGTTTAATATTTTAATTTAAAAAAATTTAAATTTATGACATTTTTGACGTAGTGATTATTTTTAGGGTTAAATATGTTTTTGGTCCCTCAAGTTTCAGTGAATTTTGGAATTAGTCCCTCTTCGAAACTTTATACCAATTTAGTCCTTCATCTTTAGAAATGCGTGGATTTAGTCCTTCTTACCAAATTTTATTAAGTTTATTTGACATTTTAAACGCATTTTATGATAATATTTGAGTTAACATTGAAG
>Ga0214545_1006812_pt1 | contig 19600 bp, 12 predicted proteins | sample CNSS4metaG_FD_160064 | JGI IMG/M metagenome (GOLD analysis project Ga0214545, IMG submission 160064) | Root nodule microbial communities from cowpea collected in UCLA plant growth center, Los Angeles, California, USA - CNSS4 | ecosystem: Host-associated > Plants > Roots > Nodule | place: USA...
CTGAAGTTGTTAATAGATCTTTGTCTACTATGCTAAGGGCAATTTTGAAAGGAAACCACAAATCTTGGGATGAATACCTTCCCCATATTGAGTTTGCCTACAATAGAGTAGTTCATAGGACTACTAAAATCTCTCCATTTGAAGTTATTTATGGCTTTAATCCTCTCACTCCTATGGATTTGTTACCACTTCCTACATCTTTTGATTTCATTCATAAAGAAGGGGTGGCAAAATCTGATTTTGTTAAGAAAATGCATGAGAGGATTAAAAGACAAATTCAACAACAAACTGAGAGGTATGCTAAGTACAACAATAAGGGTAAGAGGGAAATAATTTTTGAAGAAGGGGATTGGGTGTGGCTACACCTTAGAAAAGATAGATTTCCTAAGAAAAGAAAGTCTAAACTTAGCCCTCGAGGTAATGGTCCCTTTAAAGTGTTGAAAAGAGTCAATGATAATGCATATAGGCTAGAGTTGCCTAGGGAAAATGATGTACATGCCACCTTTAATGTTGTTGACTTAATACCTTTTGCAGGTGGTACAGATGATGAGGCAGAAATTTCAGATTTGAGGACAAATCCTTCTCAAGAGGGAGGGGATGATGAGATGCCTCTAACTAAGGGACCCACAACAAGAGCAATGGCCAGGAGGATACAAGAGGAATGGGCCTCCAATGCACATACAAGGCCCAAGATGAACTTTACATGGGCCAAGGAAGATGTGAAGACCTAGCCTAAAACTCTTTGTTTGTAAATATTAGAATAGGGATTATTTTTGGGCCTTGTATTTTGGGCTTTGTAGAATGGGGTTTTTGTTTGGGCCATGTATTGGGCCTTGGAGGGTTTTGGGGCTTTGAAGAGAATTGGACCAAAGAAGAGTTGGGCTTGAAATTGGCCCAACAAGAGAGAGAGCGCATTTGTGAGAGGATCTAGATCCTTCTTGCTCCAAGCTTGGTCACCAAGCTTCTCTTATGCGCCTAGAAGCAAATCCCTTGTGACTTGCCTCATGCTCTCTTTTTTTGCCTCATGCTCTCTTTTTGGCTCCAAATACCACATTCTAGATCCTTTTTCCCTCCATTTTTTTGGACCACTTGGCTCTCCTTTTCTACTATAAATAGAGAGCTTAGGACCCTTGTATTTTCATTCATTAATATAGTAGAGAAACTCTGTTAAGATGACTCCAGACTCCTCTCTTTTTGTGAATCAACTTAGGCTAGAGTTCTCCTTCTTGGTTTCCTCTAGCCCCCTTTCTTGAGTGTTGGCCCAACCTCACTTGAGAGCTTCTCCAAACACTATTGCCACACCACTTCTCCTCTCATCTTCTAACTTCTGCACCTTCATTCTTCTCCATGGAAGCTTCCTCAATTCCGCATGGCTTTTCCTTGGCTTCCTTACTATTGAAGATGGACTCATCACAAGGTAAAGTCTGAATTGATTTTTTTTTCTTTTGGGATAGTGAACCATGTTATGTTAGTTGTGTGATGTATGCTCAAAGTTCGTTCATCCCTTTAAAACCAAGTTGCACTTTTACTCAGAAGACTAGGGAGAGTCGAGTAAAAGGAGTTGTTATTTTAACCTTAGGACTTTGGAGAGTCGGGTAAAATGGAATTTTGGGTTACTATAAGACTTTGATCTAAGCTTAGTAACAATGTCCTTGCTGGGTTTTGTTGAGCAAGAAAAGAATGTTGCTTGGAAGGCTTAGGAAAAGTTATGCTTTTACAGGGTTTTGGTGAATAGGTAAGGGTGGGACTCTTGTCGGGTTTTGTTGAACAGACGAGAGTTGTGTTTGTAAAACTCAGGGGAAGCAACACTCTTACTGGGTTTTAGTGAACAAGTAAGTGGTGGGCTCTTGTTGGGTTTTGATGAGTAGGCAAGGGTGGTTGTTGTGAGTCTCAGGATAAGCAACGTCCTTACCGGGTTTTGGTGAGCAGGTAAGGGTGATACTCTTGCTAGGTTTTGGTGAGCAAGAAAGAGTTTATGCTTACGAGTCTTAGTGGAAGCAGCGCTCTTATCGGGTTTTGGTGAGCAGGTAAGGGTGGTACTTTTGTTGGGTTTTGGTGAACATGCAAGGGTGGTTGCACGTAAGACCTAAGGAAAAGTAGTGCTTTTACCAGGTTTTGGTGAACAGGTAAGGGTTGGGCTCTTGTTGGGTTTTGTTTAATAGACAAGAGTCCTGTTTGTGAGGCTTAGGAGAAGCAACACTCTTACCGAGTTTTGGTGAATAGGTAAGGGGTGGGCTCTTGTCAGGTTTTGTTGAGCATACAAGAGTTGTTGTTTGTAAGTCTCAGGGAAGTAATGCTCTTACCGGATTTTGGTGAACAGGTAAGGGTGGGATTCTTGTCGGGTTTTATTGAACAGACAAGAGTTATGTTTGTGAGGCTCAGGGAAAACAACACTCTTACCGGGTTTTGGTGAGCAGGTAAGGGGCTGGCTCTTACCAGGTTTTGGTGAGCAGGCAAGGGTTGTTGTTTGTGTGTCTCAGGGTAGGCAACGCTCTTACCGGGTTTTGGTGAGCAGGTAAGGGTGATACTCTTGCTGGGTTTTGATGAGTAGGCAAGAGTTTTTTCTTACTGGTCTTAGTAGAAGTAATGCTCTTATTGGGTTTTGGTGAGCAGGTAAGGGTGGTACTCTTGTTGGGTTTTGGTGAGCAGGCAAGGATAGTTTCTTATAAGACATAAGAAAAGTAATGGTTTTATTGGGTTTTGGCGAGCAGGTAAGGGGTATTACTTGTCTTTCCCGATGTGTTAGTGCACAAGGGGAGAGGTTCTTTCCAAGAAGCGTTGGTGCGCAGGGAAAGGAACTTGTGATCTGGAAGTATTAAGAACAAAAAATGTCTTGGTAAAGTGATGAGGGTACACACTCATGACTATATCTGAGATAGTTTCCTTTCTTAATTCAAAAAGTTTTGGTAAAAGAGAGAAAAGTGATAGGTTGAGTTTGTCTCCTATACCTTTCTTGTTAGGTTTTCGTTTGTTTTGTGATATGTGTGTTTTTGTAGTGGCTGACTACAGAATCAATGTCAAACTTGATATGTTGTTTTGCAAGGGTTGGGTAGGACCTTTGAGAAAATCTCTTGATCGAAGATGCGAGTACGCATAAGGATATCTATGTGGGCAAGGAAAGATAAGTTGGTTGTTTGAGACTAAGAAGTGAAGTCAAAACTCAGAATCAACGCGTTTGAAGGAGGGATTTTCAAGGATAAGTTCTTGGGGCTAACACTACAAGTTTGGTAAGAGGAATTAAATTTAAAAGTTAGAACAAGGAGATGTGTCAGCACAGGTGTGTGCCGTAGAGTGGAAGAGTTAAATTGATACTACAACTTAATATAGGGCTAAGGTCGTAAGGAAAAGTGGGGAAACATATGAGGTGAAGGCTGAAATAAAAGGGTAGGGACCAAGAAGGGAGAATTTCTAGATAAAGGAAGTTGAGGCAGTCCTATCTGCATTTTTCCTGGGTGAGCTCAATTTTCGAGGACGAAAATTTTATAAGGTGGGGGGAATGTAAGACCCGTGAAATTTAAATAAATAAATAAATAATTATTTAATAAATACGGGTAGTGGAGCCTTTATGGTAGTTAATTCTGACATGTATGATGTGGAAAAGTACTTGCTCAAATGGTTGAGAGTACTTGATTGTGTGAGAGTACTTGATTGTGTGAGAGGACTTGGGTACAAATCTTATGTATGCCATTTATGTGCTATTTAATTTATTATTATTTTAAATATGTACTGGATCATGATGAATGATAATATAATCATAGAATTATATAAATTATCAAGAAACATGAATCGGTTTGATGGTTATGCATGGATTTGGCATTGGCATGGTTAGGGGTTCAATTATTGGTAGAATCAAATTAAACTTTCTTTTTGCCAAATTTATTTTTGGCATGAAATTGAAGGAACAAAAGAACCCTAGTTGTGTGAGAGAAACTAAGGAGGCTGAGAAAAGAAGTGTAAAACAACCATTGAATGATAATTATGCCTAGCTTAATGGCAAATTTCGTTTTAATCATTATGGCAATTAAAACTAGGCTTGAAACTGGGGGGTAAAGGGAAATTTAGTGAGAAAGGAGGACTCTAAGGAGACATAACTCTACTGCACCAAAAAGTGGAGATTGAGAGTGAATTGGAGAACAATTTCAGAAGATTATAAGCAAGTTGGAAGGAGTCAAGGGCTGGATTTTTGGTGCACAAAGACTTGAATAAATTCCAAGACTTAAGCAAAGAAACCAGGTTATGGGTGCTGAACTCGTAACTTATTTGTAATTGGTTAATAATGGATGTATGAAATGACTGTGCATTGTTTCTGGTTGCCAAATATCTTGAATTCTGGATTTCTGGAAAATTCCAGAAATCGCCTGGCGGCTTTGAAAGAGCCGCCTGGCGGCACATACAATTTTGCTTGTTTTCTGGGTTCCAAATGAGGAACCGCCTGGCGGTACGAGCCTGACCGCTACGTGACACATGTGCGCCAACCCAGTTTTTGGGTTTTTGATGAACTGCCTAGTGGTGATGATTACCCGTCAAGCGACACGAGTCAATTTGGCTCGATTTTAGTGTTTTGGGGTTTCTGGGTTGATTATGTTTGGGGGAAAAGATGGTGCCAACTGTTTGGAAATGATTGGAAGCCCGAACTCACTGAAATATATAAAATTGAAGGTTCGATTGGGTGAAAATTGCAAGAATATAAATTTTTGGGTTGATGAATTGGGGATTTCTTAGTCACACTAACTTAAGTGGTAAGGTTAGTGGAATTTCGTATATGAAGGAGTCTTATGAAGGAATAGTGAATGTAAACACGTGAATGCAGCTTATTGGATCATAAATCGAGTGGAAGAAGAATTGTAAGGGATTGGATAAGGTTTGCAAGTGCGGAGGAAGTTTTTGGGTTCTTGGAACAGCAGGAACTGCCTAGCGGCACCCAATTGGCCGCCAGGCGCCATACCAGAGGTGCGTGGTGATTTGTTCACAAAAAACATTGTTTTTTGTACTTTTTGCGCAATAGGAACCGTCGGGCGGTAGTTTAGTCCTGCCAGGCACCACCTTCCTCACTTCTAGGCGCCATGCGCCACCATTTTTTTTTTGTTTGCGCAGTTTTCGTAAACATGCATTTCTCGGTTCGTTGACAGGTGGTCCATAACATGTAGTTCTTCACTTTGAACGGTGGAGATTTGATTTGGAAGTCAGTAGCTAGAGATATACGTTACTCAATATTGCTGATTTCTGAGTCTTTAGAATACATGAATAAGTTATTGATAATTTCAAGTAACTTATAATGAAGCATGATTGAGTTATGTGGTAAGTCTCTATCAATTTGAATGTCTCTTTGGGTTAGTCACATGTTGAGAATTGATTATTGGTGAATGAATCTGTGTCAATATTAATTTGCATTGGTGCATGGGATCATGTGCTTAAATTGTTAGAGTGTTGCTGCTTATATTTGTTTGAGCATGCATTATTCATAAGTTAGAATTGAATGCTAGCATGGTTTAAAAGGGGGAATATATATATATATATATATATATATATATATATATATATATGAAATGTGAATGGACTGTTTTTACTTGTTTTGACCGTCAAGCGATGGCTACAAAACCAGTAGAGAATTGAAGCATGTAGCATTTGGCGATAAGGGTTGTCCCGCCAGGCGATCCTTGTAGAAATAGTTACATCAGAGGCGCTTGGCGCCTGGCGGCACATGTCCCCCACTAGGCGGTCTAGAAGCCTTTTGCGCCTGGCGACTCGTGTGGAGCGCCAAACGATTTTTGATGAAGTAGACATTGTGTTTTGCTTGCTTTGGATGTGCGTGGTCTACGAGACTTTGGGCGATATCTCAAGGGTTAGATGCTGGAGTATTCCTGGAGTTATGGCTCAGGATGGAGGGTAATACGAGCATTCTTTGAGTTGTGGATCGGAATAGCGAGTGTTCCCGTATGTGTTCTACAAGTGGTGGCTTGTAGGTTGGACAACAATGATAGCTTGAGATTATCAACCAAAGACGTAGAACATGGATTACATGGTGGTGGCCATGTGTGATGAGACCAAAGGATGGAGTTCCTTTAATGTGTGTGTTTTGTTATATAAATTGTTGTATATGTTTATATTCCTTTAGCTCACCCTATCTGTATGTGTTTGGCTATGATCATGTACGCGGTATAGGGAGCAGATGATGTTGCAAGTGGTACTGGTGGAGTGTAGAGCCGGAGCGTGGGCTAGTTGGGAAACTTTATGGCAGCATTTTATCATTTTTATGAGTTTTAAGGATTTTTCTGTAATCATTTGAATTACAGAACTTGGCTTTAAAATGAGACTGAGTTGATAATGTATTGTGTTTAATAAATATTTGGATTGGATTTGGTTTTTTCAGTGTAATAAAGTTTTAAATTCCCGCCAATATCGTTGTTCAGTCGCAGGCTTGTAATTTGAATTATCTCAGTTCATCTTTTTGGTAGAGCTGCAACTTTTGGGGCTTAGCACCAACTTCTAAATTTCCTTCATTTTACATGCAAAAACAATATAAACATATTAAATTTCACTTTTTATGATTTAAACTCTCATCATTCTTCATTTATATGCAATTAGGGTTATTTTAATGATTTTTACATTGAATAAATGCAAGTGTCTAAATGACCTGAAATTTAACTAATATTAGACACTTATCAAGTCTCCATTGCCATCTTTTATTTTAATTAGATAAATAAGGGAGGAGAATAGGCTTTTACTTAGGGAGATAATGCCCTTTTGAAGTATGTCCTGGATCAATTTGGATATAATAACTTTTTGAAAATGTTGATAGGGATAAGATTGAATAGTGGTGGGTGAGGTATAAGGAAGTAATGTGATGGTCGTGGGCTTAAGGAGGCAGCAAAACCTGAAGTTTGAAGAAAACATTTGAGTATTGGTTAATGGGTGTTTTTATAGGTGGGGAAAGGTTGGTAGAAGTTTATTCTTCGGTTTGGTATAATGGTTGTTCTATTGTTGAAGGTAACAAATGTTTGGGAGTGATTGAGCTAAAAGTTAAAAGGGGGAAAGATGCTATGGAGTTTGGGTGGAATAAGTGACAAAGTTGGTTATAGGATGTGGATTGACGTTTTAAGGAAGAGTTTCCCAAGAGTGTAATGACTGAATTCGAATGGATAAAGGAAATACCCGGAATAGCAAAATTTGTTGTAAGCCCAATGTGCATAACCATTCTATTCCCAAAACAACATCAACACCTTCAATGGGAAGAAGGTAAAAAGGAATTTGAAACAAGATAGATCAAAGATAAATATCAATTTGGGAGAAGAGGTCATCACAAGGGATTCTTTACCCATTGCCCACCATGAAAGAGAACGGAGATATAGTGATGATGGGTAGTTGCAAGTGGTGGGCTAAGCAACATTATATGATATTATTAGAGCTTCACGAATCCACTAGAATTGCCACTGGTAAATTATGTATAGAACCTTGAAATTTCAAGGTTTGTGGTGAGTGTTGTCCTGTTAATGCTTAAGGAGGTAGTTGGAAATGATAGAGTGGTTCAACATAGGTCTCTCCACTAGAAATTTCCTCTTCAATGATATTGTTGGCATCTTGATCTACTAATAAGAGAAGAAAATGCGAGGTTGCACATTTGTGGCCCTAGACAAATTTCACATCATAGTTGTAACATAATCCTAAGGCTCAACACTCTTGAAGTTGGGCTTATGTGAGGCGTTTGATGGGCAAAGGGGGTTGGTTAGTAAGGTGAGGTGAGGTATTGGCCTTTGGTGGGTTAGGTTAGGAAGGAAGGTGAAGGGGGTTGTGTATTGGTAAGGATAGGTTTTTAGAAAAATGAGGTTTGGTATTTGTCAAGTTGGCTTCAATGAGTTTGCTAAACCGATGGCTTGGGAGATTGTGGTAGGTTTTTGGATGGCTAATTCATGTCAAATGTTAGGGTTAAGACCAGATATAAAGTAATTGAGAATCATTTTAGGTGAGAGGCCTAAAATCCTATTACATAGTTTTTCAAAGTTGGCTTGGTAATCAGCCATATAGTTGTATTGGTGGAGCTTAAATAATTATGCCTAGTGATTTTTGTATGTTAATGGCCATATACATGTCTTTAGAGCTTTTGTAACCCAACTAGTAAATTGAGCATTTTGAGACATCCACTTATACCAACATAGGGCATCTCCTTTCATGTAAAAGGAAGATAGATATAATGTAAAATATAATGTAAAATATTGTTCGACTTGGAAAAGTCAATTCAGGGGCTTAGATCCATCAAATGAGACTAGGTGTGGTTTAAATGGGCAAAATTGTGGAGAAGGTGGGGAGTAATATAGGGGTGAAGGAGAAAAGACATAGGGTGGGGGAAAGGAATTGTGAGAAGGTTAGCGAGGTGGTGTTTTAAGGGGTGGTTGTGAGGATGGTATTAAAAGAAGGATGAAATGGTATAGTGGTAGAGGTGGCGTGATGAGATATAACAGGTGGTGGTAGGGAGGTGTTACCATGAAAGAATACGACATACTATAAGGAGGGTTGGTGGTTAAAGGAAGGGAAATTGTGAATGAGGAATGGAGATCGAAAAGGGGGCAAGAAATGCCCTAGAAGTAGGGGAAGCAATAGTGGAAGTAGAAAGGGTTAAAAGATTAAAGCTTCAATACATGCATTCAAAGTGCCATATTTAGTATCCATGGTTTGCTAGAGAAGTTGACAACTAGTATGCTAGGATTGCATGTGAGCTTGCATGGAGGTGAGGAGATCATAAATGGTCTCAAATAATTCATCAACATCTTTTGAAAAGGGTTTGGGAAGCATGGTAGGTAAAAATGAAAGCACAAAAAATGATAAGCGACTACTACTAATCTAGAAAAGCGCAGCACAAAGAAAGGATAAAATTATTCATTGTCTTTATGATTACAGGAAAGTGATACATTTATCCTAGATATGATCATAGTAGTAACAAAATAAGACCAACTAAGATTTATAAGAAAAAATCCAACAAGCAACTCATTATAATTAAAATAGAAAAGCCCAAAACACTTCTAATAAATAATAAAATCTTAATGAGCCTTCCACTTAGCTTACGTGGACCATTAACAATTTGGCACAATAAATATCACAATTCCCGTAAGAGCAACTTGGATTTTTATATTTGAAATCATATAACTAATCTGTAAGAAATTTCCTATATACGCATTGAAAGAAAAATACATTTTGAAATCAACTTTTCACTGGCAGCTTATGATAAAAATTCAGAGGATTGTATACAAAAAGTATCAAGCTTTACGCAATTCCGTATCTTACTACACGATGAATCCTTTGCACGTAACCCAGATTAACAATTCGGTATAATAAGATGCTGTAATTAAATAGCATACTTAGTTTTAATTACGGGACACTGTTATTAAAAGACGTTATAGAACTTGCTACAGAGATACCAATATCAGTGTTTATTACTATGGAAGGTGATAGAACATGATAACCACAAGGCGTCTTAAAACAAATGATATGAAGAATTGCAATATATACATAAAATTTACTTTTAATCCACAACTCATGGTTGATGAGTAAAGTCTACTGGAGTTTAAAATACAAGGAAGACATAATGAAAGCAGTATTAATAGCATAGAGATACCAATATACTAAAAATTAAAGCCTAGGACAAACCAAACAGGGCACGAATAATACCAAGTATGCCACCACCAATGAGAGCTTTTAGCAATCTTTGCTTTGTACTTGTGTATGGTGGATACCTAACTGATGCATCACCAATAAAACTGCGATACAGAACTGCCTTTTTGTGGCTAAATGCATCAAAGGAGAATTTCCCGTGGTATGCCCCCACTCCACTCTCACCAACTCCTCCAAATGGCAAAGTATGAACCGCAAGCTGCATCAGGTAAAAAACCCAAAAGGAAAACAGAATCAATAATATTTTAGAACAATAAATAAAATGTGAGTATCTGTAAACGGAAAAACCACATTTAATATGAAGAAACTCATTTCATGATGAACCAAAAAAAGCAAATGCATGGGTTGGAAACAACAAATTCTATTTAAAGAACCTCCTAGTGCATATAATGAAATCCGAAAAGAATTTATGATAATATTTTGAAGTTATTTTCTTTTAATCTTCTACAGTAATACAATTTACCGCATTGCCTCCAGTCTTTATTTAGTCTTGAAGAAGATTTAAGAGATAACTTATACTGCTGTTCTGATTGCACATAAGAATCGGAAGTATCAAGGGTAGAATGTAAAAACAATAAAACAATTACATGTAATGTAGTGTCATTAACAACCAAGCCGCCAGCTGAAATATTCCTAACAAATAGCTCCTTGAGCTTCTTGTTATTTGTAAATATATATGCAGCGAGAGGCTTTGGTCCTGAATTGATCACAACAAAGCTTTCTTCCAGTTTGTCTACCTGTTTCAAGAAAAAGAGCCATTTGAAAAACTCTGCATATTTGTTTTCATTAGACTACTCACTACGGTAAAAGCAAGAAACCAAAGAAACTAAAAAGATTTTTACGAAAATGTCACAAAACAATCAGTGTGGCGTAATGGTGTCTTAACACCTACCGTGAGTATGGGAAGTAAAGGACCAAATATCTCCTCACTCATAATCAAAGAATCCCGTGGGACATCCAAGAGAAGAGTGGGGCTAATCTTCCTGAAATGTTGAGAAAAGAAGAAATGCTAGAGTCAATATCAATTCTGTTTCACTAAACCAAGAGTTTTTCCATAAAGAACCCCGAAAAGCATATGCAGAACTTACAATTTGCTTTCATCCTTTTCACCTCCATGAACAATCTTATCAGAAACCTTATCATCATCCAAGAGCTTTTTCAAGCGATTGAAGTGATTGGAGTTCACAATACGAGACAAATCTTCTGATTCCAATGGGTTCTTCCCATAAAATTTCTCCAATTCAGTCTTTAGCGCATCCACCTAGAAATAGGAGACAACCAGCACTAAACAAACAGAAAACTAAAAATTCTCAAATTACAATCAGGAAAAACTTATTACCAACTTGGGAGCATATTCTTTTGTTGTTATAATATAATCTGGAGAAATACAGGCTTGTCCATTATTACAACCCCACTTTCCGGCAATTATTCGTCTTGTTGCTACCTGGACAATTCAAAATAAAATTAATTTAGATCAAAAAATGCAAAGAGGTCAGAATGATGGCAAGTAACAGATAAAAATAAAACATGACAAGGTATACCTTTAAATTGATGTTTGAATCGACTACAACTGGAGATTTTCCTCCGAGCTCCAGCACGACCGGTGTAAGGTGTTTTGCAGCAGCAGCCATCACAACACGTGCCACTCGTCCATTACCTAAAAATCCAACAATTACACGTGACACATTGTAATAACCTTGTAAACAGAAAATCCAGGATCAGATCCTAGAAAAACAATCAAAACTGGATTTCTTGAATAGACTGACACTAATAGTCTAACAATATGTTACAGGTTACAAACACAGTCAATGCATCCGAAATTTTAAAAGAAGTACAAGGGGACTTGGTCACAACTCAACCATTGAAAGTAGAATAATGCTCAAGAGCAAAGAGCGTCAAAACTAAACTATCTTTATCATCAATTATCCATATATTGTTTAGAGCTATATCAAGTGCCATACTACCTATAAGCTATTATTTTACACAAATTTCCTGTTGCGTATCAATTAGATACAGCTTTTCAAAGTTTGTACTTAAATTTATCTTATCCATCACTGAGACGCCTTCAATATGTTGGTCAACAAATTCCCATCCTGTTTTCCAAAGGATATATGACCTAAACTTGAGAATTGATGTAAATCATGCGATTCAACAAGGTATATGGCTATATGCTTCAGAGCATATTTCAATAAGCAGGGATACTGCTCAAAATTGTTATCTGAACTATCACCAAGACCAATAACAGTACTATCTATATGTATTCCAATCTTTACAGCAATCGTTAAACCATAACAACATTGCCAATCACTGTTGAGAATGATATGTTTTCCCTTTCTAAATGATAGAAATGAAAGAAGAATTTCAAGAACAGCTATATAAAAGTTTATAGAGTAGATGCCTCTCCTATGAAGCCTAAAACACAATTAAGAAATGAAATACTTCCGTTGTTATCCACCAAACTAAAGGAATATAAACTTTCATTGTTATCAGACTTGTTAAAGTAATAGAAACAAGCAATATTGGATATGTATGATCGCTGATAATAGCATGCATCAAACTATCCATCGGCTAAAGAAAAAAAAAAATCCACATTGATGTTTTCGTAGCATGCATGTGAATTTTTAGGAGCTTAAAGAACAAATGTTATGCTCAAACTGATCTTTTGCAACTAAAACCAAAAAAAAAAATTATAATGTTCTTTTTTTCTTTTCTGAATGCACCTGTTGAATTATCCAAAAGGAGTATCAAAATTTGTATTATGTATAATAAAAGAAAAATGCTTGCAAATGCCTCATTCGAAAACATTTTCATAATAATAATAGAGTAAAATCTACGTGGCCACGTCATTTGGAGGGACTCACAGATTTCGTCAAATAATAAACAGTTGAAAAAAGTTAGTTACGGTATGTCGCTAAATTATCAATGAGACAAACAATGTCATTTCAGGATTCTAATAAACCGTCAAGAAAACAGAAGACTTGCAAACAAGAACCTGTATAGAAAATTTTGTCCCACTTTTGCTCTAGCAATGCGGATGTTTCATCAACTGCTCCCTCAACAACTCTAATACATGAGTTATCCATGTAGTCTCCCAGCAGTTTTGCCATCAGTGATGATGTGGCTGGAGCAATTTCTGATGGTTTTAAAACCACAGCATTACCAGCTGCTATAGCTCCAATGACTGGATCAAGTGACAAAACTGGAAAGATAGATGGAAATGTAATATTATCACCACTATAGACTTTGAAGAGCTTAAAAGAAAGAAAAAATGTGAGAAGTCGGCTCAAAAGCAAATGAAACAAGGTCATCAAAATATTAACATACGAAAAGGGTAGTTCCATGCCGAGATGACTAGCACAACCCCCAGTGGTTCAGATACTATTTCAGCTGAAGAAGGAAAAGCTGCGAGTGATGTTTTGACCTGCAATAAAGGGAAATTCATGTGATAAATAAAAAAGAATTGTGTCGAACAGTATCAGCAAAGAAATTGACATAAATATACCTTTTCGGGAGATATCCAATATTTCAATTCTTTGAGCGCAACTTTACATGAGTTTTTCAACATAGCAATCTGCAACACAAACCTACCCCCAGTCACCAGAAGTTGGAAAATATCATACTTAACACCGTTGTAGAAAATATCGAAACAACTTAATAAGCAGTAGTCTGGAAACTAGGTTTCATTCTACATTTTCAGATTCATGTCCTTATTGAAGGCTCCAAAATGTTTGGTTAGTAATAATTAGCAAATATTATTTCTTAATTTGTAAAAAAATTCAGTATTCCTTGGATAAAATAGATTTAGTCTCTTTCCTATCTAAGGGGTATTAATAACTGGATATACACGGGACCCTGATTGCACATCATCGGAGATCTCAAATCAACGTACACATTATCAACCTAAAAACCTTATTCAAAATCAAGTGGAGAAAGTTTGAAAAACATGATAGCAAGGATTGAGCAGCCTAAGATATCAAAGTCCAAAATTTTAAAAATAGGAAGAGCCAATTTAATATGCCCATACTCAATGAAATTATCATTGCAATTTCAAGAGCTGTAATTAGTATTGTCTGCCGTTACTAAAAAAGATAACGATGTCATACACCAACACACCCGGGATCTCCTCCAAACGCAAAGATTTTCTATTTTTTGGTAACAAATGTGAAAGGAGAGGATGCACCACTTTAAGATAAAGGATGTCAGGCAAGCCACAGGTCTCAGACGAAAGCTTATATAGGCACTTCATTGAACAGTTTACATTTATGACTTCTCAATCCTACCGGTTTAGCTAACCCTGATTGGCACATACTGTCCTGCTTAAACAAGCACACAACAAGCACACCATGTGTGAATTGTTTTTTACTTAAAAAGTAGTATCAAATGATGTGGGCATGCGCCATTTAGTAACTTTATAACCAGAGGTATCTCAACTAAACTGAAATCCCTTTTGTCAACCGCATGAAAGAATAAAAGTGCTTCCGAACAAGTTATTGTGTTCATACATTCAACTTCTCTTACAATTTGCTGTCAATCATTTTTCTTCCTATCTCCCTTTTCATCCTCTATCACCCTTTTCATTTCCCTTAACATTATTATCACATCATCAGCTTCTCTCCCAACTTTTTCCCTTCATCCACATACCCCAAAAATACTGTGTATGTAAACAGTTTTGAAGCAACAAACCACAAACGCGCAATTTAATTAAAAAAAAATAAAATCAGAAACCAGAATAGACCAAGGACAGAGTGGCCTGCAACAACGTATCCAGTGACAGTAGTTTAAGTAAACACTTTGACTGCTCTACATTAAACGGTAGTGGCAACAAATTCAGTCATTTAACCAACTAAAAATGATAAAGGTTCATTTACCCTTGTGAATAAATATCTCCTCATCCAATCACATACCGCTATATGTATATGGGTTGATTTTTTTATTATAACAAATTGAAAAAAAAAAGCATAAGAAAAAGTTATTTTTGATCAATTCACAGTTTCTAGTTGTCTAGATTAAGCCACAAGTACTGGCATTAACAAAATCCATGAATTAAAACAGCCAAAACGACCTGTATTAGACTCACAAAAAAACTCCGAGGCCCACATATTGACTCGTCCTAAAAGTGGAATGCAAAAGAGTGCACCATTAATGCTCACACCAAACCACCCAGTCCCAAACGGCAACGTTTCCACCACCACAAAGAAAGGCGAACCGCAATCACAAAGACAAGTAACCAACCGATAAATTCAATTATACCCCTTCCAAAAAAACTAAAATAAATAAATAGAAATATCCCCAAAAAAACTCTATGCAACACGTCAACACTGCACACAAAAAGCATTGCTCAGAAAAAAGAAAAAAAAAAGAATCGGAGGTCGTGACACACGGCATCACTCAGTCACCGTAATAAATGAACCGCACAAAATCTCTATCACGAAATCCACCTGTGAAGAACAATTTTCGAAACATTCCTCTTCCACTACCGAGGTGACACGCACCAGAAATACAGAGAAAGTAAAACGCAGAGAGTAACAACGAGAGTGGAATAACCAACAGCACCTCGTAAGCGACGGTTTCCAGCGGCGGCTTCGCGAGGTCTTTTCGGAGCGCGTCGACGATCTCCGGCTCGTGATTGGTGACGAGTTTCTCGAGCGCTTTGAGCTGCGTCACTCGCCAGTCGTAACTGCGAGTTTTGCCCGAAGCAAAGGCTCCACGCAACTCCATCACGAGCCGCCACGCCGCCGGCGCGTCGAACGCACTCTCCTTGGACGTCGTTTCGTCTGAGTCCTGAAACGACATTGCTGCTGTGCGTGTTGCGGACAAAACGACGCCACAAAAAAGGAAGAAGAAAAAAAAACACGATGTGGAGGAGTGTTGAGTTAGGATATCCAATTTTATAGCTTACACAATACAAACAAAGAACTGGTTTACTACCTTCAAGATTTTTTAACTTATTTGGTTTCCAAGCTTTTCACAAAAAGGTAATATCACTATGATTAATAAAACATTAATATATTAATAAAATGAAAATTTGAATTTTTATATTTATATTTATCTTAGCATTAATTAATCATAAAATATGTGATATATGTTTCTTAAAGCGGAAATATCTTTCTTTACTAATTTACTATGATATGCTATATGCTATGTTGTCAACTTATCATGGTTAACAAGGATACTATTATTGTATGCTTTCTTATTTTGTTGATATGCCTTTTTTATTGATTAATATAAAATAATGATAAGACTACAGTTTATGCTTTACCCATATTCTTAAAACATAATGACTATTTGATATGTTAATTAAGACAGATTTGAAGAATTCAGGCGAATAATAACTGTAAATCAATAGCATACTTTATTTCAGTTTTTAAATATTTTACAATATTAATCACATTGGTTAGGTTTATTTAGAAGTATTCGAGCGTAGACCGCACTTTTTCTTTTAATTTTAATTAGGTTAAATTTTTTTTTCCTCTATTTATTATAAAATTTTATTTTGGTCCTCAAGTTTTTTTGTTGTCTCAATTTGATCCTCATTTTCTTAAAAATGACTCAATTTAGTCTTCACCGTTAACTTTGACCAGACGGTGTTAAGTTAACGCCACGTGTCAATTTCTGTTTTTTTTTTTTTGAATTTTTTTTTTTTTTACTCGTGTCACTTCACAGTTGTGTCACGTCTCAAAGTGACTCAATTTGGTCCTTATATTTGTTTTTAGTTTCAATTTAGTCCCAATTTTTGTAAAAATGATGCAATATTATCCTCCTTAGATTGAGACTCAATCTAATCTTTGTATACAACTTATGATGATATTCTTAATAAAATTGACGTTTTTATTAAATATTTGTAGAAATATTTTTAAATAAGTTTTTTTTTTAGTTTTATTATTAAACAAAGTTAAACCCCAAACTTAATTTCAAAAGTTAACAATTTTTTCATTATATATAAAGGCATCAAGTGTATCATATTATACAAACTTAGTAAAAATTAAAAATCAAATAACTTGTCACACATAAGTTTAGGAACTAAATTTCAAGTTCAAAACAAAATCAAAGTCTAATGTTTTATGTAGAATTTAAAGTTAATTTAAAATATTTATAAAAATATTTAATAAAAACATTAATTTTAGTAAGAATATCACCATAAAATTTATAAAAAAGTAAATTTAGTGTCAAGGAAGGAAAATATTGCTTCATTTTTATAAAAATTGGGACTAAATTGAAACTAAAAACAAATATAGAGATCAAATTGAGTCACTTTGACACGTGGCACAACTGCGAAGTGACGTGTCAAAAATTTAAAAAAAAATTAAAAAAAATTAAAAAAAAAAAAACATAAATTGACATATGGCGTTGACTTTAACACCGTTTAGTCAAAGTTAACGGTAAGGACCAAATTGAGTCATTTTTAAGAAAATGAATACCAAATTGAGACAACGAAAAACTTAAGAACCAAAATGAGATTTCATGACAAATAAAGGGACCAAAAGAGTAATTTAACCTTTTAATTATGTTCACTAGACATGTTGATTTTAAATATATTTAATGTTTTCTATAGACGTTATTAAATTGTATTTAATTCATTTAACATTTATTAATTTTAATTAATGATATGAATAGGTTTTAACATATTTTTAGGACAATTAATTACAATTAAAAATTGTAACAGTGAATAATTGGTAACTATATACTTCTAAATTGAAATTAAATATAAATTTTAAATAAATCTAAACAACTTTATTTTACAACAATTTTTAAATAAGAAAAACTAAAAGAGTAAAATTATTACTTGCTCTCACATTCAACATTTCATCCTAAGACGTGATTTCACATAGTATTATTTTCTAAAAGTATTATCAAGCAATCAATCATACCTTATCTTCACTTATCTTCTTAAATATTCATTAACTTTAATCAATCTTCTTTTATTTATTTCTTTAAATATTGTTTTTAGAGTTTAAAATAATTTTACATCACATCATAAATTATTCATAAAATTTATAATTGCAAAATTTAATTAAAACAGAATAAATATGCTTTAATTTTAATCATAACATAAACTTATACATGTAAAAAAAAAAACTTATTTTATTTATATTTTAATTACTTTAAAATGATTATTTATCTATATTATTAATAAGGTGAATTCTCTCACACAATTTTTTTTAATTTTATTATCAATTTTTTAAAATTTAAATGATTATCATAATAAAAAAAAATCAATACAATAAAACAATTACTTGTAATAAAATTATTTTATAAATTAATAATATTTTTATTTCTATAATTATCTATACTATTAAAAAAAATCTGTCGTTTGATTTATATAATTTTTTAATTTTATTTATTAATTATTATTTTAAATTCAGAAAACTACTTTTGATAAAAAGATCATCTACACAATAAAATAATTTTAAAAGTAAATAATTTTACTATTGGAAATTATTTACTTTTAAAATGATTTTATAGTTTAATAACATTTTTTATTTTAATATTTATTATAATAATAAATTCTTTGTTATGATAGTAAAAAATTAGACAAACTCACGTGTTTCTACTATTTATTTAATAAAATTCATAAAAATTATTTGATAAGAGTATGGCCACACCATGATGGAAGCGCGCAAAGGACAAAGAAGTTGGTGGTCCCTTTAGAAGTTGTTTCTGCAATGTTCATTGCATACGTTTTGTTTGGTTTCGATCATTTGGGGGAGTTGAATCTTACAAAAGTTTGGTTATCGATTAGGAATTCCTTAGTTTTCTATTACTTTAGGTTTAAATGGAATTTTTTTATCAATTTATATTGAAATAGTAAGACTTCATTTTTTTTATAGTTTAATTGGTTCGATCGATAATTTTAGATGTAACATTTTAATTTCATCAATTGAATTTTTAAATATTTCAATTATTTAATTTTAATTCACTCATTAATTAAAACTTAATTAATACTATAGCTGTTTGAATATATTTTTTCTAAATAATAGGTCTCTTTTATATTTTTTTTATTTATTTTAAGTAACATTTGTTTTTGTTAACCGTGGTTAACAGTTCAAGCATGTACTCATCGGTTTATAATAAACCAATACAGTATGATCTATATATTCAACGGTATTTTTAATAATATGTGGCACTCCTTTTGCTATTTTTAATATCGTCCAAAAATAGAGACTAAAAATAATGATTTTAAAAATACAGAGATCAATCAGTGACTAAGTTTCGACCAGGGACTGTTTTCAAATTTGGATCAAACTCCAAAAACATATTTTTCTCTATTTTTAATAGACTTCTAGGCAAACATAATCTTCATAAGTGACAATATAATAATAAAGGTCATTAATGAAGTATCCATATAGTCTAAGAAAGCATGGTTAATATTACAAATTTTCTGTCATGCTATTCAACAAAATATAAATAAAAAAATTATACATTTTTTTTCATACTAATTTAGAAAAAAATGTTTATAAGGCAGTTACTTCAGTAATTTACTGTACATATTATAGTTAAAGATTAAAGTATCAACATATATAATTTGACAATCAAATTAATTAAACATTCAAACTATTCAAATATAATTAAATTCTAGCATTTAAAAATATGAAATTGTGAACAAATATAATAGGAGTAGTAAATAATTATTAAAAAAATTAAAAAAAATTAAAAAAATATTTTAAAAAAATTATAAAAAATTATAAAAAAATGTTGGTGGGTTAAGTGGGTCAACCCACCTTCAACCCGGCTCGAACCCGTTTAACCCGTAGGTTAAGTGAACCGGGTTGAGTTCAACCCACTTTACAAAAGTTGAATTTTTCTCAACCCAACCTAACTCAAACCCGTGGTGAGCCGGATTGGCTCACGGGTTGAAACCCATTTTTACATCTCTAAACAAAAAAAAAAAAAAAATATATATATATATATATATATATATATATATAAAAAAAAAAAT
>Ga0214545_1006817_pt1 | contig 19592 bp, 19 predicted proteins | sample CNSS4metaG_FD_160064 | JGI IMG/M metagenome (GOLD analysis project Ga0214545, IMG submission 160064) | Root nodule microbial communities from cowpea collected in UCLA plant growth center, Los Angeles, California, USA - CNSS4 | ecosystem: Host-associated > Plants > Roots > Nodule | place: USA...
TTTTTTTGCCAAAGCCACCAAAATAATAATAAAATAAAGTTAGAAATATAAATATAAGAAGACGAAGGTGCCTTGTTTGAAGTTTGAAAATGAAACATCGGTGAATTCCAAACTTCTTCTCTTTTTCTTGGCTTACGTGTTGAACTTCCGCCGTCCACGGTGGTCGCCGACTCCCTCCGACGGCCAAGCTCTGCCGAGGTTAATTTAGGAACCTGTGGCTTACCTTCAGCTTGTTACTACAACACTCTCTGATTCTTTTTCTCTTTCTTCTTCTTGCTGGTGAGTTTCACAGTTCCCATTGTTTTTTTTTTTTTTTTAGTTTTTCTCTTATATGAAATTCTTAGCGAAAAAAAAAAGCAAAGAATAAAATTGGTGCTTTAATTTATTGCGGATATTGAAGAGGGAGGCGCCTTGAAGTTTTAAATTTTTGCAATTTAATGAAGTGAATAAGTTAATTGGTTTGATGCTTAAAGGGAGTAGCTTAGTTAGTTTACTTAAACCTATCTCTAGATTGGGAAAATTTGGCTTCAACACCTTGAAGTGGTTAGGGAGGTGGGTGCAATTGGTTATTGCTTATTTGGTTATTGAAAGTCTTCTTCAGGAGAAAAAAATTGTTTGAGTTTTCATTTCAAATAAAAAGGGCCCAGCTTGGGTATTGAAATACTTAGGGCTCTTCTTTTTTGTTGGGTGGGTCTTAGAATCGAAGGTAATTGAATCAGTGCTTAGGGCTCTTGTTGGTTGTGAGAGCATCTATGTAAAACAAAGAGGGTTAGAGAAAGGAGAATAATGGTTTTAGGGCTGTTTGCAGTCGTTGATATTTTCTAACCAGTCCCCTATATTCAGACGCTTTTTTCAGCTAGCATGCATGGATTAATGTTTTCTTAGGATATTATTTAGCTTCTCACTAGTATCACAACTTGCTTTTTTTGGGTTAAATTCTGTGGCTCCTGCCTCTATATGCTATGCAGTATCTTACGCCCTAATAGTGTCAGATTTCTAACTGGATATAAATAGTGACGCAGCTTTGCGATCTCTACTTAATTTTTGGCTGATTTAGTATTGTGCAATTTTTCTGCACATAGTATGAAAGGAAATTTAATAATACAAGTAACTCGTTTAGCTTGCTTACTTTGCTTTGCTTCTGTTTGCCTTGTCATATCTACAAACAGGAACATGCCCTACTATTTCTTGAAATTGACACTTCCAACTCTTTTCAAAGTCATACATAATTCTTCACCTGCATACAAGTAGAAGTCATGTTAATTACCTTTTTAAGCATCCTTGTTTTAATTTTTTGCTATTATCTCTCTATTCTCTGCTTTCATACAATGTGATTGTTAATCGCAGTGATCCGGGTAGATAATTTCTGGTCTTGGTTTATAAATAGATTTTGCTTATGCCATATGATTGTTCTTACTTGATTTAAGTATTTAGGGTATTCACATAATCTCAGCTTCATCCTTCTGTTGTGCTTTTGTTTCTAGTCATCAGGCATCACAATGATGACACCAGAATCATCAAAGGAGTTGGAAAAACATGCAATCTCAAGTCATCCTACGAGGGGGAATAGTGAATATGTTAGACTTGCCATATCTGATGAACCGAGGGCTGTCGAAAATGAAATACTACGGCCTGTGGCAGTATCGAGAATTAAATCTTTCAGGTGGTGGATGAAAGCCTTTTTCTGGTGCTTTGTCATTGTTGTACTTACTCTAGTTATAGTGAAATGGGGAGTGCCATTTACTTTCGAAAAGGTACTTCCTCTCGCTTTACAATTGTTCTGGTAACGAGAACTTTTTTTCTTGATATGCGTTCTCTGGGGATGTGGGTTTTGCAATTCCTATTCAGAAATTAATCTATAACATGTTTGACTCTCATGAAGTTTTTTTATATTGATAATTATGTCATGCTGTGCACTTTCGGGCCCCTATTTTTCTCAACCAAAATGTTTTATATGACAAGGATATTTGAAGATTGGCATTTCCCTTGGCATCCCACATGGATGTATTTGGTTACTGTTGTCAATTAGATTAATAGAACTACAAGTTTTTGTGCTCTTTCCTTCTTCACATATGTTATATGGCATCAGTGTGCGGTTTACTATGTTTTTATCCAACAATCAATATAGTAGCTCATGCTGTGAATGCTAATGTGACAAAATTTATATTACTAGAAAGAACAAAGCAGCTTTCTGCACTTGCTGTGTTAGGAAATTCTGCTTCCTCATCCCTCCCTTTATTTCTTTAAACCTAGTTTGCAGTCGTTTATAGACCTTATGAGTATCATATCATAAATGTCTTGTGGTTATAAACTTGGAAGTGATTTAGGAATTGCATCCATATTGATATTTTTGGTATTGCCTTTGAACAAGCTTAGACTCAATATTTTAATTCTTGTGGAATAGCTTGCACTCCACATGGTTGCTGTTAATTCATATTTTGAACCCAGGTCTTACTAAATTTTCTGTTGTAGATAATTTACCCAATCATGGAGTGGGAAGCGACCACTTTTGGCCGTCCAGTTCTTGCCCTTGTACTTGTTGCTTCTCTGGCTTTATTCCCAGTATTTTTTATCCCTTCTGGCCCTTCCATGTGGTTAGCTGGGATGATTTTTGGTTATGGCCTTGGCTTTGTTATAATAATGGTTGGAACAACCATTGGGATGGTCCTCCCTTACTTAATTGGACTAGTTTTCCGTGATCGCATTCATGTAAGTCATTTTGTCTCTCAAGTGACCACAAGTCTAGATTCATGTTTCTTCAGATTTTTTTTTCTTACTTTTCTGTTTATACTCTTTATTTATAAATGGTTCAGCAATGGTTAAAGAAATGGCCCAAGAATGCCGCAATGATTAGACTTGCTGGGGAAGGGAACTGGTTCCATCAATTTCAAGTAGTTGCTTTGTTCAGAGTTTCACCTTTTCCGTACACCATTTTCAATTATGCTATAGTTGTGACCAATATGAGGTTTTGGCCGTACTTATGTGGATCAATAGCAGGAATGGTGCCAGAAGCTTTCATTTACATCTACAGGTTTGTGCTTTCTTATTTCGCCTTTGTGCTATGTTTGGAGCTCAATAATTTTCAAAGAGGGGCAGAGTAATTTTTTAGAATATTTACAAAGTGTTTTCTTAAATGAAGCCCCCTCCACCTGTGTTCCTAGATGGTAATGGTTGGAAAAAGAGCTACGATTTCCCTATTTAGATAACTTTTTCCTCAAACAATTATTATAGATGAAGACAAGAAGAAAGAAAAAGAAGGAGTTTGTCTCATAAGTTAAGATTAGTTAAAATAAATTTTCCTTGTTTAAAAAGTGAGATATTTGCATGTCTTGGCAATCCGTCGAAGGGCAAAAGATGGTCAAAGTAAAACTTTGTGAAATTTGTTTGAAAACAGACATATATGACTTTGTGAATAAGATATTGACTGAATCCATAACTTGTTTTCTTTATCAATGCTCATTTGTTAATGGTGGTACATTTTGAGCAGTGGTCGATTACTGAAGACTTTGGCAGACGCACAGTACGGGAAGCACCAATTGACAACTGTAGAAATTGTGTACAACATAATTTCTTTCATTGTTGCTGTTGTTACCACCATTGCTTTCACTGTTTATGCAAAAAGGGCCCTTAATGAACTCAAGATTGCAGAGGCCAATGAGGAAGCTGCCTCTGTATCAGGGAGTGGTACTCTTGAGATTGAGAAGGGTTCCCATTGAAATAAAATTGCCCGCGATATTAGTGTATATTGATGTATCTAAATTTGGTTTAGGACTACATGCACCATAGTGCTTTTTACCCTCCCTCTTAGGCCTTTTATTCATTGTTGAAATGAGCATGTAGGATAGAAAAGTCTGCAAACGCACCAATCGGGTAGAAATAATAAAGCTCTACTAACATTTTTTTATTATATAAAAAAATGTGCAATTAATGACATGATTAACGACATGATTTAGTGTAAATTAAACCAAAGAGTGTGTATCTTTAACTTCTGAAATAATATCCTTCTCAGCAGGGATGTGCTAGTTTGGTTGAAGTATTATGATATTGTCTTCATACTTTTGTTATAAAAAGGTATCCTTTAGACTGCTTCAGGATTGTAGTTTTATATCCATATTTTGTGCGTACCTAATATTAATATTTGATCTTAAAATAAGATAAAACTGTTCATATTTATGGGGAAAAAAGTATGTTTTGAGGAACGTGTAATATAGTGTTTCATTGGGGGGCTTTTTTTATAGCATAAATTTTTAAAAAATAATATATAATTTTATGCGAATGAAACATAGAGCGAACGTTTATTTTTTTTTTTTCGGTTAGTTTAAATTTTAATTGCCATAAAATATTTTTATCTTTTTGTTTCATTTTAATTTATCTAAGCAACAAATAGAAACTCTTTTTTGTAAGATGTGAAAAAAAAATGAATTAGATGGTCTAAGATGATTTTGCTGGAGAGAATAAAATGAGAAGTTGCATAAATAATTTACTTCTAATTAAAATGAAATGTGATGTTCAAGAATGCAGTTGAACTGCTGCTGTCTCCCCTTTACAATCATCATGTATCCATGCTAACAACAAATAAAAACCAAATTATAGAATACTTTACAATTAAATCATCAATAAAACCAATTAGTAATGTTGTATTGACACTTCAAATAATCCAACAATCAAGATGAATTCATGCTAGTGGATAACTGATGAAGAGTACACATATTGAGTGAAAAATACCAGGTTTCTGAAATTGTAAGACACTGTCACATTAGTTCTTGAATTGAAGCCAAAAATAAAGTTTTGGAAATGTACATCAAAGTGATATCAATCCAAAAAGTTCAGAAAATCGTGTCAACAAAGTCAATAGTTGTAGGAATTAAAATGGTGGTACATTTTCAAATTTAAAGATTTGTTTCACATTTCAGAAACTTATCAGTTTTTTAATTTGTAAGATACTAATATGACAGTGTCAAACACTTTCAGGAATAAAGTGAGTGTTTATTCATTAACTGTTGGATGCATTAGGTTTCTCCAAGGGAACAAGTTCAATTGCAGATGTTGCATCTTCCACCATGATTATTGCTTGTTCATCAGTTTGTGTTGATTCTTTGATCATGTAGTTGGAATGCGGTGTATTAAGGGAGTCACTTGAAAGCAACTTCTGAGGCTTGATTTTGCTACCCATCTGCTCTCATTGTGAGGAGATTAAAATCAAGAAGAAAAACACGTTTGTATCAGTTTTTATTTGTTCAAACCTTATATTCTACTTTCAAACTAGTTTTTATGAATCCAATGCAGGAAATATGACCTTATATTATTCAATTACCTGAGTCACAATAGTATACAAAGGCAAGGTGCTATAACTGCAAAGCACTTGAACAATTACACTGCATCACACATCAGTGAGATTAGAACATAGCACATAAATATAGCAAAAGTATTCAAGTTATGGTTTTCCATTTTCACATTGGAAGAGTACATTACCCCATTATAAGTCTTGGGATAACGTAGGTTATTTTCTCCATAATGCATGAATCAAATCCATATGTGCACTGCATAGGGAATAGTTAAGAGAGAGATAAATTATTGTAGTAAAAATGAGTGAGATTTGAAAAGGAAAGCTTATGGATGAAACTCTCACCCAAATCCAGAAGAAAAATGCAATCTCAAAAGAGTTTTGAAACAAAATGAAGTGAAGTAAGTGGAGGACTAGGGGAGGGCTTGTAAACCAGAAATATTCATCTGATGGCTTCACTGATTTGTCATCATCTCCTTCCAACATGTCCATTGAATCCTGATACAAACGAGCGATTATGTGCTCCAACTTTGCCCCCACCAGAAGTAGAAGCTGTTTCATAACCAAGCTTAGTATAATTCTCATTCTTAATTGATAATGTTAAAACAAATCACCAATTTGATTTCCAAAGCATCACCCTCTCTTCTAAGTACTCTCTGAAGTATTGAATATCCATCAGTTTAGTCTCTAAGTTGATGTATTATACTTCTTTTGTTCTTATTATGGGGTTTTTCCTTACTCATAGGGTCCTTACAGTGACTGTTATTAACTTGATAAATTTACACACATTGTAGGGATTGAATTGAACCTAAGATTTCTTAAGGAAATAATTTAAGTGTGAGTCTCAATCTCACATTGGATAAAAATAACAAAATTAAACACCATTTAAAAAAGAAAAAAAGATCCATAAATCCATTTTCTCGAAGTTTTGGGTTAAAAGTTATGTCAATTCCTTATGTGAGGTAAACTCGAGTTACATATATAATATTTCTCCGATGAACCCCATCTGATAAAAAAGTCATCATATTCTCTCCTAAATAGAATGTCTTCACTATGAGTATAAGATACATAACCACTACACTAAATGTGTTTTACTGATATTTTTACTTCAAGATTCCTTTAGGAGAGAGGGTAATACTTGAAAGATGAAATGGATGGTTTGTTTGTAATGTCAACAAAAACATGGTAAGAGAATGCAAGTCACTTACTATCAATGGTAAAAAGGCTAACCAGAAATAAGTGTGCCATCCTGCATAGTAAACTCATAAGTAGGTAGATATAAAACTCTAAGTGTTTACTTTCAACGGAATAAGAGGATCTTAATTAAGCATTTACCTTCAATGTTCAACAGCAAAAACAGCACAACAAAGACCCACAGGTACCAGCTACAATAGTAGGTAAAAAAAAAATCAAGAACAGTTGGCTCATTACAAGGCAATTTTTCTGGCAATGAACTGACATAGATGAGAAGAACTTGTTTGAACTCTTACCTGATACCAACAACTCTTTTGAAGTCTACTTCAAGTGTCCTCAGCATGTAATTATGAAAATTATAGTTGGGGTTATTTGAGTAGTGTTTCTGAAAAATGTTACAAGTATCATCATTTGTTTGATGTGCATATGATGAAATAGTTATAATCTTCCAAATGATTAACAATATATAGCATGACTAGATCTTAACCTTGACAAATCCATACCGAAGTGCATAGTAGTCATACATTGTAACAGAGCCATGAAATTGCTTGAAGAATGATATCTGCCCAAACAAACACAAAACTGTATATCCTTAGAGTTTAACCAGCCAAGTGACTTAAATGAAGTATTTGAGGAAAATATTCTCCTCAAAACCCTGTTACATAAATTTTGTAATTTGAATTTTGACGCATTATTCAATTTAATAAACAGTGTTACTCTCATAGTTTTCTTATTTATTCTAAAAACCTTATCTGCCTAACCTATTCCTATATAGTAAAATAGAATAGTTACTATTGACCATAAAGACATATGTTATTACATATAGTTTTTCTTTTATAGTTACTGGTTTCTTAACTATTAAACAGCGTCCATATTTTTTTTAATATTTTTAAACCTTATCCAAATATAACAAAAGATGAGTTGTGTAAAACAATTTTACACTTTGCCTAACAAAAACAATTTACACTCTCATCCAATCACTAACTTATAACAACTACCATATGATTTTTACAATAATTATCAACAATGTTTTACCAGTGGAAAATGGAGAGAAAAATCCCTATGCATCCTACTTTTACTACTCTCCAATATTGTAGGGTTTTTGAACTAAGAAGAGATGAATGATTTAAAGCATTTTAAGTGTAATGAAAAAGGTTACTGCTCTCTCCTTCATTAAAATTCATTCCTTTCACAAACAGACTCCAAAAGTGATAACCGTGATTTCTATTTGATTACAAGTGTATAAAACTGACAATTCATAATCATTAAATTCATACAATAATCATGGAATACATGGAAAATTTCCTAATTAGTGTAACATTCTCACTTTCATGCAAATTGGTTGAGTTTTATAATAAACATATCAGAGCATTCTTATCAAAATCTAGAAGTGCTACTTCTATACGAACTGGTAGAAGTTTACAATTCCAATTTTCTTCATCCTAAAGGTTAAAAGTTAGAAGAAGATTGAAAAAGGTTCTGAAGACTTACCAGCCAACTAATAACAGCTGCTTTTCTCCAATATCCTCGATTTTTTTCTTTGAAGAACTCATGTTTATCTATTGCTGCATTTGAGCTAGGAAGTTAGAATCTGAAGAGACAAAAAATTTCATTTTCTTGTATGATCATCTGAATTTAAGATTCAGAGTATAATTTGAACCTGCACTGTGATCTCCATAATGATTCTCCCATACCTTCCATTCTTGCATCTACACCATGTAAATATTAAACCTTAATATGCTGCAAATCATGGGTGGACTATTACTTTTACTAAGAATATATCAACTTCAAGGAATATAATATCACCAACTTATTATATTACCTTTGCACCAGCAAGAAGCATTGTTGTGACACAGAATATTGCGTGTACAACGGCCAATACAAAGATAAAAATGTGAAGCTGATGCAAAGATTCCAATGATAACAGTGGAACCTTACCCTGCATAGGGAAAAAAAGAGGCATGGATTATAAATATGAATCAAATAGTTTGTTTGTATAAGAAAATGTTATTTTGTGATCTTTCCAGCTTTACAGAATTCCAATTTTTTTTTCAGTGACATTGGTAACAACCTTATGCGTACAATGATCTGAACCAGAACCAGTAGACAAAAGCCTCCTTCTGTTTATTATAGCATCATAGTATATCTGGTGATGCCCTGAACCTTGTGAAGACTTATGAGGCCTTTTGCATGGAAGCATTTGGGTTGCAAGGTTTGGTGAGATGCAAATGTCGCTTATTAAACCTTGAAAGACGGTTAATAGAAGGGAAATGAACCCTAAAAGCATCAATTCTGGTGAAACAAAAAAACACAGGCTACACACTGATCAGGCTAAAGAAGGACATGTTACATTGGACATTTATAGAAGTATCATAAGTTATACATAGTGAATGAAATTGAAACTGAAGAAACTACCTTCTTCCAATTTTGTTAAGACTTCATACAATGCTTTCTGACCTTTTTTCTTTAGGTACTGTAACATTGAACCGAACAAACAACTCATCATGAACGAAAGGAATTAAGACATACTACAAAGAAAATAATTACGTAACAAGAATAATACAACTGTGAATTGAGAGATGTGAGTTTACATTTCCGAGTTTGTGAAGGGCACGCTCAACACAAAGAGAGATGAAAACAATTACGGAGCAAACAACCGCAACAATCCATGTTGGTGTATATTCCAGAGAGTGGTTAAGTTCTTCTGCCATGTTTGCACTTTTGTTAACAAAACAACTCTTTCTGTTCAATATATATTTTGGCTTGAAAGTGATGGTGGTCAAGGTAATGATATTCTACATGGTGCAGAATTGATGCAAGCCACAGCAAGCAAGGAATGTTTCCCAACTTATCAAGGTATCAAGACAAATAAATGAAGTTGGCATGCATAAAAGGTGGAACCAGATTCAAAGTGCTGGTCACGGAGTAGCGTGCAAGATTTGCTAACAAAGATAGCTGTTCACAACCTTGCAAATTCACATTACGACGACAAAAAAGAATCGAAAGTACATTTTGAAGTGTAACGTTGATTTTTGTGTTTTACGGAGAAAGTGCAGCACCGTGGAGCATAAAAGAAATGTACTGTTGTCAAAATCATACGATTGAATAGTGTGCCACTTGTTTCTCTTTTTCGTGTCGTTGTCTCTTGATAGTGTTCGAAGTACACATACAAAAGGCAAGGTTATTTAAGAGGATGATTTCTAGCAGTTAAAATTATGATTGTGCATGGCTAGATCCACTAGTAGAGCCTTTTAGAACAGCTTAAATGGCTACCTCACAAAATAGAAAGAAGAAAAAAGAACCCAGCCTTAATGAGAAAAAAATAAAAGACTAAACGAAAATAGATAGCATGGAAGACAAATATTGAGAAAAACTGTGAATGCATTAGATGAAACTGTCAAACAATTACAAGCTGTTCAGTTTATGTTTAAAGAATACAAGATTTGATTTGATTTAGATACATATATACTATGTGTATCACAAAAATTTAAAGAGACACACTCTCAAGTACCCACTCTATCAATTCTTAATCTTGGATCAATCATTGGCTCCAGGCAGCTAGCTATATATTCATTAGGCCAAGCTCCACTACACTTCCATTTCTCCAAGCTTTTCTCTGCAAAATTACCTTGATCTTCCAGTTGATACAAATTGAAGGTTACACGTCACTCAAATCATCAGGGGTACTTGCTGGAAAGAAATAACCAATGGCAGGGTGCACTTATGGTTTCCACGGTGCTGGAGGTGGCGGTGGTGTGGGAAACATAGGGGGAACAGCAGAGAAAATGGTATTTTTGTCAATTGATGTGCTCTTGTCGCCTGACAATGCCACTAGTGCCGCAACTAAACCAGCATTTCCGGCAAGAGTTGGCTCTGTGTAATTGTAGTTTGAACGAACATCATGGAAGCCATCATGCTTGTCAGGACCAGCGACCATGGCACCAACAATTGTATTTGGGTTTGGCTTGGAAGAATCCCTCCATTTCCATCCACCTTTACAGCTATATTTGACCTTGTTCTTTGGAATAGATGCACCTCTATGGTGGACATGTTTTGGATAGTGATCACCAAAACCTACAATATAGCTCATTTTCCTCGGATTTTTCCCAAGAATGTAATCAATCTGCAAAACCGCCCACAAAGGAAAAGAAAAATTAACCCTGGCACCTCATAGTGATAACAATAATATGAGGGATTTGGATCCCATACATATCTGGAAGGAAATACCACATACCTGGGTCTTGGCAAAGTTACGGAGCACATCTGTTGAAAAGAAATTAGGTCCACAATACCATCCAGGTGTATCAGCAGCATCAAGATAATCACTATATAGGGCAGCCAAAAAGGCAGCATTGACAACATATTGCAGAGGCTGAGGCCTACCATGGTTTAATTGAATCAAGCCACCTGAGTGCAAAAAATACCAACATTTACATCACAGAATGGTAATCAGAAAGTCATGATTCTGATGTGACTGGTGGAAAGGTTTGAAGTAAGAATTGTTACCTTTGGTTCTATTAAAGCTTGTGAAAACTGGAAGATAGGAGCACATGATTATGCTTGTCTGATTGTGAAAGGTCCTCAAAATTTCTTCATATGGATAGCCAGGACTCAAGAACAACCTCAAACGACTCAGAAGAACCTGAATAATGAAAGATCAAATCAATCAAATGAATTTTCACTAAAATTGCCAAAACCTGCAAGGTGTGGCATAAAGATCACGTGCAAGGGAACATATCGGGAAGGCCAGGAAAGACAGCATATTTGAGAACAAAATTAATGCTAACAAGAAGATCTGAACGCAGACAAGCATTGGCAGAACTCATGACACTTACAAAGGTAAATAATCCAAGATTAGTAGCAATAATACCAGATATATAAGAGATGTATTTCCGATTTAGGAATTACTAGCCAGACATCTAGTTTAGAACTCGACTTCTTTGCTACTAAAGGACAAAGTATTTAAAACCACACAGCATCCACCATAAACACTACAACTTTAAGACAACTATTCTCAAACTAAGATGTTTTCTTGAAAAATGAAAAAGTGAAGAAAAAAACTCAGAAATTCATCATCATGACTTTAACTTCTAGCTATTGTTTGTTCATGTTAATCCAGCTTCCAAATGACAAACCAAGATAACTAGAGCATAATATAGATATACACACAAAGACGTAATAAAGAATCCCTACAAAATTACCTGAGCACCAGCAAGTTTGTTATCCCAGCTGAGGACCCCATAATCAGGGCCTCCCCAGAAGGCACCAGCATGCTTGGCCAGGCCAGGAGCAGTAGCAAGCTTAAGGTATGACGAATTTCCAGTTGCAAAGTACATCCAAGCGCCTCCCCAAACATATTCATCCCAGTAACTGGTTGAGTTATAAAATATTGCAGCTTCCGAACTCCCAGCACTGTACCTACCTCTCTGATCCCTCGAAAACTTGAAGAGCGTGGTTGCACCATGCACCAGTTTCTTGGAATAGGCCTTATTGTCCTTGAAAACAATGGAAGCAGAAGCCAAGGCAGCAGCCATCTCAGCGGCAAGATCTGAACAACTCTGGCATTCAATCACAGGGCGTTCATAGTCCATGTCCTCCGGACGCATCCAGCAATAGTGATCGTTGGGAGCACTCCCACCAGAAGTATCTCCTGACCCAACCTGTCAAACAAGCCCAAAAAACAATAATTGGCACACATCCTATTCCATACTCCACACCCCACAACAAAATTCTAGTCCATCAACCTAACTTTTTTTCTCAAACCACTCAATTGCAACTGCATCATCCCCATTTATCCACAACTCCCCCAATACCAAAAATCGCTAGATGCAACAAACGTGTGACTTTGAGCACAATTTAAATCCTCGATCCATTCTAAAGTATGGATCGACCATATTTGCACACAATTTCCCACAACATCAAGGATCAACCACTAGAACGAAACTTATGAAGCAAATGACTTGACGTGAGAAATGAAGAATGAAGCAAAAAGAAAAAGAAAAAGGGGTGTGGCTGGATACCTGAGCAGCAAGTGAGGTGATGGTGTCAGCAGTACTATTGAAACTCTTGAGAAAATAATCAGCACCCCACTTAATGATCTCCTTAACATGATCAAGCTCCCCAGCAGCCTCATACTTTGCACTATACTCAATCACACTCCAACTCAACATAGAAATGGAAAACGCAGCAGGAAAGTTAAACTTGATAGCATCCCCGGCATCGTAGAACCCACCCACCAGATCCTTAATCGCAGAAGAAGTAGCAGAAGACTTCCCATCTTGCATACCCGAGTTCCCCCTCCAAGACACATTGTTATGCTTCGGCAACTTCCCCGCTGCAACACCAACAAACACAAGCAGTTCAGACAAGTTAGTTACGTTTACTAAACAAACAATGATGCCACGAACACGATTGCTCCATCAGGGATCTCAGTTGCTTACATCTCTGGGCGTTGAAGAACATCAGGGCCTTGTGAAGGGCGAGCGTGTAGTTGTCGGGAGGCGGGTGTTTGTGGTGGTGGCGAGGGACCGTGTTCACGATAAGCGCGATGAATCCGGCGAGGAATGCGGCGAAGAGAACCGTGCCCACGGTCCATACGAAGATCTTGCGGCTGACGATGATGCAGCCGAGATCCACGTACTTCTTCTTCTTCTGTTCGCCGGGTCCCAGGAGCCAACTCTGCTGCGTCTCGTCCAAGGGCCGCGACAGCGCCGCCCTGTCCAAGTCCTGCAGGTTCCGGCTCCGCTCCTCCTCCGTGGCGGAGTCCGTCGCATTGATCTCCAACGGCCCACCCCACGGATCTCTACCGTACATTCTCGCTCTTTCTGTTTTTTTCACTCCAACAATGCCACCGACACAACACACAACACACAACACAACACTGTTTCTTCGAATCACCGAACTCACAGGTTTCGCTGCTTAGTATTAGTAGGACTGCGTGTGTTGTGCTGGTGCTTGCTGTCCTTTTTCCTTCCTTTTTTTTATATATATCTTTTTTTTTCTTCTTATTTATTTTTCGGACTATTTTGTTTAATAATTATTTAACACGTTGAAAAACCTAAACTTAATCGCTGGTATTTGATTATTTTATTTTGAATTGGTGGAAATGGAAATTTTTAGTTGAAAAGATTGCGTGTCTGGTAGTGACGGTGCTTGGCTTTTTCTTATGATAGTTATAGTAATGATAATTATTATTCGTCATTAATTAATTATGCGTTGGGGTTTTGCTTTCATTTTTCTAATTTGTTTTAGTTTTTTTTAATTACTACATGAAAGATTTTGGTTTGGGAAATTGTATTAATTAGGTTTGAGACACTGACGTGTCTACCGCCGACGCTGACAGACTGTCCGCAAATCCAACGCACCTCGCTCACACAACTCATTCACCACAATAATAACAACAAAAAAAAGGTTAAAAATAAAATTTAAATAAATTTGATTGAAAAAAAAAAATTACAGTAGAAATCCTCAGAAGTGTTTACTTTGTAGCTACTCTTTTGATATGACTTTTTTTTTTTATGGATAATAAAATTGATAGGGTTGCTGAGATGAAGGGAATGTGTCACGTGCATTGATACCTAGCCAATCCAATTAGGGCAATATAAAAACATCATGTGTTGTGTTCGTTCTGATGCCAATTACGATCCCTATAAAGAACAAAGTACTAATTTGTGATTAACATGTTAGTTATGGAATTTAAAACTAAATAAAAAAATGATGGTTGGTGAACGTGGCATTTCTTTTATGTGTGGTGGTGTAGTGTTCAACCAAGAGAAGAGGTTTTGTTTGCCGACACATGCTGTTTCACCATCTCTTACTGTCTCTTCTGTCGGTTTTAGCATTTTTTTTTAATTAGGTTTACTTTTATCAATGATTAATTTTAATCAGGTGTTAAATAAAGTTAAACATAGATGAAATATCAATGAAGTCATTTGTTAATTATACTTTCTATACAAGAAAACTGGGGTATAAAAAAGTTAGTTTTGTATTGTATGGTATTGTATGTATGTATACATGCTTTATTTATACACATACATAGGGTAGTTGGTTTTGTTTTTTAATCCCTTTCTTTATTGTTGAGGTGGGCCAAACATGAAGGAAACTATTAATGTTTGGTCTGCTAATATTCTTTTGGTGTTGCTTTACGTAATTCCTTTACCATTTCTTTTTATTGTGTTATAGGTGTGGTGTCACAACTTTACCATTTGCTAATTTTTACACACAAATTTAACTAACTATTTTTAACATTTTTTTTTAGATTTAATTTTTGTATACATAGGATTGGGATATGAAACTTTATCCAAAAATCATGAGGAGGGTAATGTTGGTTCTTTTAAGCTCTTTTTGTAATATTTAAGATAGACTTAAATTAAGATGCTCATGTTCTTTAGGTAGGAGAGAAAAGAAAATGTGAAGATTATATTTTGAAACTCAAAGTTTCATATAATTTTGTTTCTAAAATATGTATTAAAAGATGAATGAAAAAATATCTTTAAATTATTTTTTATTTTCAGAGTCTTGCGTAATACGAGATTATTAGATAACTCGGAATAACTTCAATAATATCTAAATGTAAAAGTGACAAAAAAAGAAGTCATGATTAAATTCTAGATAAAGTGTTTATTCTAACTTTGACCTCTGAATCTACACAAGCCTTTTAATTGTTTAGTATTTAACTTTTCTACGTGTTTGAACTATAAAAATATCTTCATTCATAAACGCGTTTTTTTTTTCTGTAGATCCAATTCATGCATGTAATGTTAAGAAATAATGAGAAAAATGAAAGCGAGGTGTTTGACGAAAGTGTGGAGAACTTAGTGTGACGTAATAGTTGGAGAGAGCAAAGCCAAATGTGTAGAAAGTAGAAACTCCATACCTAAAAAGCACCCAAAACTTGTCTTCAAAGCAATAATGAAGCAAATGGAAGAATACGACCATGCAACTACACATCAATTCATACATTACTTTACATTTTCATTATCTCATACAATTTTTTTAACTAATTTTAATATAATCCTATCACATATATAACGATATAACTTTTCTTTATGAGAGATACCTTTATTAATTTAACAACATACACCACTTGAATTAATCAATGATTAGTATGAAGATAAGTCTGTGGTTAACTTTTACAATCTGGTTTATATTGCACAACTTGCATAAACTAAGTTTATATAAAAAATCTGGTTACTAATTACTTTATCACAACCATTAACAAACTCTGAAGGAAAAGTGATGAATAACCATTCATTAATGATGAAGCATCATCTTCTATCAAAACAATAACGTGCTATCTTTTATCAAGTGCAACCAATGAAACTTGCAGAGATGCTTTCATGATTTTATTAGCTACAATAATTCATATTTCGTTGTTGTTTTATCAATAAAAAAAACACTAATAAATCAAAGGTTCGGTACGCCTAACCTGTTGATATGTATTTTATCACAGAATGATAGTTAGGTGAGATTAAATACAGTATCAAAAACTATAGCCACCTACAACTGAAAATTACTTTAAAATAGTATTTGCTTCGGATTTAAGGTATGCTCTGATCCAGTAATTAATTTACACTTCTAGTAGATGAGACTGAAAGAAGCCACAGAAAACTGAAGATTAACATTATATCATCCCTGAAACTGCATATAAAACATGTCTAGTGATAATTCTACAACCCTTCTAAGTTCTATAATCCTCAGAAGGATTCCAATTTTAGGAGGGAATATATATATATATATATATATATATATATATATATATATATATATAGAGATATATTTTATATATGTATATGTGTGTCTTCCATCTTCCTTTTGGGGAGCTAGAGATCAAAGCTATGGCTGTGGAAATGGAAGATGGAATCATGGCGTTGTCTTGTCATGCTGTGTGACCTGATTTCTTCAGCAACACTTGTCTGAAGTGTTGAAGGGCCACAAACTATGACACCCACATCAACAAGGCCCCACTTATTTGAACTTGATTCATAGATTTCTGCAATGCATGTGTATCCAGATTAGTAACTATAGGTAGTAAATATTTGGTTAGATTTAGAGTTTCACTTCACTAAAATACAATGATGTTTAATTGAATGTTTTATTATGCAGATTGTCCGGATGATATACAATACAACAACACATCTTAGTTTTGTTGAAAAATTATGTTCATAAAGACATACCTTTGAAGTCTGGCCTGGAACCATAGGTAACAACAGTTGACTTTTCAACACTGTCTTGACTTTGATCCTTGGGAGCCAAAGAGCCATTTTGGTGAATCTTATCATCAACATTTTCATCATTGGACTTATCTTTCAAATAACTCTGCTTTTCCCAATTGTGCCATAGTACAACCACTGAACCACCAAAGATAACAACACTTGCAACCATGCATATCACATATAGTAGTCCCTTGTACCACCATATCTCTATGTGAAATGGGGTTATGTAGTAAACATACAACAAAGTCAGCAATATCACAAAGCCAACTGTAGATGAGATAACATAAAGTCCAGACCAGAAATTGTCCCCTGTGCCAACCAGAACAGACATGCCATAATCACTAGCCATAGGGCAGAATGAAGATTTTATTGGTTTGTGAGTGTACCCCTCTTCCTGCAGATAATAGAAATCAAATACAGTTTAGTGAAGAAAAAAAATGTGTAAATGATAACAAAGCAGCATCAGAAGAAAGTACAAATTTGTATGAAGAAATGTAGACTCACCAATGGAGGATCTGATTCTCTAGTGACATAAATACGAATATCAATGTTTACTTTATCTGAAAAGGATGGACAAATTGTTTCCATGTCAATGGTTGAGAGAAGTGGAAGCTCATTTGAATTTTTCACTGCCCAAACTAGTAAAATATTTCTCGGTTGACAGGGTTTCCCCTCCCTAACACGGTGGAGAATGTCACTCAGTATAGCAATGAAGGGTGAAAGTCCAATACCACCAGCCACTAATATAAGATTTTCGTACCTAAGAACAAAATGGTAGTCATTTCATTAGCTGAAGAAGCGAAGAACAAAAACATAACTTAGTCTAAAATCTTATTTGGTCTGAAACTCCATGCATAGTAAGGAACAAAGACTAAATCATGGTTTCCATCATTTATTATGTGAGCAGAACAAAAAGATTGGCATGTAATGTAGCCACTCACATTAAATGGTATGGTACTTCGTGCCCATATGGTCCCTCCACTGAAGTTGTTATGACTGATAAATCTTTTTGTGCATCAGTATCAGTAATCTTTTGTCTCAGCTTCTCCGTCCATTTGCCAAGAACCTTTATAAGAACAGCAAGGTGATGCTTTCCATCCAAAGGGCTAGAAGAAACACTGAATGGATGCCACTGCAGCCACGATAGTTCCCGGACTTGAACGAAAATGAAACTTAGAGCATTGTACCTCAAATCTACAACATTTTGAAAAGGTTTATGGTCAGTGAACTGGTTATGGTAAAAAGTTATGTGCACCAAAATACTATGGTAAGTATGTAATTACTTTGAGGTTTTGAAATAACCAATTCCACAGTGCCACATGGAAGGCATCTTGAAGAGATTACATTGACTTTCCTTCGTGATTGGCAGAACCTCAGAAACCGATCAAGCAGAAAGAGAAATATTCCACCAGCAGTCATAGTGAAAACAAAGTCACCAACATGCAAGGCCAAAAAGACAACAAAGACTACGTATAATTGATGAGTGTAGAAGAACAACTCAAAGTTCCATGTTCGCACTCCAGGAAGAGAGGTCACCCACATTAACAAACCGGCTAGAAGGCTAATAACTCCTGGGAGATTGGCTACACCAATATCTTTCCATTCTACTAACTGCAAAGGGGATCAGATTATGCATGGAAATAGTTAGCATGATTATGCCAATGTATTCAAGATAAAGCTTGAACTAGTAAAGTAAAATTAGATTTTAATGTTTATAAACCATAATTTCTCTAAAGATCATGCATAAAGAAATAAAGGATGTCACTTCACCACTAATCAACAACTACCAAACCTAAGAGGAAATTAGGATAGCATTATAGACATTTTGGTAAGGCATAAGCAAAATAAAAGAACAACACAAAAGGAGTGCAATGGCTTGTGTTATGATATACTTCTGCACCAATAGTTGAGAAACCTAAATGCAAACAGCTATGAAGGTCAATCTTTAGTTCATTTTCCTTCTTAGTTTACATGGAAGAATTGTTTTTTTTCTAAGGGGCAAAAACCATTTAAGTTGGATGAATTGTGAATCAAGATAAGATCTCTTTGGAAAAATGTAGCTCTGCTCATGCAGCCCTTACGATCCTCCGTTCACCATCATTGAATCCTTCTTCCTCCAACTAGCAAAATCCATTGAAGTTTCCATCTCCCACCATTGCGAAAAAATAACCTTTGTCTGCATTTTTTTCTTGCCATGACCGCCATCCATAGTTGGACTCTTAACCCGTTGACCATCAAAAATGCCTTTTCACATGGTGAGTTGTACAAAGAAAGTACATGGATCAACCGTTGAGAATCCAAGTGTGAGTCTAAGTCTCACATTGGCTAGAAATGAGAAAGTAGAGCACTATATAAGAATAAAGGCCCATAAACCCATGAAATTCAAATGAGTCTAAGTCTTACATTAGCTAAAAATAAGAAAGTAAAGTACTCCATTGTCTTAAAGTTTTGGGTTTATGTGGATGTAAACCTAACATCAACTACCTAGTTTAATAGTCTCCGGTGACTCATGTCTTGTCTATAGCACGAAGAAAGCTAGATGCGATCTCCTTGTGCTTGGTTCAGCTTGGTTCAGATGTTTCAACTCTATTTTTGGTATGATTTGATATGTCAGTAATTAGGGAAATATTTACAATTGATAATTAGAGATATTCTCATCAGTATGTTTTCCTATATTATACTTTAAGTGATTATAAATTAAGAATTTACATGCGTGATTAAAAACACAATTTACAAAATACACGTTATAAGTTTGGAAGGTTCCCTTTTGATAAATAAGTAAAAAATGAAATCACAAAAGTAAATAGAAGATTATCAATTCAGCACAAAATCATCCATTGATAGCCAATATTATTTTTCAAGAATGCATCATTACTGCTTGTTTTTCTTTTCTTTAAAAG
>Ga0214545_1006818_pt1 | contig 19591 bp, 7 predicted proteins | sample CNSS4metaG_FD_160064 | JGI IMG/M metagenome (GOLD analysis project Ga0214545, IMG submission 160064) | Root nodule microbial communities from cowpea collected in UCLA plant growth center, Los Angeles, California, USA - CNSS4 | ecosystem: Host-associated > Plants > Roots > Nodule | place: USA...
TATATATATATATATATATATGCACCTGCAGTTTCTTTAGTGGGATGATATCATGATGATTCAAGTCTTCAATAAGCCTTCAAATTAGAAGAAACCACAATATCAAAATGGTTTATGACCAAATAAATCATGTCATCAATTCAGCTTAATGTACTTACTTTTCGATGGTGTAAACAGTGTCATTTGTCTTTTAAATATTTAATTATATATATATATATATATATATATATATTTTGTTTAGAATATCAATTATTCGAGAAAATATTAAGAGGTTCACTTTACTTAAAAGCTGAGATTAAGAGTAATTTAAATATATATTTTTCTTTTAACCCTTAACAGATTTAAGATGATTGGAACAATATATGTATTTTTTAAAATTTAAAATAATGAATATATTATTTATAGTTTAATAGTTTGATTTAATTACTAAATCTAAAAAAGATATCTATATCAGCAATTACATTAACATATTATACAAAATATATTAGAAAAACACAAAGCATTATGCTAATCAAACCCAAAATATATATGAAACAAAATGTTCAAACACAATCCACCCCCTTTGACCCATCCACGAAAAAATGTTTTATGTGATGAAAGGATCCTCCATTGTCATGAAGAAGGTGCTAAGAACAATCCATTGTTTGGGTACAGGGATTTTAGTCTTTCAATCCAACGACATCATTATTGCAATGTCTAAATATGGCATACTAAATCAAGAAAATTGTTTCTAATTGACTTGTATTTGGCATTGGAAACATTGAATGGGGACCCAATTAAGAAGAATTTCAATCCACCAAATTGCTCAATAAGACAAATTCAATTTTGCCCAAGCAAGTGAAAAGTTTAATCACATATATATAAAATTCAACCCACAAGCCACTTTTTTTTTCTTCCATAAATATGTTACAAGATAACCAGAAACTGCGGCTGCACATGATGTTTACAATAACGGCTGAGAGGTTTAAGACTAATGATGAAATTGACAATGATGTTAATGATGTTCATTGGATGAACATTTTGAGACTTTCAAACTTTTTCAATTAAAGGGGAAAATGTCAATAGCTTGATGATGGTGAAGAACTATTACACACACAAACATATATATAAAGATATATATACACTGTGGAAATGGATAGACATGTATCTAGTCACACTAAGTTATTGTCTTTAATTTTTTTCATTAATTTCCCTATCTTTGACTCGATATTTTATCTATTCAAGTTGATCATATAAAAAGTTAAAAACCACTCTAAAAAAGCTGACAAAACATATATATGACATGTTTTACCATTCTTAGCATTTAAAAATAAATATTTGCAGCAACAATTATTGTGGCTTGGACAACAACTACTGGTATTGAATTTTGTTCATATTATGTGTTTTGACCATTGCTTTTAGCAAAGAGTTGTTACCTAAGAAAGTTGAAAAGTGGCAACAACTGCTACATTTGACAACAAAACCAGACAGCATGAGAAGTGCCTCGTTGTTGATAGTTACAAGAATGCAAGAACAATATCTTAAGTATGTTGTCATTTCACCAAAACATTAATTATTAGAGTTTTCATTCATTATCCATATATTATTATTGAAGTTAAAATGACAGTATATAATATATATAATATGATAACATGTTCTTTTATTTCTTTTTTCTTCCATTTGACTAATGCAGATTGTTTATAACTCCCTGCTTCTTTCAAGCTGTTAATTTTAAATGACACACTTCAACTAATGCATAACCAAAAATTCCGAAAAACAAAAGTATATTAATCTACCAATGACATAGATCATATCATTGATTTGGATAACAAAAGCTCTACCATTTATATTAAGTAAAATTGAATTCAAAAGAAGATAAAATACAATAATTGTCATTACCTAAAAATCAATATTATATATGAACTTGATTTTATCATAACTTTTTTTAATCACTCCTTTTTTTAGTAAGCATTATAAATGTATCTCTTAAAATGGTCAAATCTATATTATATATAAAGTTTAATATTTTAGTGTTTGAAAAAGAAGAATCATAAGATTAATATACAATTTTTAAGAGATGAATTTTAAATCTAATTACACCCGCTTACATACTTTTTATTCGTCTTATCTTTGATTTATGCAAAATTTTAAACAAACATCTTCACATAATATATATATATATATATATATATATATATATATATATATATATTTATTGAGTATAGAACTAAATATTAATAAATAGTTCAATAGTCAGTGACACAATATAAATACAACAAATAACAAAATAACAAATTTTGATATAATAGATTTTTGATAACTCTAATATACCATCTTAATGGATTTTCAATATAACAACCAGATGTTTATGAAAGTTTGATGAGTTTTAGCTGTAGCCACAGTGGTTGAGAGTAGTATATATGTTGGTGTCAGCTCAACTATTTTTTTGTTTGGTTTTGTTTGGGAATTTCTTGTCTTTTGAGTTTTGATGAGAAATCTTATGCATATAATCATATTAAGATTAGATATAGTCTAGTTTGAAGTTACGTCACTGATTTGATTTGATTAATTCCACCGACTGAAGAGGAAATTAAGTAGGCATCACAATCAACTACCAAAGTGTATAGTTCAGGAAATTGCGCAAAGCAAAATTTTCAATAGTTTTTTGAAGACCAAAATCTATGTCCATCTTCAGTTTTTCGTTGATTAAGTATTAAAAGAGACTTTGTTTTTTATAAATATGGTTGATTATCGCAAATGCTAGAGGTCACAATTGCAGGGTTTTCTTTTCTCTTACATTTTCTTAATCATGGTGACATGATCACAAAGACTATTGTAGTTTGGAGGATAAAAAACAACATTGATATTAGTAAATTACACTAATAACGTTTTCTTTGAGAGCAAAATTTTATTGCAACTAGTTCAGAAATCTAGAAACAGAAAGAAGCTTTAAACAGTGATGAAAAGGCAATTCAAGAATGGTGCAACTAACCTCAACACTTTGATTACTTTCTTTATAAGATATCTACTAGAAGAATATATACTCTCTTTTCAAAACTACTTAGAATTTATCATTCCTTTATGGTCAACGCAAGGCAAATCCAATTGATTTTGGAAACTATTGATCAACTAATTCATTTTTCACAAACACAATTACAAAATTACATTTTTTAATATCATTAATCTTAATTAAAAAATTTGATTAGTCACTTCTAATATCGTTGGAGTGCTACGTCGACTAGAGATAAAAAAGACCAATTTAAAATATATATGTGGATGCAAAACTCACCTTACAAGTTAGTTTTGTGAGATTGGGTTAGATTTAAAGTTGACTTCTTAATATGATATCAAAGTTATTATTAGAGCTTATCCTAGTTAAATTTGTTGTTTGCTGGACATATTGTTTTACAGGCCACTATCGGACCTCTCATTAGTGTTTAGTCCCACACTTGAAATGTCCTTAACGTGAAGGGATGTGTTAGAAGTCTCACATCGATTTGAGATAGAAAACTTATAGTATATAAGTGGATACAAATCTCATCTTACAAGTCATAATCATGGTTTAGTGTCTTCTTTCTTAACAATTGTTTTCCCTTAATCATGTTTTATTACAGTAAATATATGTTGAAGTTAGAAATTCAGGTACGTGATATGGAAAGTTAAATAAAAATGTCAATCTCTACTGTATTTTTTTTTTAATATATATATATATAGCGAAGGAAATGTTTTTAATTATATAGTTTCAAAAATACTTTTACGAACTTCTATACATAATTGTGAATTTTAGTACAGAAATAAAGGAAGAAAATATTTATTTGTAAAGGTAAATATGTTTAAGAAAAATTTAGTTTCAATATAAACATGCATTTGATATTATTTGGGGAATACAAAACAATCTATGTATCAGTAAGAAAACAGTGATTAAAATAATCAGCATGGTGTTCTAAACGTTTTCCAACATGCATTTACTAATATTTATTAGAAATGTCAAAACTAAAATCACATACAATTTGATAATAAACAAATACCAAAAATGAACTAGTCAAGCTCGAATGATAGTTCCATAAACACGAACAGTTTTTTTTTTTTAATCTCATCATTTATGATGTTTAAAAACATGAACTTGGTTTATTGTTTAGTGAAAAGTATTCTGATATTTAAAATCTAAGAGGTGTAATATTATATAATAATCAATTTGTATTTTCGTTCTATAACATAATGTTAAATTAAGATTTTAAAATTAAAAAATAAATTACATTGATATTTTCTAAATGTTTTTCAAATCATTATTGCATTGTTTTTATATTACAATGATTTTTAAATGGGCATTGGTAAGTAAAAAGGAGATGCGCCCAGTGGGTTTAAAATTTGAAGAGTTGTTTGTGTGGTAAAAGAAAAAAAAGGAAATAATGTAATGTTTTTAAAACAAAAAAGAGTAATTGTAGAATTTTAAAAAATCTGGAATGTCGGTATAAGTTGAAAATGTTATAGAAAAGTAATAATTCTTTTTCAATATTTTAATAATTAATTGATTTTAATGTTACATATACAAATGCGATACAAAAAATTAAATATGGTATTTTTTTTTTATTCGTCATACTTGAAAATTTTGTTTAAGGAAAATCACTTGATTAAAATTGAGGTCAGATTATATAATATATAAATAAGAGGCAATCTTTTCTTTTTAAATTGAGTTAGATGTAAATTTATCTACTAAAATATTAATATACTTTTTCACTTAAAATAATTTATTTAAATTAAAATATAAAGGCAACTAAATATATATATAAATTTGGTTTGAGTATTAAGATATTGAGATTATTTACTTTACTTTAAAACTATGTTTCTTGTATACATATATGTAAATGCAAGTCTGTTAAATCATGTTTGAATATTTTTTTAATATAAATACTTACATAAACATGAAAAGAGTAGTTGGATTTTCATTTCTTACAACAAAAATTATATTAAATAAAAATTTGAGATATTTCAACCACTGTACATAAAAAATATATAAATATATATATATATATATATATATATATATATATATATATATATATATATAAAAGTTAATATAGCTCCATAACTAAATATATGGTTTATACAAATTATAGCCTTCGATTAACTTTTACTTCTTCCATAAACCGACTTTAATATATGTACAATTTTAACTAATGAAAACTTTAAGATTTATGTAAGTACAGTTAGGTTTATAAAGGAAATTTTATTGGAGAGATACAACATCGATCAAACTTGAGCTTAATTACATAAGATATTGACATTATTCTCGACTTAAAATCTTAAGACAATGAATTTATGATTTTTATCTTTATATAATATTCTACTTTTTCATTTTTAACCAATGTGAGACTTAGATTTACACTTGAATTCCTAACATTTAAAATTAAGGGTATATGAACACATTCGAGACTTTCTGAAATTATACTCAAGTTTTCTACCTTTAGGGTTTCAAGTGATTTTCTCTATTAGGCACATGATATAATATTTCTGAAACAGGTAAAACCGATTAATATAATATATGACGAATGTGAATGTAATTATTTTAATAATTAAAAAACGACTAGTTATATGTTTTTATTAAAAATAAAAAACAATTAAAAACATTGGGTACACTCCATTATATATAGATACAAATTTGAATTGGCTGCTTGTATTTGTGAAGATGGCTAAAAATATAATAACTGCGTAAGTATGAATGTTCATACATTTAACCTAGTTTACGAGATAACTATAATTAGAATGGTCTTTTAAATTTATTTAAAAAATCCAACTATACAACAACTATATTAGTATTATGTTTAACATATATATTTATGTTTTTAAGAAAAACTTAGAGATTTTTTTTTCTTTACCTTTTCATTTTCCATATAACATATTACAAAATGGTATTAGCAAGTAATTAACCTCATTTGTGATGCAATCTTAAAATAAAAATGGAAAATTCCGTAGTTGAATATATGTAATGTTATTTATGATACACAACAACCTAAAAAAAAAAGTATAAACTGGAAAAGGGAGTCAAAGGATAGATTTGTCCTGAAAAAGGGTTTTGAAGTTTGATGGAATGAATATTCAAGTATTTAAGAACAATGATTAATGGTCAACAAAATAAATTTATCATGTGTCGAAATCATGAATTGAAAAATAGAAAAAAAAAATGAAAAAGAAAAGGCCACCACCACTACAACTAGTCTTCACTCGTCACCTGTCTTAATAAAATAATAAAGTTTCCAACTGCTACATGTTAGTAGTCACATGCCCTACTACTAATCTGCATCAAAAACCACACTATTATTGTAATTTTTTTCGAATAATTACTACTAAAAATTTTATATTTTTTGTTAATTTTATTTTAAAAAAAATTCTAAAAAATATTTATAAATTTTGTTATGACAAAAATTTTGCAAAAAATGACTGTATTTGCAAAATATTTTGGGTAAAATATTTTTCGCAACAAATTTTATAAGAAATATTTATACTTGTCAATTAAAATTTTTTTAAAAAAAGAAAAAAAAAAATTTCTTGTAAATTTTCTTAATAATTATCAGAAAATTCTCAAGTAATATAAAAATTTTTAATAATGAATTAACATTTTATGAACATATATTATATGTGAAATTTTTAGAAACAATTTTAGAAATATGTTACAACTTTTTTAATCCATAGTAATGATAAAACAAAAATTTTCACCTTTCATATATACAATTACACATTTAAATCACTTTTTAAAATTTTGATTATTCTCGTTTAAACGATGGTATATATATTCATAGTTTTTTTTTTCTTTTTATTTTATTTAGCTTTGGAACTATTTTCTTTTCTCTTCTTCTTATTGGTACCATTCTTATGGGTATGAATTGTCTCAATATAGTTTTTCCTAACCCTGATTCTCCCTTATGAAAATTTCAACAAATCAAAACTTTTTTCATATATATATATATATATATATATATATATATATATTTAAATACTTTAACTTTTATTGAGAATTAAAAATGTATACATTAAATTAAATTAAACAAGTTTAAGTTTAATATATGGTTAAATATATTTTTAATCCATAAACTTTGATATAAAATTGAAATTCGTCAATGTCTCAAACTTTGATATATTTTGACTTATAAATTTACAAAATGAATAAATATAAATCCTCATAATCCAATTCCATTTTTTTATGTGTCAAACATGTTACATATAGGATGACATATATATTGTTTGCACCATTTTGACATGTTGCAGTTCAAATATCAGTTTGAAACACAGTTAACAAATCCAAAAAAAAATAGTGTCATTAAGCTAAAAAGATTATATATCTATTATTTTTAAATTTTGAAGATCAAAATATGTTAAAATTTTGAAGAAAAGATGAATTTAAATTTAATAACTAAAAACATATTTAATCCTTTAATATTTAATATATAACATATTTTTATATATATATATATATATATATATATATATATATATAATCAAATTATTTTTCTTTGTCATTCATTAAAATTTCATTAACTTATAAGATGACACGGAATAATGATGATGTGATAACTTAGTTACATTTTTATTCCTTCATTGTACTTAAGGACCAAGTTAAATTAAGACACCAATAAATGTGTCACACATAATATTACTATATCTATATTAATATGTCATATGTTAAATAGTGAATAATTGATAAAGAGGCCAAAAATTTTGCAATACTAGAATATACCAATTTAAAACTTGAGCCATTAACATTTTTCATCCTAGGTTAAAATTACAACGTTACAATAAAAACAAAAATATAACAAAGCATTTTACTTTTATTTTTGGCTTAATTTTCTTAGGAAATGGTCATGTTCACGAAGGAGAGGAAAAGAAGAAAGAGTATCCATTAATATGGCTTCTCTTGACCTATTATACTTTTCTCATATCACCAATAACCAATGAAATTCATTTTAGTGTCTTTATCTAATTGCTAAGTACTCCTTTTTATCTTTTCTCTTCTTAAACATGGAATTTTATTTCTTCTTCCCTCCTACAAGTTATAGTCAATGAAGAAAGAAGATGATACATATGAATGTGTTAACATAAGAACATCAATTTCTTCTGTAAAACCATTGTTTTTACCTATTGACAATGTAAAAGTCAGAGCCTTCAAGATAACCTAATTAGATGTGTATCACATGCAATTTTTGAACATTTCTCCTTATTAACTTGTTCCCATTTTACTTTTTATTACTTCAAACAACAAAACTATTTCAAAATTCATAATCACATGCGTATATTACATGTTCTCCTTTCTTTAAGTATACAAAATTATCTGAGAATTTATTGTTAAGAATCCAAGTGTGAGTCTAAGTTTCACATTGGTTAGAAATGAGAGAGTAGAACACTATATAAGAATAAAGACTCATAAATTCATAGCCTTAAGATTTTAAGTTGAAAATGATATCAATGTTTTATATAGTTGGACTTAAGTCTCACTGCGTTCGTTTTTCTCAACAAATCTCCTTCCGTAAATCTAATAAGTGATATCAGAATCAAATTAAAATTAAAACGTGTAACTCATCGGTGTTTGTTAACTCCGATGAATATCTCCGTAAATATAACATTTATTAACATGGATTTCTGACAGAAACAATCGCATGATCTAAAAACGATGAAATTATGTTTTTCCTTAGCAGATTTTGAAACTAATAGTATTACATTTACGGAAGACACAATTATATGAGATCGTACACGAATCACGAATAATATTTGACTTTCAATGTAATAAAAAAAAGCAGCAAATCGACACGTGAAAGTCACAAGAATGGTCATAAACCGACAACTAGGTTTGGGTTGGATTAATACGAGGGGAAGTTGTGGCTTTGAGTGACTTACACTATTTTCCAGAAAAAATAAACCAAACCAATTTGAAATATTAGTCACTCTTTTAAAGTTATGAATATTAAATGAATTGGTTGGGTTAATACATCAAATCAATAATAAATATTTAATTCGGGTTAGATAGAATCAAAAAATTCAAACTTAGGTGCCTCGTGGACGATTTCGATTCGGTCGGTTCATATTAGGTGCTTAATTTTATACAAAATAAATAAAAAATTGCTGACTGGAGCTTACTTGGTCGTTGGTAATCATTAAATTTCTATACAATGTTACGTGTTACTTTAGTTTTAAGTAGTGAGATAAAGAAGAATATTTAGGTTTTTTTTTATTATTTAATTAAACTGCTTTACTTATCAACTAATATTTTAATTAGTTTGTGGATTGCAAATGATCAATATTGTTTTTTATAATAAAAACAATAAAAATACATGATTTTTTTTTTGTTGACAAAAACAATACACGTCTTTTACACACTAATCTTCAAATTACGAAAATTATTAGTCTTTAACTGTGTAAAGTACTCTGCCCCCCGCGCTGGACCGTAAGTACACAATATTCAAACGCATTTAATTACATAAAAGCGAGATTTTTTTTTTTGTACTTATTTTAGGTCTTTATTAGGAGAAATTGTTATAGCCTTACACTAAACTATATTCTTTATAAATATCTATATAATACGGCATTAAGCATAATCAATTTTCCGTAAACACTGTTTAAAACTATATCTTTTTTAGAGTTAAATATATTTTTATCACTCAAGTTTAAGTGAATTTTAGAATTAGTTCATTTTCAAAATTTTACACTAATTTAGTCATTCATCTTTAGAAATACATAAATTTAGTCATTTTTATCAAATTTTGTTAAGTTTATTTGACATTTAAAGCATATTTTATGATAATATTTGAGTTAGCATTGAAGCGAAAATGTGTCAAAACGAAACAATTCAAATATTATCATGAAATGCATTTGAAACGTCATATAAACTTAATAAAAATTTGGTTAAAAGTACTAAGTTTATACATTTTTAAAGATGAAGGACTAAATTGGTCAAAATTTATTTTTGAAGAGAAACTAGTTCTAAATTTCCTTGAAATTTGAGAGACAAAAATATATTTAATTTTTTTTAATAATAATTTAGCTTTGATCACTCACTCAACATTTTGATTAAAAAAAAATCAAAGTACGTGACCTAATGTTCACGCCAAAAGGGGTAAAACCCTAAATACTCCATGTTACGATATTGATGGATGAAGAAAAAGGTAAGCAACTTTAGGTTTGAATCTAACAGTAGTACCAAGAAGTGACAGAAGAAGGTCAAGGGTTAATTAAGGTTGTGAAGTTCGTGTATACATTCACACATAAACAAAACAAGAGTATGTGTGTGTGTCCTTAAAGCGCCCCACATCGATCACGCTGGAAAGTGAATTTTTCAAAGCCGGCATGGCTGACCAGACCTTCGACCCCATCAAAAAAATTTTAGTTCTTCCAAAAACATTAAACTAAATAAAGAAAGGACCACATTATTTTATCCAAAGTCAACATAATCAATTTCTCTATATATAATCAACCTCACCACGCAACCTTCTTCTTCTCTAAGCACCAACCACTTCTCTTCTCTGATCTTGATCTTTCTCTCTTTCTGTGTTCATATGGGAAACGCAATGAAAACCCCATGCTTTCACCCCAACAATGGTTCGTCGAAGAAGCTGGTGAAACTGGTATTCTGGGAGGGCACATCGAGATCTCTGAAGGGAAAACACATAGCCGGTGAGATCATGTTTGAGTTCCCTGAAATGATGGTGTGCCATGCAGAGTCTTTCTTCATCGGACACCCTATCCCTGTTCTCTCCATCGATGACGAACTGATGCAAGGCGAAACCTACTTTGTTCTTCCCATCGATCGTTTTGCGTGCAGCACTCTCTCTGTGGCCTCGATTTCGGCCTTTGGATCTTGCCCTAACAAGTCCCCGATCAAGTTTGGGGCGTGCCCTTTTCAGTACTTGAAGGGTTCTGATGGAAGGATCGTGATCAAGGTGATGCCCGAGTTCATCACCAGGCTCATAACTGGTGGTGATGGTGCAGAGAAAGAGAGTGTTGTTGGTCCTTCCAGTTTCCTCTGCAGCACTCCTGAGTTGCAGAAACACTATGAACAGCTTGTGAAGTCGAAGGATCAGGTGTGGTCTCCTAAGCTTGAAACCATTTCAGAATACAGGATTAGGTTTTCGCCATGCAGATTCATCGAGTGGAAGGAAAAAGAAAAGCCTGCGCAAATTCTTACTAGATAGATTCATAGATAGATATACTTCATTCTTCTTGATTAATTGCAACCACACATAACATCAATTTGTACACTCGTAATATATACACATTACTTATCTGTCTGCTCTTCATTTCTAATTTTAGAATTTTGAGATCGATACTATTTTAGTATGAACCAGACGATCTGAAGAACAAATCTCGATATTATGGAAATCAACACTTTCTTTCCACTTTTTCTAGAGTTCTCAAGTACTTTTCTTCGTTAATTATGTGTATAAAAGGATCAAAAGAAAATGTGTCCATTACTGATTACTGGTGTGAGTGGAAGCAACAAGGTAAAACATGAATGTGTGCGCCTAATGTGTTAGCAATTAAAGAAGCAACACATAGGAAGAAAAAGTCTCTTTTTTTGTAAAATTTAAAGGCTTTAAGTAGCAGTCTATCTTAGAATTGGGACCAAAAATAATAAATATCTGAAAGGAACTTGTGCATTAAAAGAACTTTTAGATATTTTCCCTTTAATTAACCATTGTTACAGGGTAACAAAGAGGTGCTGAATAATGTATGTAAAAGGGTCTCATAGTTTGGTTCTTAATTAGTACTGTTGTCTTCTTCATTTTGGCCTTTTACAGTTAAAGTTTGTAATGTTAAGTTTAGGCCACTGCTATTCTTCTCAATACTATCTTCCTTTGCTTATCATAAACAAGGAAAACATAAACCTATTCCTTTATCATCCATGAAATACCCTTAATTTTGATTTCACTTAAATTGGTTACTAGTTGCTGGTTGTAATAATAACAAATAGGTGGACTTTGAAACTTGGATTAAACATTTAATTTATTAAGTGTACAGTTATACAATATCCTTAATTTTTTCACATCAATTGAATGATTTTTAAATTAAATAGTCATCTTTATTAAAAATAAAATTTGATTCCATTCAAATTTACACTTATAGTTAAACTAAATTAATGTTTGTAGTTTAATTTGGATAAATTTTACCATTTTTCGTTATTATAAAATTGTTATTTAAAAAAATTATGAAACATTTTCTCACAATAAATTATTAAACATTTAATAATGCGAATTTGAGAAATAGAGAAATATGTTGCAAATTATTGTCATCATATTCATAATTTTAATTTTATTATATTTATAAATAAATGATATAGTTAAAATTATTATACAACTTAACTATTTTTTTCTCAAAAGTATGAAATTAAGGTAAATAAATTAAACCATAAAACAATTTTTGAAAGATATACTCAGGTGTGAATGGTTATAATTAACTCTAAATATATAATATTATATTGAAACATAACAAGTAATAATATTTCTTTTGTTGTTGGTTTTTAACCTAAAATTTAAGTCAAATTAATTAATTCAAATGAAAATAAATTGAAAAAAATAAAGAAAATTTGGAATTTAAGATTGTTTAATAACTTGTACTCTTTTGGTACGGAATGTATGGATTAGACAAATTTGATTTGGTTGAATGTTGTTTTATTAGCTAAAACTTTAATTCATTGAAAACTGTTTATGATTGTTTACCTATTGATTTAGAGATTCAAAAAATGAGTGTAATTTTATGTTCTGTGTTCTTTGTATGGGAATAATGTTGATTCTCTCATTTGTTCTTTTATTTTATTGCAATGCAGGTATGAGAATGGTTAAAAAAAGTTTTCCATAATTTGTAATTTTTTCTTTGAATTTGATTGTTCAATTTATGAAGTTATCATTGTAGTTCTTTACTTAAAGTGATTAAAATTATTGCCATTACTGCAATTATCTAAATGATTTGAAGGATGAGAAACGTATTTCATTTTAAGTTCCAATTATTTGTACTTCTGTTGTTTTTCAAATTAAGAAGTTGATTCGTATGACTATAAATAAATCTAAAAAGCATATGAGCATTACTTTTTTTTTAATTTTTTGTGCTGAAATTTTTCAATATTCAAATTAGAAAAGGTAAGGTGGTTTCATTTAAGGATGTAATATGACAAGTTTCATATGCTAATTGGCTTGAGGTGAATATTATGGTGCAAATAGGGATTGTCTTAGTTTAACTACATGGTGGAAGTCAGGTGAATTTGTGGGTAGGTTTTCGATTTTTTTAAGTATGCAAATATCTATTTATGCTTTGGAACATGTTTTTGGAGGAAGGGATTTTAGAAGCTTTGGTTAAAGAGTGATTCTAGTCTAGTTCATGAGTTGTTCCTTGGAGTCTTAGAGGTTGTGCATGCATTTTTTAAGTATATGTAATTCAAAATTTCTCACGTTTTTCATGAGAGAAATTATTGTATTGATAAATTAGTTAATTTGGCTTTTATTCACCAAGAATATTGTAAGTAGTTTAATATATTACTTCCATGTATTTATTTAGATTTTTTTTTCATGTGATAACAAATGATTGATGCACTTTTGAGAATATTAATATAATTGAGATATCAAACCTCAGTAGCATAAATTTATTTGGAATAAATTTCTAATAAAGCTTTTATCATATTTGAACACCCCATACACACATCTATGCAAGTTTAAGTTCATATTTAAATTTTTTAAGGCCAAAAATATAATATTGTGATATCATAAAGTTGTTTTTTCTTCAAAAAAAAATTAGAGTGAAAGGGATTTTCAAAAGAACTCGGTTGATAACCAGTTCTAATATTATATAGTGTGTATTTATAAAATATCTAAGATATTTAAATTTCATAATTATAAAATAAACACAGAAAAACTCCTGCTTCAAATTTACCATAAGGATGTAAACCAGAAAAAATGTTTATAACTTGTATTTAAATATAATCAAAACAATAGAAGAGTTATATATGTTATATTAAGACTCCAATTCAGTTCATAAGTTACAAAAGATAGTTGATAACATATTTTGTCTTTCTATTGGTTAAATAGGTCAAATATATTGTTTTTATGTTGTTTTATTTTTTAAAATATTTCAAACAGAGAATGAAGAAGAAATAACCTGAACGATAATGTAATACTGTTCTATACCAATATTGCAAAAAAGTAATTATTTTCTTATATAAAAATGCCTTATAATTATAACAAAGACAGATATCTATTGGAACTTCTAATAATTATATACTGTGAAATAATATTCAGTGAACAACTAAATTTGCATTATCCTACAAATTATTTTGTACTTTCCACATATTTTCATTGTGTATAAAGTGTAGTGTTTTGCATGTATAAAAGCTTTAAATATTTTTTACGAATTCTGAGAAGAGGGATAATGAAATTAAGTAAAATAAAAATTATGAGCAAGAAAAGTGAAAGCTCATAATACATTGATCGAAGCTCATTTCAGTTTTTTTTTTTAACACCATTTGATTTTGCAAATTGGACTAAAGGGCCCAACTTGTAGTCTGTTAAGAAAAGCAACTCAATTTAATCAAAGCCCAATTAAGTTATCAGTCTAACAAAAAAAAGTGGTGTAATAATGAAAATATGCAACTTTGTATGGAGGAAAAACTCAACTGTTATGTAAGATGTACTTTTAGTTCAGTCTTAGAGTTTCCCATCACGAAAACGTCCAAAAAAAATTGAAGTACAAATGACACTGTCAATTTTACCATCATTAAAAAAGGTTTTTTAATGATGAACTGAGGAGAAAAATAGAACTGAAAAAGGTTTTTTATTTTTCAGAATTTAGGATGAGACAACCTTTTTCCTTGTCTTTATTTTAGTTTTAGAGAAATAATAAATTTTAAATGTTGCATGATAAGAAATGACGAAGAGCTAAAGGAATCATTGAAATTTAAGATTAGGTTAAACTAAATTCCAAAATGTAATTAGTAAGATGAGATATATATTGTTCTCGTAACTTAAGATTTTATATTTTTGAGAGCATGTTGTTTACGTGACTCAGTAATGATATAATAAACTTAATTAGAATATTATAGTAAATTTTGATATCACAATGTTTGAGAATAAAATATATATAAAAAAAAAAAGATTGAGAAGATATTAAGAATGACAGTGAAATTACATAAGAGAAGGGAGGGGTGTGCAGTGAAGGAAACAAGGACAGGCTTTTTGTGTTAGGGACCACTCTAAGAACAGTTGATAGAGCAGAGCAGTGTAGAGTCATTAATGCATAACAATTCTCTTTCATTCTTCTATTGCACCATTCATAGCCCAACCACATCTTCTGTTTCCCCAACAAAACAACCTTATATCAATAATCTAATTCTTTATTCTTTCATTTTGCTTTCCTTTCCACTCAATTTCTTCAAGTCTTTCTGTCTTTCCTTTGCTTTTAAATACTAATGTGCCTTTCTAAAAATGTTAATATCTTCAATTATCATTGTTTTTATTTATTCTTTATTATTTCTTTCACTTTTTTAAATTTCTTATTAGAAATACTTTCGATACAAGAAATTATCACACGTAGGATTCTTCACATGGAAGAAACAATACTAATGAGTATGAGTCTAATTCATATAAGATATTCACACCACTTATAACCCAAGACTTTAAGATAATAAGCTTATGGGTCATTTTCTTTATATGGTGCTCAATTTTTTCATATCTATAATATGAGACATAGATTTTCACTTCGATTTTCAACAAGTTTATGGGTTCATAACATGCAAACTTCTAAATAAGTTCTCTTAGACCTTGGATGGTCTTGTATTAATTTAATTGGTCTAAATTTCAAGGTAGATTCCATTAAACACTTAGATGAGACAAACATGTTTCACTTATATTTATGCAAGTTTTATATTTTCCTAGCGTATCTAACCACATTATCAAACTCTCCATGCAAGCTTTATTTTCTCAAACTTAATTCTTTTGATTAAGTGATGAAGTTCACAACTTCATTAGATGAAGTTTTCTTATAATTTGTTTTTCTTTTTTTATAAAAATGCATAAGATAGTGTTTCAAGTTCGTCTATCTTTTAGAATTCGTTAAATAATGAATTAGAATTAATTATTGTATTTATAGTATTGTCTGTTTTGAAATTCAGACTTTCTTCGCAATTTTGTCTTTAAAAAGTGTCTCAGAAAATGAAAAAAGATAATATTGCAAATCTTTCCACAAGAAGATAGATAACTACTTAAGTAATATTTATGTATTTCAAACTTGTATTTAACTATTTAGCTGTTATTTTTAAAATATCATGGAAACAATATTGTGTTTTATTAATATTTTGGTGTTAAAAATGTGAATCTTATATAAGTATGCATCGAGTAATGTGTTGATATACTTAAATAAAAAATGGTTTATCTATAAGACGATAGTTTAGTTAAGTATTTTGTGATACTAAATATTAGAGTTATTTCGAAGGTTATAATACTAGGGTGGAGGATATTGTTGGATAAAGTGACAACACATGACAAGTTAGTAGACACAGGTGAACAGTTAGATAATAATCTTCATAAGTTGTGAATGTACATAAAGTGAGGAGAATGTCAATCATCTTTTATTTTCCTATAAAGTAGCCCAAAGTGTATGAAAAATGTGTGAAGGTGGGTCAGATTGAATGCACTGCATCATAACCATTATATAGTTAACTTCCAACACTTTCACCTAATGCAATTAAAAGACAAATAAAATCAAATTGGAAAGGAATATGGGTAGCTATTATCTGAAAAATTTGGAAACATAAAAATGAAGCAATGTTTAAGGGAAGGTAGACCCAAAGGAAATTTCTTTTGGGTCAAATGCATGAATGGACATGGATGAAACATAAATTATCCAACATAACATTCTCATATAGCAATTAGTACGAATACTCAATTAGTAAAGTCACTCTAAGTTAAGCCTGTTGTTTCTCTTGGAGTTAACCTAAGATATTTATATACCTACAAATAGCAGACAAGTGTTATTCTAGCTTGTAGGAATCGTATTTGTGACAAAATCATCTTTCCTCAACTTTAATTTATAAGATGGGCACCACAACACAACAAAGTAGTGGATTGATGTTGATTGAGACCGGAATAAATATATCAATAACATGTGCAACAATCAATATGAAGTTACGTCGACAAAACACCGAGGAATACAAGAAAAGGAAGGATGCATATAGTATTTACATTGAGAAGGACTATAAATGTGAAGATGTAAAAACTTTATGAAAAGAACATTTGGAGTGTTTTGATTTATTTTTTTGACCCTCATGATTCTTTCTTTTTTGTACTTTTATAAATAGTCTTGTAAAAGGATTATAGCACTCTAATCATATTTATATATTAGATAAAGAAAAATAAAAAATGATAATTATTAATAATTACAAAAATATTATTATACTAAATGTTGTAAAAATGAAGAAGTCTGTTACTGTATTTGTAATTTTAGTATAAATATCTGATTATACAGTGTACATGTTCATAATTGTACTGTGATTCCTTGAATTAATGTTAATGTACTTTTATATATTATTTTATGATTAATAACTTTTATGATAGGTTTAATTCATATCGATATGTTTATCATTTATATATTTGTAGTGAAAAAGGTTACGTATAAATAACAATTTGATATTTTAGATTAATAGAAAAACTAATAATTCAAGAGAATTAAGAACAAGATTAGAGCTATCTTTGGTGGTATTCACATGTAAAAGAAATACAAAAAGAACATGCACACACATGAACAATGAAAGACAGCAGAAGTAAAAATTACAAATTAGACCCAAATATAGTATCTTTCAATTTGTCATGAACACATATCATAATAAAATCCAAAAGAAAATATAACTTGCAAAATCAAAGGGAATTAACTCTTAAAAGATAAAAGTTACTGTTTTTACATACATAAGTAATGAACATCACTTATAAAATATATATATATTGTTTTCATAATTATCAACATTGCAATCAGTGAGAGCTCTGTATCATGATCAAGACTATTTATTGATTCATTGTTTAGGCTTAGTAGAGAAAGGTATCCAAGGTTAAGATTGGTTAAACCTAGATAAATTTTTTGTTTCCCCTACTTGATTACTCTGATTTCAAGGAGAATGTACTGCAATGGTAAGAAATTTGAATCCCAAGAGTTAAACAATATTCCCAGATCTTGAAGGAAGGAAGAAAAGATTGATTGCATCTGCATGCATTCCATGGAAGAACAGACCAATGCACAAAGAAAGAGACAGCTGTTCAAACTTTCTACCATGTGCATGTGTATCTTACCAGTAGTAGTATTATATTAATTAATTATTATTTTAATAGAATATTATAATAATAATAAATAAAAAATGATTAATGTTGTAAAGGGAAGGAGCAGTGAGTAGACAAGTGTAAGGGTAGGAAAGAAAAGAGAGACGAAGGAGACACACGCGCGGCGTGAGTGTGGTGTGTATAAATAGGTATGCATGGCGTGACTGAGGGAATGAGAAGTGGGACCCGCAGGGAATGAAAAGAGGAACAAAAGCGCGTGAGGAGATGAAAAACACGACAAGAACAAGAACAGTAAGAGGAACATAGAACAAGAAGTACCCAGATTGTGATTTCGATTGAATTGTGAGTAGTGTGTGTGACCTTTGCAGGGCTCGAGGCAGCGTTGTCTGTGTTACCTATCCTTTTCTTTTCTCCACTAAACATTTATTTATTTATTAATTTATTAAATACCTATTCTATTCTATTCTGTTCACTGTTTAACCTACTCTATCCTACCCTACTCTACTCCTTCTTTACCTTAGCTTAGGTGGTTTCCACTACACACCTCCTTCACCATTACCATAACTAACTCATTAAACCTAACTAAAAAAAAATATCAACTCTATATTTCTTTTTTTTTTGTTATTATGTTTTCAATATCAATATTTTATTGACAATACATTCTTGTTCAAAATCTTGTCTAAATTTACTCAATTTCATTTCAATCAACTATTAATTGTTAATGGGATATATGCACATTTATAGCAAAAACAAATTTTAATTTTAGTTTTCTTTAATTATTTATGTGTAATTTCTATTTTATTTTTTTATTTTTATTTTTTGTTTTATGTGATAGAGAGGAGAAGAGGAGGAGAGAAGTGACTAATATAAAAAAATTATAAGTTTGGATGAGATTATTTGAAATGATTTGTGATGAAATATATGCAGGTCTCATTCATATTCATTAGTTTTCTTCACTGGTAGGACAAGTAAAAGATGTGGTGATGCGAGAAATAGTAAAGAAAAAGAAAAAGAGAGAAAAGGATTGTTATATGTAGACTAAGTTTTGGTATGCATTATAATAATAAGTTATGTGTAGCCCATAACTAATTATTAAAGTATTTTTCAAAATTAGTTTTAACTTGAATATAATCTTCTTGTATTTCATGTGTTTTATATAGAGATGGCAAATAAACCCGTCCCCGTGGGTATTGTCCGAATCCGTCCCCGTTTTGACGGGGAATCCCCGCATTGACTGGGTATGGGTATGGGTATGGGGAATCCCCGACTTTTTCAGTTGGGTATGGGGATGGGTATGGGGATGTACATATACCCGCCAT
>Ga0214545_1006820_pt1 | contig 19590 bp, 18 predicted proteins | sample CNSS4metaG_FD_160064 | JGI IMG/M metagenome (GOLD analysis project Ga0214545, IMG submission 160064) | Root nodule microbial communities from cowpea collected in UCLA plant growth center, Los Angeles, California, USA - CNSS4 | ecosystem: Host-associated > Plants > Roots > Nodule | place: USA...
ATATATATGTATATATATATATATATATATATTTATTTATTGAAGTTTTATGAGTTTAAAAATATATAGTTAATTTTAAAAATTTATTCGAAAATACAAGCTCGATTAGTATAACTATAAAAGATCAGGCAGGATGTTAGAAAACTAAATTATAAAAACCAAAAAGTTAAAAGATTAAAATTGCGAATCAGAAATTAAAGGGGTCAAAATAAAAACGTGGAGGTTTAATGATTAATGAAGTATTTTTTCATAAGATAGTTTTAAATTATTCGAATTAAATAATATAATCATGATTTTATAAAAGAAAATATTAAAGTTTTGAGATATAATAAATAAATAAAATTGCAAAAAACTTAAAAATACATTTCACGGTTCTTGATCTTTTATATATATTTTATAGGAAATGTAGTTTGATAATTTTCTTAAAACTAAAAGGAAAATATAGTTTAACAATGTTTCTTTTAACAAACTTTCGCAAACTATCTATTTGTAGGCAGAGGTAAACATAAAGTTAGGATTTTATAATAAAAGGTAAAATTCTAAACATTTATAAACATTCATATATTTATTTGACAAACCTTTGTTTTCAATAGTCTCTCCTGAGGAAAACAATGAAGACTGTTATAATAACTATGGTAAAATTAAGATACATATTCATACCAATTTTGAGAAGCATGAAGTAATAATTTATTTAGAGAAAAAAAAAATTCCAATAATGAACGAAAATGAAAAAAGAAGGTTGTGGTGTGGGGTGTTAGGTCAAAGGCCTAAAAAATGTAAGGATGAGGTTGAAAGCATGGTGCGTTGGGGGTGAGGGTGATGGAAAGGTTGCAACAGGAAAAAAGTTGGAAAGCATGGGTTTTCTCATTTCCATCTGCACACCGCATCAAGAGGAACAAAAAACAAAAGGACACAAACTATCCGACACCTTCTGTCTCCGCCCCCGTCTCTCGCAGCGGAGCAGGAGGTGGCAGACAACCTCCGACACGACCTCGGCCAAAACCACAACCACGGCCATGTCTTCTAATGGCGACACCAGCACGTCGCAGCTCTTAAATGTCACCATGGTCGCGGTTGACAAAGGCAAGAGCAGTGGCCACGCTTTTCGTTGGACCATCAAAAACATAGACAACCCTGTCATCATCGCACTCCATATCAAGCACAAAAACATTACTAATCGTAGGTACCCTCTTGCATAATTTACCTGTCTCTCTCCCTTCTTTCTTATTCCATTCTCACAAAAAAAAAAAAAGATAAAACGACACTTTTTATGGGCATGCATGTCTCGTATAACTTCCAATAATGAAACCTTAAATAGATGTTTGTTTGACAGATAAGTTTTTGGGTGTTAAGACGCCTATGTATGTATGCACGATGATTTTGTTGGTGTTGGTTATTTTATATAACTATTATAATATTATAATTATGCATGCAGAGAGCACCGATGTTGTACCTCCCGACGAAGAGGATGTAGCAAATGTTTTCAACAACTTTCGTCAAATGTGTCAAGGGAACAATGTATGTAATTGATATCCAATTTTGAAGAAAATTTCCATTACAGTATTCTAACAAATAGTTTGTAATGGATAAATAAGTTGATTAATTTTATAATAATTACATCACAACTTTTTTTAACAGTTAATTTTGATTAGTTGACGCATACAAAATTTTATACAGACCATGCATAATTATTAAAGTCTACGCTAATAACTAGTTCATGTATAATAATAATAATAATAATAATTGTTGTTGTTGTTGTTTTTGGTGATACATGAATCTAACTTTGAAGTGATAAAGATGTTGCACATTCTTAACTCAGGTTCAGTTGAAAGAAGCGGTGATCCATGACGGTGATATTGTGAGAGGAATAGTGGAATATGCACAGAGAAATCGCGTGAATACTATCGTCGTTGGTGCAGGCTCCTCCAACAAGAGTAGCTTTGCAAGGAGTCTTTACCTGAGGAGTGGAAGCAAGTTAAGTGTTAATTGAGACATTACTTACCAGTTTTTCTACTTTGAACTCTTCTATATATACATATGAGTTTAATCATCTTAAAATTTGGCCTTTGCATGACAATTTTGTGTTTCCTTTGCATGTACAAATGTTATGTAATGTTTTAAAGTTTCTTAATGTGGTGGCTGTCTCAGAAAATTAAAAGGCCCTGTGTCAACAGGCGTAATGAAATCAGCACCAGATCATAGCTCAGTGTTTGTGATCTCAAAAGGAAAGATAGTGGGAGCTCGACCAGCAATACGACCAATGGTAAACATGGTTCAAGCACCAAGTGAACATGCAATAAGAAGTCAAAATGCAATACGAAGTGAAAATGCAATAAGGTGCCACACAATTAAACTTATGAGTACCTTTCACATTTTCAATGCATATATATTCCATTATGATGAAATATGCAAGTGAAGAGTAAATAATGTCAGAAATCATTTTCATATTTTGGTCGGCTACAGTGAGAACAGGACACATGCAATTAAAAGTGGGAGCATCAATGGAAGATCAGAAAGATCACTTCTACTTGAAATGCCAAGGTCTTCTTCAGTTGGTCAATCAATGGAACACAGGTTAATATTTTGTCGTAGCTCGGATGGAAGTGACTCATCAACGTCGAACAAGATAGTGTCATCAGAAGGAAATAAACAAGAGTCTGATCTATCAGATTCTCAATTCACAGTATGTGTCCAAGAAAACAAAAGCTTATCATGGATTAAATTGTCTTTGTTGTAGAACCAGAACTACTAAGTGATCAAAATCAGTATGGTAAAATTAAGTGGTAGAAATTAATTTACTATTTTACTTCATTCCAGGAAGAGATGGAGAATGAGATGAAAAGGTTGAAGCTCAAACTGAAGCAAACTATGGATATGTACGGTTCAGCCTGCAAAGAAGCAATGTCAGCCGAAAGCAAGGTAAAGTAAATTATGTGATCACTGTCAAAAAATTACCCTTAAAATGATTTACATAAACAAACTGGTAAGGATAAAACAAGGGTAGTGATTAATAAGCTTGAATGTTACACTGATGAAATCAATGAAGTGTTGTTTAATGAAATTACTCAAAGGGTGTTCTATAATATATACATTGTGACTTCACAGGCTAAGGAGATTAACCAACGGAAACTGGACGAGGAACGTATGGCTGAGGTGGCTAAGTTGTCTAAAGAGGCCGCACTTGCATTGGCAGAAAAGGAGAAATTTAAAGCCAAAGCTGCCTTGGAAGCAGCCGAGGAAGCCATTAAGATGGTTGAAAAGGAAGCACAGAGAAGATTTCATGCAGAGATGAAGGCCAGAAGAGAGGCACATGAAAAGGATCGAGCATTGAATCAGTTGGCATGCAAGGATATTCGATGCAGAAAATACAGTATAACCGATGTTGAAGACGCCACTCAAAAGTTCTCCCCAGCTTTGAAAGTAGGCGAAGGTGGATATGGACCTGTCTTTAAAGGCCAACTTGATCACACCCCAGTAGCAATCAAAATTCTGAACCCTGAAGCTACCCATGGAAGGAGGCAATTCCAACAAGAGGTATGTAATAATAGGTCATTCCAAAGATTCACACCACTTTTGACACAATAAATTTACATGTCTTTAAATGTGACAACTGAGTGTGTTTTCCTTCTGACATGTGTAGGTTGAGGTATTATGCAGCATAAGACATCCTAACATGGTTCTCCTAATTGGTGCATGTCCTGAGTACGGATGTTTAGTGTATGAGTACTTAGAGAATGGTAGCTTAGAAGATAGATTACTGAGGAAAAATGATAGTCCTCCAATTCCATGGTGGAAACGTTTTGAAATAGCTGCTGAGATTGCAACTGCACTGCTTTTCCTTCACCAAACAAAGCCAGAACCAATTGTGCACAGGGACCTCAAACCTGCCAACATTCTCTTGGACAGGAATTTTGTGAGCAAAATCAGCGATGTGGGTCTTGCAAGACTAGTGCCAGCTTCTGTGGCCGATTCTGTCACACAATATCACTTGACTGCTGCTGCTGGAACCTTTTGTTACATTGACCCTGAGTACCAACAAACTGGGATGCTAACAACAAAATCAGACGTATACTCATTGGGGATAATGCTTCTGCAAATCATCACAGCCAAGGCTCCAATGGGGCTTGCTCACCACGTTCTGATGGCCATTGAAGATGGAACATTTTCAGAAATGCTTGATCCTTCGATCAGTGATTGGCCCCTCGAAAAGACTCTTGAATTTGCCAAACTCTCGTTGGGTTGTGCAGAGCTCAGCAAAAAGGATAGGCCTGATCTTGCAACTGTAGTTGTGCCAAAGCTTAATCAGTTGAGAGACTTTGGGTTAGCATCACATAACAAGCTGAATCCTAGTCTCCCTCAACGCCCTCTCTCTCCTACAAGAACTCATCGATCAGATCCATAAAATAGGTTCCGTTATGGAATCATGGCTGTGCCATGTTATTTTGTGTAGAAACATTTACTCTAACAAACTTGTTTCCAGCACTCATTGCAGTGTTGTGAAGGCTAGTTTCCAGCAGTTTTCTTGTAACGAAAGAGTTCCTTTAATCCAAATAGATGATGATGATGCCTAAACCCTAATTTTTCCTTGCAAGAGATCATGAATATGCATTATGTATGTACGTAAAAAAATTAAAATAATCTTAAATTGATGTTAACTTGTTACTTTAACTAACTCATCTTACATGATTGTGATAGAAAGATAGTGTAAGTTTCTTTCACAATCTCGATGCTTAAACTATTGACTCTTAAACTTATGTGCTGTCAAGTTTTCTCATAAGATGACTATCAGAGTCTCACAAAGTTCATATTAAGATATGTTTATGTTTGTTTAAATAAACTTAATCAAAAGCGATGTAAGAGAAAAAGTTTAGTTATTTCAAAACTATTTGTAAAAAATAAGCTTTAACTCACTCGATCGTTAAATATATATACTAACAAAAGGTAATTCATCTTTTTAGAAAATTTAATGCTTTATGATAAAATATATATGTTGTTTGGTTAAGAAATTTCAAAAGAAATTAAAACTATAGAATTTCATTAAAAATATTTGGATTGTTTAAAATTAGAAAATTTCAAATTTTAAAAAGAAAAGTAAGAACTTAAAATTATTTTTATTCTCAAATTCTCAATATTTCTCTTTAGATTTTTCCTTAGTTTGATTTTGGTTTTGTACATCATTAGCTTTACTCAGATCAAGACATTGTCGGGATTATTATTGTTCAGTTGTTGTCAAGGTGTGCTTGTTTATTGATGTTATATAAGAGTTATCTTGTAATTTAAGTTTTTGTTAGAATTTTTCCTTATATCACTATATTGTTTTCTCGACTAAGGTTAGAAAAACCATATTCTTACGAATGTGAATTAATTTTTTCCCTGTTGATATCTAAATTGATTTCTTTATCATCATGAACAAAGATTTTTTGTATTTCTTTTCATAATTTATTAGTTTTTTTTTAAGTTAACTAGGAAACTTTCGACCAACATTAATTAGTATTTCTTTTATCAATCTCAAAATGAAAACTTTTTAACCGACATTGTTAAAAAAGTTGGAAAAAAGAAAAACTCCTAACCATCAATATTGTAAAAATAATCTTGCATAAAAATCACCAAGCGATGCATAAAAAATCACATATTTCATACAAAAAAAAACATGCAACATAACAAATGTAGATTTAACATTTCCAAAATTTTCAATTAATTAAAACATTAACAAGCAATAAAAAGTTAACACTACTTGCGACTAACTAGTTGACAACTCATTTTTTAATGATTACTAAAAAAACTAACTTTTTGTATTTATAAAAGAAGAAATTAAAAAGTAAAACAATAATATAAAGTATATAAAATTTGTTTAGTGCCAAAATAATATTATTCCTATATATTTATATATTTGTATATTTGTATAGTTTCACAAGAAACCTTGACTCAAAAATTCCAACAACAACTTTTATTAAATATAACACGTCATATTTTATTTTAGACTTAAATAATAGTTTGATCCTAGTTTTTATTTGGTTTTTTTAATATAGTCATACTTTTTTTTTTATTAATTTGGTCTTAATATTTGTCAATTTTATTCAATTTGGTCATTTTCGTTAACACTGCTAAAATAATTAACGAAATGTGAACAGTGATGGTAACTATTCACATTCCGTTAACTATTTGAACGGTGTTAACAAAAATGACTAAATTGAATAAATTCACGAATATTAGAATCAAATTAAAAAAAAAATCATATTGAAAAAACCCGAATGAAAACTAGGATCAAATCATTATTTAAACCTTTTTTTTTTTTATAACTCACATATATAATAAACCAGTATAAGGAGAATTAATACTTTTCCATGCATGCAGCACACCCCATTGTTAAGGAAGCATAAAAGAATATAACTCAAACTTCCAAGTGCCGCCATATAAAAAATTCACATATTCTTCCATTGTTTGTGTCTATATAATAATAACTAAGCCAAACCCATGCTTCTCCAAGCTCATTCCATCACAGCAAGAATCATGTTTGCATTGATGACAAAAACTGGATTCATGTTGCTGGCTCTGTGTGCATGCATGGTGGCATCAGAAGAAAACATGGAAGACCCTTCAACTGGTTCACTCTGCATCAGCGAGTGTGCCTCATGTCCCACCATATGTTCACAACCCCCTCCTTCTGATCTTGTCACATCATATTCAAACCATCCACCTCCTTCACCTCTTACACCACAACCACACCTTCCTCCTCCGCCACAACAACACCTCACACCACCATCATATCCACCGCCTCCACCGCTCCTAACATCATACCCCTCCCCTCCTCCACTCTCAACATCAAACCCACCACCTTCTCCACTTCTTACATCATATCCACCACCCCCTCCTCTCTTAATATCAAATGACCCACCCCCTTCTCCACTTCCAACATTCCCTCCACCGTCACTGTTACTACCACCACCGCCCAAACCCTTACAACCTCCTCCACAAACTCCTCCATCACTGCCCTCTCCTCCACCACCACCATTGAAGTCCACCAACAACAACCCTTCTTCATCAGGTTCAGGACAACCTACAGTTATTTCTGGCCCTAACTACCCCTACTACTACTATTATTCCTCAGCTGTTGCATCTTCTTTTTCTCCACATGTTATATCTTTTTTCCTCTTCGTGTCCTTCCTTCATGAACTATTCTTTTGATGGTTCGCGATGAAACAAGTATTTGTACAGTGTACAGCAATTTGACAGACATATATGTTTCTTTTTTCTTAATTCATGTTATACCTTTGTTGGGAAAATGCACGTAATGTAAGTGTAGTAGTATATAGTAAGAGGAAATTCTTTGTAAACTGTGACAAATTTAAGTTTGTTATTGATTGAATGATTTTTTTTTATACTATGTTGTGAGATGAGGTTGTATATTATATGTATAGAGACAGTTCTGTACAGAAAGTAAACACGTAATTATTGTTAAGAAATACTTGCTTTGGTTTTTGTTTTAGATATTGAGTGTCATGTGAATTACCATGAGAAACTAATATTGATGATATAATATACACGAGTTTATTCAAATTTTTATTGTTTCTGATGAATATTGATTAACATTATGATTGCTGTATAAGGAGCACACGTGTATTGTTTTTATAATTTAGTCATAAAATGGTTAAAATTAATTTCGCATCTTACGTTTTTATCAAAGCTAAATAGTATTAACTACATCAGAAACTTTATCTAAGTTTTGTTAAGAAAAAAAAAAAAAAACAAACTTCATAAAATAGGTTAAAGTGTTTGCTTTAACCGTGGTTTATCTTGTGATAATTTAAGGTATAGGTTTATCTCAATAAAAGTATATATTCTTCTCTTTGTTGAAAAGAAAAGCAAATATTAAAAGACCAGGAAAAAAAGTTTTACCAGCAATCCGTGATAAATCCTAGCTGAATTTGAAAAATAATGACAGTGTGAGATTAATGAAAGAAAGAGCCAAAAGTAAAATTAGATGAAATATATAATGTGATAAAAAATGAGGTAAAATTAAATTTGTATCTACATTTAAAAATTTATTAAAATTATCTGTGAATATAAATATTTCATAAGTTCTAGTTCCTTACATCCTTATTTTAGTTAACATGTGTATTTTTTTTTAAGGAAATTAATACTTTGACACAAAAAAAAAAATCTTAAACATTCTTTATTAGTATGCTTTATTTGCCTTTTTAAGAACCTATTTTTTTTAAGAGAAATGTTAATTAACATATTTGCTAACGACTTTAAATAATTAAACTTTATCCGTGCATTGAACTTCACTCACCCTCCCAATTTCTCTAAATCAACTTTTGCATATTTATGCTTGTTTTTATATCCATCGTAATAATGATCGTTATTAATGAACAAAGATAAGAACAAAATTATAAACATACTTAACCTTGTGTTTGGTTGAGGATATCAACAATTTCAAAAATTGAAATATTTGATAATTGAATTACTTACAATTGAATTATCTTTATTTCTTAAATATTTAGTTTGAATGAAATAATTGAAATATTTTAAATTTTAATTTTCATGTTTGGGTAAAACAATTTAATTTCTATTTTACATCAACTTTCACTCTATCTTTGAGTCTAACTTAATTTAGCTCGATTTTTAATTTGGTACGACTCATTTTAACTTTTGGTTCAAGTCAACCTTCGTCCCAACTCAACTTTCGGTCTGGACCGACCTAACTCGACCTTCGGTCCAGACCGGCTCGACTTTTGACCCGATTCGACATTCGGCCTGACCTTCAGTCCCACCCAAACTAGTTCGACCTTTGGCTCAGTTTGGTTTGACTCGACCTTTGCCCAGGATATGAGTCTAGTAGCCATCTTCATGTGAACTTTTTGTGTAATTTAGCAATTGTGGACTATTGTTTAGAATGTTGTTGGTATCTGATATGAATATGAATATGAATATATATATATATATATATATATATATATATATATATATATATATATATATATATATATATATGTATATATGTATGTATGTGTGAAATGTGATGTGATTGTAATAATTTCAAAGAGAAATTCTATGTGGAAGCATTTCGTGTATGCATTGACACAAAGATTCAATATGGAGGCATCATTTCTCTAATAACTACTTACACTCAAGTAGAGTAGAGTAAGTTATGTCATGAAGAGATGAAGGAGGTCCTAGTCACTGGACTTCTAAGCACGAAGGGGACTTACCGTGTGAATGGTTGAGTGATAATCCCTTGAGATCAAAATCTGTAGAGTTTTTGAACCACCACAAGTGCACACCACCAGTAATTGATGTCAAGTGCATGTATATAGATAATCGAGTTTAGTGTCAATTGTTTCTATGTTTATATGCATACCTATGCATGTTATCTTGTAACCTGATTTTATAGTTTTCATATGAATACTAATTGTTTACATTAGCTTACCCTTTTTTCGTGTTTACGTGTTTATTTATGGTTATCTCTTTTGCAATGATCACTTAATTGTGTGAGTAGAGAAGGATACATGTAAGAATACTCCTCTTTTGGTTAGTAATAGGACAGTAGAATAGAGTTTGATAATCTCAAGGCAATTTTCGTTTTGTTTAGAGTTAGAAAACTCTTAGACTCATATGTTTTGGTTTAGTATATATTTATATTAGTATGGTTATTTTGGAATGACTGTATTAATACTTTTATATTAGTTTTTCACTATCTGTTATGTATTATCGTTATATAATATTTTGTTTAGTGATTTATAACTATTATATGATATGTTTGTTACAAATACTAGTTTTAGGATATATTTTTTCAACGTAGAAAAGTGGTATATGATCCAACAATGTTTTGTCCGTTAGTTACCTTCATGAGAGTGTGTAAAAGATGAAAATATCCTTAGTATAATAGATATACTTAACTGAATTTATCATCATCCTATCAACTGTTATTGATAAAAATCGGATTGCTTGATCTATCAATTTCATGGCTTGTTGCGAGATTCGAGAATGAGTTTTAAATTGTGGAATTTGATAATGATTTCTAAATTATGCAAAATTTGAAAGTGTTTCTTTAAAAGTAGTTATTTGGAAGTGTTTTTATAAAATAGTAATTTTTATGAATTATGAAATTTGAAAATAAATATTAAATTGAAAATTTTTATGATTATTTTTGAATTACATATTCTAAAATTATTTTTTAAAGAGTACCTTTGGGATTTTGTAATTCGAAAGATACTATCAAATCTAAAAGTCACTTAAAAAAAAAAGTTTAATCATACGAAGGTTCCTGTTTTCATTACAAAGTTTCAATTGAGTCTTCAACTTCTAAGTTGTCTTAATTGGGTTCTATTTTTTAAATATTTGTTCCAATTTAGTCCTTTTCGTTAGAGTATCATTGACGACTGAAGATGTTAATTGTATGTCATGTGTCAGCTCGTGGTTTTTTAATTTTTAATTTTTTTTTACTTTTTTTCTTGAAAAAACAGTTGACACTTGTCAAATCAAGGTTTTTACCACGTGTGAGCATGTGGTTTTTTTAGTTTTTTATTAAATTAAAAAAAAACTATCATATGTTAAATTATGATTCTGCCATATTTCAATTATTTATGTGAAAAATCTCGGGTTGGTCCCTGTATTTATTATTTTGTCTCAATTTAGTCCTAATTTCTTTTAAATCGGGAATAATTTCATCTCTTTCAAATTGAGACCAAGTTTATCTTTATATTAATATTATAATTATATGTTTATTATAATAGATATTTTTTTAACTAAATTAAATTTATTTAAATTTAAATTTAGCATTGAATTTTATAACTTATATAAAACTATTTTAAAATTCTACTTTTGAATTTATAAAGTTGTTTAGAAATTATTAAAACAAATTTTTTAAATAAAGTTCAATGCAAAATTTAAATTTAAATAAAATTAATTTGGTTAAAAATATATATTGTAATAAAAATATCATTATAATATTGATATACAAATTAAATTTGGTCTCATTAGAAGGAATAAAATTACTCCTGTTTACAAAGAGATTAAGACTAAATTGAGACAAAACAACAAATACAAGGACCAAATAAAAATTTTTCACATAAATAATTGACACGTGGTAGAACCATAATTTTACACGTGGTAGTTTTTTTTTTAAATTTAAAAAAATTAAAAAAAAACAAACTGACACATGGCAAAACCCTAATTTGACACGTGTCAACTATTTTTTCAAGAAAAAAAAAAGAAAAAATTAAAAAAAAACCATAAGCTGACACGTGGCACACAGTTAACGTGGTTAATGATATTCTAACAGAAATTGATCAAATTAAAACAAATTTTCAAAAAATATGATCCAATTAGGACAACTTAGAAGTTGAGGACCCAATTGAAATTTTGTAACAAAAACGGTGACATTTCGTCTGATTAAACCAAAAAAAATACTCAAATTCTACAATCTAAAAGCATTTTTAGATTCAAAATATTCATTAGAATGAAAAGTTATTAATATGAAAAGTTCTTTTAAGTTGTACGATCCAATAGTCATCCCAAATTTCATAATCTCAAAAACTCATAAATAACGCAAATCAGAAATCAGAGTCTCAAAAACTCATAAATAATGCAAATCAGATATTAGAGAGTAAAGCGGAGATGACCATAATAAATTAGATTAAGAACAAAGAGGATGCTAAATTAGGTTATATATATACATATATATATATATATATATATATATATATATATTGTACTAAGGTTATTTTCGTCTTTTCAATGGGAGGTTAAAAAAGCATGGGGATGCAAAAAGTATTTATCATGAAACTCCTTCCATATCAATATCAAGTGTTGGGTCACAAATAATTGGGTTGTTTGGCAGGCCATTTTGGTGGCCCAAATGTATTTGGAGCACCTGAGATCTTCATCCTCTTTAGCTCTCCTTCTCCTACATGTGAGTTACTCCAACCTTTGTTATTTATAACAGTTTTATTGTATTTGAATGAGATTATTTCACAAAGAAACTATTTACAGTGTTCAAAATGCAATTGTTAAACCTTTTTTAGAATATCTTCCGTCAAACTTTACTTTTACGACCTGCGTGGTCGAAGAAAGTTTTTTATTTATTCAGGAATTTACGATTCAGAAAAATTATGTCTCACCATATATTTGATTTACATCACAGAGTCTTAGAAAAAAAAAATGAGGCGCTTTGTTTTTTTCTTAGATATTCAAATTTCATAACGGATATTACCTAGAACAGTGTTAAGGGTATTGAAAATTAAAACATCGAAAGAGAAAAACGAGCTAAGGAGATTAAAGGAAATGATATGATTTAAGCAAAAGAAAAATATATCAAGACATGGTCTAGATAATAGTTTACTAGTCCAAATTAAAAAATATGCATGAGTTAATTCGGTTCATAAATGTAGGACAAAGAATCAAACTGAAATTCTATAAGAAAAAACTAAAAGTTGTTTTAATATATGAATCAATTATACAAATCATGACAGAAAACATATTTATAAATTGAAGCATAAAAAAATGAAATTAAATTATCAGACGACGCAGGAGCTATCTTTAGAACTTTGTTATAATCTAATGCTTTTATGCTAATATCATCAGGAGCTCTGATGTTGTCTGATGCATTAATGTCTGATGTGTTGATAAAAAAATCAACATATTTTCAATCTGTTTTGAGAAATAAAAATTAAATATATATTTTGAAATTTTAATTTATTTTAGTGAATTAAAGTTTAAATTTAAGATATTATAATTTAATAAATAAATATACGTTATAATAAATCTATGTGTTTTAAAATTTTACTAACAAAAATGATATTTTAACATTATTTTTTGACTTACTTTTGACACTGTCATCTCATTTTCATTTTCTAATTTTTCTTTTTAGTTTTTTTTTTTTTAAAATGTCACATGTTTGGAAGGAAAGGAGGCAAAGTATTTGGTTCTGTGAACATGAAACCTAATAGTTGAAACCAGCAGCAGCAGAGAGAACTCATTTTTGCGAATACAAAAGCAGGGCATGTGGTAGAGCTCGACAAACAAAGAACTCATTTTTTGTTCCTGCCTTTAGTCCTTTGGCTTTGTTGAGATTTTGTAGGATATTGCCACCTTTCTGGTTCATGTTTTTTTGGGTGCGTTGTAGGGTATTCCATTCTATTCCGTCATTCATGTTATTGAAGGAAATTTGGGTGTTTGTTCACTTCCTGCAAGCATTGATGATTCATCTCGTTTGTCATATTCGTCTTCGTTGACAAATTGCTAGGCCATTTCTGTTAGTACTTTGTTAGACAACAACTCTATAATCTTGTGAAAAATCTTTATTCACTTCTTGTGTTATTGTTCATTCATACAATACATAATACAATTTATAGACTCACATTTTCTAACCATTGTACTCTCAACGGCTATAAACGGTTATAAACGACTAACTCATTAACTATCTAGACTCCAATAGCTAGTGCATTAACCACTCAACGGCTAGTTTCTTACAACGGCTAGTTACCCATAATGGTTAACACATTTAAGTTTATTAAAAACCCAACAAAATTCCCCCGTAAACTTAAATGCTTCTTTTATTCTCAATCTCCATTCCTTTATTCTTCATCTCGTCTGCCCACATGCAATAACTCTTCTCACATTCTCACATTGTGCTTGTCCCTTTCATGAATAGTTAAGTTCTTCGCTTTCTTCACGACTGACTCCCCTTTCACTTTATCTATGGTCGACTTGTACTTCGCTTTCCATGTGGCTAACTTGCTCTCTACTCTCTCAGTTTTTGCATTCTTACTGGCAAACTTGTTCTTCTCTTTGGCCGACTTGTTACTCATTGGGTTCTTTGTCTTTGTGGTCGACTTGTCGTTAACTGAGTTCTTGTCAATAGGCCGACTTCCTTTTGAAAGATTAGACCACACTCATGTATTGTTGTGCTCAATCTCCTCATCCATTTCAAGTTGTCACTTCTCATCTTGCACCTCCAGTGCAGCTCTCATATCCTTCTCAACTTGTAATTGTTCTTGCAAACTTGAAACATTTTCTTCAAATTCCAAGCGCCGCTTTTGCAAAGCCTGTTTCCTTCTCTCTAAGCTTGCTTGTAAAATTAAATTGTCTCTAACCTCCTTTTCAATACTCTGTTGCAAGTCTCTTTTTGCAATTTCTAACCTTTGGATTAGAAGCTCTTCGTCTTCAAATCATGAGCTACTTAATCTTTTCACGTGCTCCACCGAGCTATCTGAGTAATCCACTTGCTCCACCAACTTATCCGAGCTATGTAGGTGTTCCACCAAGTTAACCGAGTTGGCCTCATGTTCCACCATGGTGTCCAGGGTATCTACATGCTCCACCACCCTGTTCAGGCTATCTACATGTCTCACCAACCTATGCAACCTTCTCTGTTGTCTTTTTGACCTATCCATGCTACTCGACTATCTTGTCGAGTTACCAATGATACTCAGCCTTCTTGCTAAATTCTCCATGCTACTTCGTCTTCTTGCCAAGTTCTCCACTTGCTTATGCTCGACCCCCGAGCTACGCGCCATCATCAACAATGTCGCTTCTTCTTTTCCTTCTTCTGTGAGGTTAATCGTCTCTTCTTTCCTATTTTCATATCGGCAATTTTTAGCAAAATGTCCAGACTTACCACAATTGAAACATTTGTCTGAGTAACAGTCCTTTGCATAATGGTCATATTTGTCACACCTAAAGCACTCAACATTTGAGTTGCTCGATCCTCCTCTCCATGGACCTCGTCCTCTTTCGTGCCAATTTTGTTGACCGGATTGTTCTTTTTCCTCTTGTCCTCGGCTTCTACCATCAGGACCGCTTGTAATACCTCCTTGATATCGTCCTCTACCTTGAGTGTTATGAGCTTTCTCATCTTTAATTGACATCTTCATTTGGAGTAATTGATCAAGTGGCTCCCACTTCTTCTTCTTTCGTTGTTCGTGTGCTTCAAGAGATCCTGCAAGCTCTTCAACTTGACTCCTCAATCACGCACACCACATTCTCGAAGTCGTTTGTCAATGACCTCAAGATCTTCTCCACAACTCGGCTAATGGGTAACGTCTCTCCGTTTCTAGCAAGTTGGTTCACCACGATTTCAACTCGAGTAATATACTTGGCTACTCCTTCGGTCTCTTTCATCCTCATGCTCTCTAACTCGCCTCTAAGTGTTTGAAGTCACACCTACTTCATCGGTCATCTCCCTTATACGCCTTCTCCAAAATATACCACGTTTCTTTTGAAGATTTAGCACTTCCAATCTTCTCAAAGCCAGACTCGTCCACAACTTGGTACATGATGTACAAAGCTGCCTTGTCCTTCACACGTGTGTCTTTCAGCACTTTCAACTGGGCATTTGACCAACCTATAGTGTTGGCTAATTCATCGAAACCATCTTCAACCACCTCCCAATTTTCTTGGGATCCAAGAAGGGCCTTCGTTTTGAGACTCCAATTGTCATAACTAACAACCTTTGTCAACTTGGGCAGGGAAACACTATTTGTAAGACTGACCATCTCACTCTTTTTTTTTTCTCAAACACTTAGGTCTCTAGCTCTCTTTTCTCAAACACTCAAACTCTCTAGCTCTCTCTTTTTTCTACTCAGACACTCAAGCTAGATGGCTCTTACTACCACTTTGTTAGCACTTTATAAAAAACAACTCTATAATCTTGTGAAAAAACTTTATTCACCTCTTGTGTTGTTGTTCATTCATACAATACATAATACAATTTATAGACTCACATTTCCTAACCATTGTACTCTCAACGGTTATAAACGGCTATAAATGGCTAACTCATTAACTACCTAAACTCCAAGTGCATTAACCACTCAACGACTAGTTTCTTACAACGGCTTGTTACCCATAATGGTTAACACATTTAAGTTTATTAAAAACCAAACAATTTCCTCGCTGACTATATATTTCAATTGGTGGGCAATGGTTTGGTGTTTTCCATTTCGTTATTTTTGGTGTGTATTGTGGGGTGGAATTTTTCGTTGTTTGCGACTTGGGTTACAAATGTGGTGTAGGTGTGTCTATTATGGGTGTTTTCCCTTTCGTTGTTGTTGGTGTGTGTTGTGGGGTGGAATGTTTTGTTATTTGCGGGTTGGGTTAGAAATGTGTTGTGAGTGCGTCTATTATGTCCATTTTACGTAGCCTCCACACACTCTTCTTCTCTGCAGCCTCCCCTTTTCTCCTTTCGCGCACCTTCGCAGCCTCTCATCTTCTCCTTTCGCGCAGCAATATAATCCAGTTAAGTAATCTTATACCATCTTTGTATATTTTAATTGATTTTAGGAATGGTTGTGCAATAGACTACAAATTCGTTTCATAAAAATCAGAAACGGATCTCGTCTTAATTTTTCACCGAAATGGCTTTCCAAATCCGTTTCGCACAAGCCTAAAACGGAACACACAATCCGTTTGTTTTTTTTCACCAAAACGGATTGTGAAATCCGTTTCACAAAAGGCTGAAATGGAACACACAATCCATATTTTTTTTTTCACTAAAACGGATTCTGGAATCCGTCTCGCAGAAGGCTAAAACGGAACATGGAATCCGTTTTGGTGTTTTTTTTTGTTTTCAATCGAAACGGATTGTGAAATCCGTTTTAGAATTGTGGAAAACGGATTCTCAAATAAAAAAATACTCAAATTTAACGACATTCATAACTAGCCAAAAAAAGTAACAAGTGTTTAGAAGTAAATGACCAACAAAAGTCGAAAACATTGTAGGTCGGAATTATCACTCATCATGTTCTAAACTCAAGGCATTTTTATCTATTAAATCTACAGATTTCAATTTTGGGATTCGAAACTCCCTTTGAAAATAGTCCTAATAATGTCTGTTTTCTATGGTATTTTTCGGAATCAACAAAGTGCTTTCTGTGGTGGCCGTTACGGTTACTTTATTAGACGCTATTGGGTCTGTTATGCATGCAATACCATATCACCCCTGTATCTGGTAGGGTTGTTCCTCGTCGCTACATTGCTATAGTGGCGTTATATGTAGCTATTTAAAACCATGATTTATGTGAATGTGTTAGATAAATTTTTGGGGCATGATTAATATCTTGTTGCTTGTGGCTAAGGGATAACCAGGACAGGATTCTTACATATATATATATATATGTGTGTTAAACTATAAGAAAATAAAATAATATATATATATATATATTGAAATTAATTAGATAAAAAACAAAAACAAAATGGCTAAGACACGAGGAAATTTATATTGGATTGTAATGTTTCAAACTTTGAATTATAGATATGGTTAGGACACGAGGAAATTTATCTAGACGTGGTTCACATGATGCACCCCAGAGTTTCACACAGGGTGCTGCATGGAAGAGACCGACAACTTCAGCTCGTAGAAGGGGTCAGCATGAGGCTAATGTTGTTCAGGATGATATTGTTGAGAATGAGGTTTCTTATGTTCCTCAGGACGAGGAGCAGGGGATTGATAACGATGGTGCAGGATTTTCAGGTGGCCCGTCTGATACATCTTTATTGACTCGGTATCAGGATCATGTTGCACGCATGATATGGGATGGTCAGATCAGTAAGAAGTTTTTATATATGTTTAATTTTGTTGTTGTTATGTATTTTTATTCTTTTTTATTTCTTTTATGTTAGTATCGAGTTGTGAAAATAGTCTCCCATATTAAAAAAGTGAAGAAATTAGGACGTCCTCACCCTTCTGTTCTACCCTTTGTGGTAGCTTCTGGATTATCGCCTCTGTGCGATATTTTATATGAATATATCGATCTTGGGTTAGTATTGGGTTTCGTGGAGAGATGGCATCCCGAGATGAATACTTTTCATCTACCCATTGGGGAGATGACCATCACTTTATATGACATCTGGTCACTCCTCCATCTTCCCATCACTGGAAATTTTTGCTCCACTGAAAATCTTGAATATGAAGATTCAATTGAGATTTTGATGACACTTCTTGGTGTTGATCGGGCCATGGCTTGTGAGGAGCTGAATCAAAGTCGGGGTGCACAAGTCAGACTTAGCTGGTTGAGAGAGTTGTATGATAGCTGTTGTGAAAACGAGCTATGGGAGTTTGCTGCACGTGCATATCTTTTGCACCTTGTAGGGTGCACGATATTTGCTAATAAAAGCGCCACCTATGTTCGTACACATTATCTCGAGCTATTTAGAGATCTCCTGACATGTCGTAGATATGCTTGGGGAGTTGCTGCTCTTATCTACTTATATGAGCAGCTAGGAGATGCCAGCTTTGCAAATACAAAGCAATTAGCTGGATATCTACCTCTTCTACAAGTACCCATTTATATTACATTTTATTCAATATTTTACTTGTTTTTTGTTTTATATCATAATAGTTAAATGAAATGTTATTTGATACAGACTTGGATATACGAGCACTTCCCTACATTGGAAAGGAAGCAATTACGGGATACATATGTGGAGACCGAACCCCGTGCCATACGTTATGTCACTAGACGTGCTATTTCCGCTATAACTAATGTTAGACTCTAGTTGGATGCCTTGACATATGATGGGATGATTTGGAACCCATATGTAGCACACAGAGCTTCTCGACCACTTCTAACACATGGCATGTTTTCTGGCTTCCTGAGGCTTGGTACCCTCGTACACCGTCATCTGCCGGAGCGTGTGTTGCGACAATTTGGCTTCATGCAGCCTATTCCACGACCGTCAAGTTCGCTTCCCATGATGGACTTTGAGGCTATTGATGATCGGTGGAAAAAGCACGAGCAGTATGTTGTACATCAAGTGGTCCAAGCACCAGCTCCTTTTTCATGTTCAGATGGATATTTGCAGTGGTTTAGGAGAGTCTCCCATCCATACATTTTACGTGGAGCTGAGGCCGACCGACCTAGCCTTGTGATTGTGCCCCGACTTCGTCGGAATTTGCCAGATGACATAACAGTTCAGAGGACGTCACCGTCATCATCTTCTAGTGGTTTATTGGTATGTTACAAATTTATTTGTTCATATTATTAGTAACTTTAATATTTGACATTAACTTGTTATTATCACAGGGTCTCGTGAAACGCATTGTAAGCGGTCTCCAGCGGATGATAGATTATAGAGACGTTACTGAGGGCACAATTGCTTGGGATCGCACGCATGAGTTATTGCAGATGGCTCGTGATGGCGTTGAAGAGGAAGAGACTAGAGGAGGACGAAGAGTTCGAGGTCGACGACCATCTACGTCTGGATAGTCGATTTACTATTTATTTGTATTTGATGTTAGAATTTACATTTTTATTGGATTTTATATTAAGATATTTCATCTATATATGGGATTTTATATTAAGTTATTTAATGTTAGTAATAAGGCCAAAATATATTCGTCCCTTGGCTAGAGGAGTTAGAATTTTATATATTAGTAAAATAATTACAAACTACAAGAGTCAAATATTTAACACAATTAACAAATATCAGTCTTCCATGAGATCTACATAACTACGATCCACTACGTGTAAATCTAGGAATGCTTGCATCCTATCTCTATAAAATGATGCCCACCCTTTTGCCTTTGGGTAACAATTGCTAGATGATATGATATCCACTGTCGGTAATGGACAACCTTCTTGTAGACGAACC
>Ga0214545_1006822_pt1 | contig 19581 bp, 9 predicted proteins | sample CNSS4metaG_FD_160064 | JGI IMG/M metagenome (GOLD analysis project Ga0214545, IMG submission 160064) | Root nodule microbial communities from cowpea collected in UCLA plant growth center, Los Angeles, California, USA - CNSS4 | ecosystem: Host-associated > Plants > Roots > Nodule | place: USA...
TCACGATGAAAATCTAAAAATGGCTAATGACGCATAAACACACATTAACAAGTTAAAGAACACTAGGATCCAAGAAAAGCAATTTCTCACACATGCCACAGTAGTATTCACATGATCCCCTCTCTTCTTGGATTGAAGAACAATTAGCCCTATAGCCATTGGAAAATCATAAAAGAGAAGTGAATCAACATTACTAATGATGAAATATTAACTCCTAAACTCTAGCCCCCACTACCCCCATAATGCCCAAAATTGTAAACAACATATAACAAGTTTATCCAGCGCACATGCCTTTGTTTGAGGGCTTATTTTCTTATTCAATCATCATTACTCGAGGACATATTAAGCAACATAACTTTCCTAAATAGTAGACTGGATCATCATGATGTTGGATTTAAAAACCTACCTGGTACTACCTTCTGGCACAATGACAATGGCACATTTCATAAGCAATGCATTAGAAACAAAGGGTGGATGAAATTTCAAAAGATTTGTTCCGGCATACCTTTGACCATTAGACTTTTAAGCTGTAGATTCCAAAATTCAAAACTTTCGCAAATTTTAAGATAAGTAACCCAATGAAGATGGCCAAAATTACCACAAAGATGTCACCTATGAAGCCAACACTACAAATAGAAAACAAGTTTCTTCAGATCACTTGAATCTCTTTTATCTCATAGAGAAAGGCATTAGCAAGCATATTAAAGACATGTCCAGGATTAATATACTGAAAAGTAGAAATGGTGTGGAGGTTGCTCTGCAAATCTTGAACTGCTAAAAACTAAAAACTGCAGAAAAAGTCAAGGGAAAAATCTCATGAATAAAAATTGAATTTAACATCACAGATCATGTTAGAATGGAACATACGCAATATATAAAAATAGAGGATGGCACAAGGAGCAAATGACCATTCACTTACAAGAAAATTTCCTACAATTAACTACGGCGCCAGTCATTCAGGTACCTCCTCCAGCTTTGCCTGCAATAACAGCGTTCTAGTTGGAAACAGAACAAAAAAAGCAGTCACCACAACAATATAGGACTTCATTGATTTCCTTGTCATTGTTAATTAGTAGAAACAGTTTTCAAAGTAATTTTACACTACTTGGCAATCAAATCCTTCATCCAAAATCTAATAAGTTTGGAAAATTGTTTCCAGATTAAATGATATTAAAACCAAAAGAGAGAAACAGTTAGGTTGACGTTTTAAATTCTTCTGTTGTTTTTCATTCTTTTTAACATTTTCCTCAATTACACTAAACTTCGTGTCCTGCACCACCCTTCACTTATAATCATATTGCCTTAGAATCATGAGTAGTATCCTCTTATTGATTTTTTTCACTACCTGCACTAACTTTTAATCAATATGCATTAGGTATGTTGCAGCTCGGGCATGATTGAGAAATGAAAGTCAATGTTATTGGTAATGAGTAACCTATTTGCAGAAACAACCTACCCTAAAATATTTGCAAAAACAACCTAACCTAGCAAAAATAGGAAAAAGGGGAATATCAATAGCAAAAGCAGCAAACCCAACAAATAATAGGAGAATAGTAATATTGTCTGAACGTGACAGCAAGGGAGGTGCAAAACACGAAGGTGACAACAATGGAGGTGCGAAACACGAACGTGAACAGAGGAGATCAACTCCAATGGAAGAGCGAACACAAATGATGAAGGAAAGGAAAATGGAGAAGATGATGACAGAACATGATCAGCGAATGCGAATGGCAAACGATGAATGCAAATGATGAACGGCAAATGCGAATGGCGAACGGCGAACCCAAACGGCAAACGCGAACAAACCTCAGCAACGGCGAACACTGGACGGAAACGATGAGACCCGTGGGGAGTAAATGGAAATGAAAAAAAAAAAAGGAAAAGTCTGGAAACGTGAAACATCACTGAGAAATAGGAAGGATAAATGAAAAATAGAATATTCTATAACTATTGTACTTAGAACAATTATAAAAAGTCTTATTTAATATTCTAAATGTTACTGAATCACTTTTTATACCTATTTTAGATCCAACAGAATAAAAGAACTCATTTTATTCATAAAATTATTATGGTCTCTCTTTTTTATACCTAATAAATTTGAACAGGTATAATATATAGGTATAAAAAACTAATTTTGCACTAGTGGAGGAGAGTTTCGACAAGTTTCCAGAATAAAATCGTGCTCTAAAATGATCAACAGACCTCTCTTTCGAAAATCACAGCTTTTATAGTCAAACTGTTACGAAATTCAATAGGTTGATTTTCAAATCAATCGGTTGATTTCACTTGACTTAAGTGAAATTAGTCGATTAAAAACTAAATCAACTGATTTAATTTGTTGCAGTTTAAGACTATTGCAGCCAACCTTTTAACATGTTGAAAAACCATTCAACAGACTAAAAAAGACTTTTTAACCTGTTGAAAAACCATTCAACAGATTAAAAGACACACCTAAGACCAAACACATCTAATTAATGCTATAAGGTCTACAACATGAATTACAAACTTAAAATACACTTTCTAATTGATGTAACTACATGGAGAGCACACGTTCCAACCTTGATCATCATGGATATCATCAAATCTCCTTTCCTTCATCAATGTAGGCTTCATTCCAATGGTAATGGCTTCAAGATAGTTCAAAAGAGTTTCATTCAATCTTCATCAAATCTTCAAGAAGCAAACTACCTTGGCTTCTCATGTCAACACAAGGTACATACTCAAGCTGGTCTTAGTGATTCCAATGCTTCCACGAACCTGCCCACTCGTGGTCCAACTACCTTCTTGTTCGTAGTCCAACTCTACGGACCTCCCTACCTGTAGTCCAACACGCGTGATCCATCCAGCTATGAACCTCCCCGCTCGTAGCAACTCTCAAGTGTGAGCACGAAACATATGAACCTCCCCGCTCGTATCCTCACACGAGAGTATCATTAATACGAACCTCCCCGTTCATATTAATCACGTGTTCCAACACCAATCACGAACCTACTCGCTCGTGATACGGTCAAGCATATCCCAGACCAGACACAACACAACAACCCATGCACAACGCTATAAAACAACACACTTTATGCGTGCTATCGTCTGGCGCTGCCTGGCGAAGTTGCATTGCAGACCGCCTGGCAGTCCCAACACCTCGCTAGACACCACATTAACAGGACCCCCCTATTTGTAGCTATCGCTTGGTGGCCACTCTGCACCGCCAGGCGCTACACAAGTAACACAAATTTAATGGTTTAAGCACTGTAGAATCAATTCTAATATATCAATCATAACAGGCCCACATCCATAATACCAATGCACAAGTGTATAATGCAACATGACTCCAACTTGCAAGATTACATCTTATACACATTCATCTCATATAGATATTCATATGTATTCACCAATTCAACCTATACAAACACTTGAATTTAACTACAAGTTAATCTTACTCACAAAGACTCTAAAACAACAACCATTTGAATTAAAAACAACAACATTGCATTTAAAACAACAGCAGTATCATTTCTAAAAAAAACAGCAACAACAACATCGCAAATAAACAAACAACAACAACAAGAATTATATTTCAACAGAGACAACACTATATTCTCCCAAACCTATAAATGAAATTAACTTTTTCAATCTACATATTAAATATTTTATGCAACACTTTTCCTTTCCTTTTTTTTTTTAATAATATATCTTTTCCCTATATAATATATTACTATCACCTTTAATTTTCATTCATACTAAAGATACCAAAGGTAACGTGAACATCCTCTGCTCCCAAACATATTATAAGAAAACAATCTCCAAATGTTACGTTTCCACTTCATAAATAAAAAAACTACCCTATGCACTGCCATAACAACAAGAACAAAAACCAACAACCCACTTTGTCATTATACGACAACCAACATTTACTATTAATTCTCCTTCTATTCCAACTAATATAAATAATTAAACCACAATTTACCACAATTTATTATAAGGAAAATTATCGTATCCAGCCAAATGAATTTTTATCCCAAAAAAATATTTATTTTATATTGCCAAGATTATATATATATATATATATATATATATATATATATATATATATATATATATATATATATATATTCTAGTCTAATACAAACAACTTAGATTTAATTAATGTTATAAATCGTGTACCAATGTAAGGTCTTGTATAACCCATATACAACTGAAGATTCTTAAACTCCGTAAGATATAATATTAAATATAACATTTTTAATGAAATTGAATGTGAATAAAGATGCCACGTAACCTTATGCCATCATATTTATAAAACCTGAAACCGTTATGAACTTATCGTTTCTTGTAATATAAAATAAAACCAAACTTAGTTACAATTATAAAACGAAAGCCATTTTAAAAATTAAAGAAAGTTTCACATGCCCAAAACATAATATTTTACCACGATTTGGCTTGATAAATATATTTTAAAACCCTTGCTATTTGACGTCCATAAAAAAAACTCAAACATCTACATGTTAAGCTTAATCCAAATAAACTCCCACATGGAACCAAATAAAATAATGATATTTAGTATTATTTTGAACCTATCCACAATTTAAAGAAGAACATCATCCAGAATTTTAAGAAGAACATCTTTACAAAACTATTGTAGATATCAAAACAAAACTTCACCACATTTGGAAAACTTGAATGTGTGCTAAGTTGCGCCAATTCATATTTAAACCTTAATTTTAATGCGATATCAACACATAACATTAAGCAAAATACCCACACAACCCATTCATCTGCTACTCTAACAAACAAATGTTAAAATTACATACGCATATTCAACCATGATGCCAAAAACTCTTTAACTAGTTAACTCATAATTTTTCTAATCTCCGAATTAAATCAATTTTTGTAATTCATCAACACGCTTAAACACCCATTGATCCACCGAAACTTTAATTCCAGACCTCCAATTAATCCCCAGGTTCCTTTCATAGACCAAAAATCAACATCTTAAAAGTTTAATTTCTCAAACTGCTTTTCCCCTATTCAATCCTAAATTCAACCTTTAACATCATTTTTCATAAATCATATCAAAATCACATAAACCCCAAACACATAAATCTTTCTAATACAATAACAACTTTACCTCCAAAAAGATCAAAAGAAAATCATAAGACAACACATACTCACATAAAAAAAAAAAATAAGAACTAGTTAGCTCCCCTTACGTGAATTGCACTCCTAAATTTTCCCATTGCACAAAATGATTCCCTTTGGCTCCTCCCGCTTAGCACTCACTTTGCCTTCTGATTCTCTCTTAGTTCAACCTTCTCATAGTTTTGCTTGTTGATTATATGAAAGGTGCCTATTTCCCCCCACCAAACTCACTCTTCCTCTCCCTTTTCAGCCCTTTAATTTTAGTTAATAAAACTAAAACGAAAATGGAATAATATGCCATCAATAGCCATTACTCTAGTGGTCTTAGCTTATCAAGGTCCATAATTTCCACCCTTCAGACTTCCCCATGGCTAGGGTTTCCCTTAGAGTTTTCCCTAGCTTAGCAAAAAAAAAAACCTAAAAAGGAGCTATTATGCACTAGCCAAGGTTTGAACTCACATCCATACCATTACCAAGCAAATGCACAACCATCAAGCAAATTCATGTTTCTTGATAATTCTTACTCATCTAAGAATATAATATCACACACCATAGTCAAACATATTATTTAAAATAATAAAACAATTAAATTAGCATACAAATGACATACACAAGACTCAAACCCAAATCCTCTCAACACCATCAACATCACCACTTGAACTACTATTACTCCTTATCTTATCTCTCCATATTAATTAACTTAGAAATTTTCGCTATCTCATTTAATAAATATTTATTCATTTATTTAATTTTTTACGAGTCTTACACAACTTGTTGACATCCCTACTTAAGGTGTGAGAAAATTAGATGACACATATTTATAATTTTATTATACATTAAAAAAACTTCTAATATGCTTTATTTTTAGTTTTAAAATTCTTTTGGAAGTAATAAATTAGATTCAATGTGCTTTAATTTTCTATTTTAAACTTGTTTGACATTTATTGATTATTTTTGCCATAACTTTTAATGTAGATGCTATTTTTGGTTTATTAGCTCCATCATATTCTACATATTCTACTGGGACTTTAAAATATTTGATAGATTTGGAGTCTTCTACTATTTTTTTATTATTTTTTAAGGCAAATTTGTTGAATTTTTGTAAAAGAATTCATGTGAATTCATTTTTTCTTATTTTGGCTTAGATTTTTGTAATTAGGCTTGTGAACCTGATTAGAGCTCATATTTAGGTTCATTATTAATTTATATTACAATGCATGTATATATAGCCTAAATATGCTCTAAAAAGGAAAAGATAAACTATTTATTTTTTCAATCAAATTGGAAATCGATTGAATATTGATGTGATAATTAGATACAAATTATATTGGATTATATTTTGATGTGATTCATATTACTAATTGAATTGATTAGTTGAATAGATTAATTGTTCAAATTTGGATTTAGATTTTTAAAGAACTATGATAAAGGAATGGTTTGATTCTTTAATATGTGAATTGATGTTTCATCTTCTTGTTTGATTTCAATATTTATTTTCATTTTAATTCCTTAAACTTCCAAATTAATTAGTATGGAAAGAATATTAAAGATCAAATACAATCCTCTGATAATCGACCTTGGTTATGCTTTATAATGCCTTGTGTGGTAAATAAACTTTTTCTATCTCCGAGTTATTATTAGCTACATTATATGGGAAGGGAAAAGAAATCAACTTACAAATATTCAATTAGAAAATTCTTATATAATTTTATGTTATTAATTTATTTCACATATTAAATACTAAGTATAACTTTAAAAATGAGATTTTAGTCCTTTTATGCCACATACGATTATTTTAAAATATGGAATAGACAAGATAATAAAAATATAATTAAATGAATAAAAGTCAATAAAATTAATATTTTGATCCTTTAAACTAAGAACAATGTATACTGTATTTAGATTTAAATGTACAAGTGACATTTAGTCCAACTTAACAAATTAAAAGTTGTAAGAGGTAACAAAAAAACAAAACCCTTAATATTTCTATAGATCTTGCATCAATTATTCTTCCATATTTTCGGAGTATTATTTTGAGGTCCAACCTGAAAAAAGGTAGCCAAAATGGAAGAAGCTTTTTAAAATACTATTTAGTTTGTAAATGGAATAAGATAAATGCAATAATACCTAAACTATAACATTGAATGTAAAACGGCAAGTCAATATGCAATTTGGCAACATAACTAAATAGAACACATGAAAGTTTCTTGCACATTTTTTGTTTTGTGTATAGACATTTCAATTTTATATGAATATCTTTAAACATTTATTGAAAAAGGGAATAAAAAACTTTGGAATAACCTGACGCTGATTTCATACAATTATTTCGATAAATGTCGGCACCCATTCAACTTTTCACATATTTGGTTGTTGTTATGCTTATTTTGGGGCTGTGTAAACAAATGTCATAATCAAATATTTGGTTGAATATTTCTAATAGTTCACTTCAGTTATGTAGTGCAGTTCATAAAATAATTCAGTTTGTATCAGTTTAGTTCAATTCATATTATAATGCAGAGCAGTTCAGTGCAGTACAATCCAGTCCAGTTTATTTTTCAGAAAAATAGTTCAGTTCAGTTCGTCTGAATTGTTTTTCAGTTCAGTGTAGTTCATGCGAACTGTTTTTTAGTTCAGTGCAGTTTTTGGTAGTTTAGTGCAGTTTGGTTTATTTTGTCCAGCCCTACACATAACCGTGCATTCCATGTGTTGTCCAACTAGTTACTCATAATTATCATATATATTGTACTAAATATCGTCCCATGTTTCCCGGCATCTACTGTAACATCCCTAAAGAATATTACTTTGAAAATATCATAAACAATTTAATTAAATGAAATTAAATACAATAATATAAAAATTATTCCTCATTTATATATGCATGTTCCCAAAACGCGGGAAAATTAAAGTCGTAAAGTCAAATCATTGTACCATTTAATAGTTCAAAAACATTACAACTTATAAAAGCCAAAAGTGGCTAATGTTCCAAAACATAAGTACAAAAATTCAAATCTTCAAAAGTCCATAACATGATCCCGCTCTCCAATCTCAAGCGTCTCCTGGCTCACCTGTCAAAACATCTACTCCCGGATAATAAATCATCCGATCATCGCCACACACACAGAGATAGGGTGAGCTATGCATATTAAACAAATTAAATATGATACCCATCCCAATAAAAATTTGCAGGTTAATGTTAATTACAAATTATCCACCCCTGATCTCATATTCCTTCCTGAGTCACATGCATGAAACTAGGTCTTGGGATTTTCTCTGTGCTCCCACGAAACTATCCCTTTCGTGGTCCAACCCTATGAGCCAATCCTACTCATAGTCCAACCCTACAGACTCCTCGCCTGTAGTAACACATCCAAGCTCACTCAACTTGGACCCTGGCACGCACGCAATCACCATACTAAGGACTCCTCGCCCAATAGTAGCCGACGGGAACATCACAGTTCCTTGCCCATCGTGCGCCCAACGCATGCAATCACCATACTAAGGACTCCTCGCCCAATAGTAGCCTACGGGAACTCAACTAGTTCCATGTCCATCATGCGTTCAACCACTCAAGCACATCCCAGACCCCTATTGGACTTAATCCATCAAGCCTAAGCACAAACGAAACAAACTTAGTCCTTCAAGTTCACTAATCAAGCAAAAGAAGACAATTGTACAGCCACACAAACCGCCTGGTACCGCCTAGACACCGCTAGGCGGATACTGGCAGAAAACTGCCCGACGGTCACACTCCCACCGCCAGGCGCTGCGGCCCAGACAGGACCCGTAATTTTCCGTCACCGCCTGGCGGAGACTACCCTATCGCCAGGCGCCTAGCGCTAACAGTGGCCACTGCCACTGGTTTTCACTCTACCGCCAGGCAGTATGTAACATCCCTGGCTACCCCTCCTCGGGCCCCAGAGGCTGTCAGGTTACTACAGCCCAATGCACCCCAACCCATCACCCTTCTCCGTCCATTCATACTGGGTGGGTTGTTGCCAGTGGGAATCGAACCCCAAACCTGACCTTTAACACCTCTGGCTCACCAGCAGATGCTACCAGTTGTGCACTGGTTTTTGGTCCTTTTTACAGGTCTTAATAGACTCCTATTTACACAATGTTTCAGCACACATACATTCAGAGAATTACAATACATGCATCAAACCAAAATGAAATATGCACAATTATCTAAACCCAAGTCTCAATCATCACATTTCAATATATTGCATAAATCAATATAAGAACAAGCCCTCTGGTATAATTGGTATGTTCACCACTTATCCCAATACAAGGTATATCGTATATTAATCTTCTCATATTTCATTTACCCTCAAGTCATTCAGCAACTTAATCCTTAGCCCCCACATGTTGGTATATTCACTCAATTCCAAAGAAAGAAATTTACTAACTATTACCCCAAATCCCCTAGAATTTTCCCCCGTAACCCTCCATAACGCATTTTTCATAAACGTCACCAGAACATCCTCACCTCTTGGGTGCCGCCAGGCGGTTCATACCAGTTCCACACCCAGTCCCAGTTTCCAACATCCACAATGTTCACGACTGACCCAAATTCATTTTTCATTGAGTCTAACATGGTTTCACTTCCACACAACAACCAAATTTCTTATCTTAATTACGTTAACTTCTATTCCCCCATCAACACAACTCACTACGACGTTCTTCCCTATTTTCCCGTTATAAATCCTCATGAACCCTAAATTCCAATTCCATTAAAATTAACGTCTTAATCCCCCAATTAATATTTTTTACAGATGATAATCCATCATACCAACCCCATTCGAATCCCAGTATTCTCCCCAAGAGAATAAGAAAAATCAGAAGAAACTGGGCAACCCAGTATGTGTCGCCTGGCAGACTACCCTTAGCCGCCAGGCAGTGCATGGCAGAACCTAGAAAAAGAACGTTGGCAGCATGAGCCGCCTGGCGGGCCTTCAATGTCGCCAGGCGGTTTTTGGAAATTTTCCAGAATTTCGCCAGAATCCATCCCAACCCAGATCATGCATTACATCAATCAATACAATACGAAAAACACACAATTAGCATCAAACAGACAAGTAAGAGCTCCCCTAACCTGGATTAAAGTCTTCCCTGAGTGTTCTTCTACTCCTTTCCTTGAACTCCAATTGGTCTCCCTTGTCTTCTCTCAATTCAGCCCCTTTTTCACACCCAAACCTCACCTTTCAACCTCAATTTCGTAATCTCTCTATAACCTCACAATATTCTCTTCAAAAACCCTTCTCTCCTCGAACCTTCAAGCTCACTAATTGGCTTGCTTTCCAGCTACCCCTAACTGATACTTCTGCTAGGGTTTTTCCTTAACCCTTCAACTTCAAATCAAAACCAAAAATGACAAAAATAGAGTTTCCTTTGGGTCTCCCAAGGTTTGAACCCACACCCATGCACATGGCAACTCAATGCCTAACCAATGCAACCAATTCATATTTCATATTAACCAATACAATTCAATAATTATAAAAATCCATAATATACACAAAAATAATACAAATTTAATAACACACAAAAATAACATACATAGGACTCAAACCCAAGTCCTCTCACACAAACCAAGTACTCTCAACCACTTAAGTTAGTACTTTTCCACATCATACACTCCGCATTTATTACCTTAAAGGTTCTCCTTACCCACATTTATCCAATAATTACTTAATTAATTATTTAATTTTTTCCCGAGTCTTACATCTACTACATTATAACATCAAACAAAATGGGGTAATTTCCTACTTCTTATTTGTACCACCATCACCCAGAATTATGTCCAAATACCATTTATAACCCCACAATCAACAAGACCCTGACCCTCCTAAAATCACAGAACCATAAAAAACCTGTAGTCTCTCAAAGGTGGCTATCTCTAAGAAATCCTAGAAAAATCCAAAATTTTCCCCTCCTTGTGTGATCTCCCAAAGGCCATCGAGTTAATCTTCTTTCTGCTCAATTCTTCCAGTCCTAATGCGAGTTCACCTACACTCAACTAGTGTATTGCCCACACATATCCTTTCCCAAATCATGTTAGAATTCTAACCCCAATTGGTCTCGTCAAATCAGACCCGAACCATTCCAAACCCTAAGGCTTATTTACACTGTTCCATTAAGTTACACCATCAATTACACTAAAACTTAATGAAGTACGACGTCAAATCCTCTCTTAAGATCCAACCCTTGATTTCCCTCCGAACAAAATCATGTAAAAACGCCTAGAATAGCAAAACTCAAGCCACAAACCCGCATCGCCTGGCGGTTCAACCAATACCCCACCAGGCCCCTCATCCAGAAAACCCAAATCTGGGTACACTACCATGCATCGCTAGTGGCCAGGGATGTGCCGCCAAGCGGTTCCTTTGCGGGAACCCAAAAACGAGCCAAAATGCATGTGCTGTCTGGCAGCTATGAACAGCCCGCTAGGCGGGTTTTGAAAAATTTCCAGAAAGCTCCCCTAAACTGGTTTCCTTTGCTAAAACTTTGACACTTTGACAATTCTCTCTTGATCACCAATGACCCTCCTTGGTTCTTCTCAATTCAACCCCAATACTCCCCTCAACACTCTCAATCCTCACTAATATAATTAGATGATTATATTATCCCACCACATGATCAACATATATTTAAAAATAATAACAAATAAATAACACACAATTGTCATACATAGGACTTGAACCTAAGTTCTTTCAACATAATGAAGTACTCTCAACCACTTGAGTTAATATTTTTTCACATCATACAAGTTAGAATTTAATGTCATAAAGACTCTCACTACCCGCATTTATTAATTAATTAATTATTTAATTAATTAATTTTCACGGGTCTTACAATTATTACTTACAATAATCAATTATTCAAAAAAGTTTAAAGTTCAAAAAAATTATTCTGTGATAATCCATTATTAACAGGGATAATCAATTATTCGAGACTAATAGCATTTTTTACGAGAATTTCAAGAGTGATTAAGGTTTTAATGAGGTAGGTGCATTGTAGGTGTCTTCCACTAATCATTTAAACTCTTTTTTACACTTATTTAATATAGAAATCATATTTCCAAGACTCTAACACAATTTTCTACAATTCAAGATGTTTTTAACATTCAGTATTCTTCAGAACTTAATCTCTTCCTTCATAATTCGGGAAGCCAGGCCAAATGATGTTAAAATGAATTAACTAATTGTATAATTAAGTGCAAACAGGTCAGTAATGTCACTAAGTAGAATTAAAAAGTAATTGGACCGTAATTAAACCAATCCTAATCATAGGTCCACATAGAAAATTATAAATATAGGTATAAGGTATGGTTATTAGGATTTTTTCTCTTACATTCATCCCTTTCGCCAATCGAACTATTATTAACTTTAGCCTCGATTCCTTTAACACATACATTAATCAACACACGAACAAGAGAATTAAACGGACGATTAAAATGAAGAGTAAAAGGTTTGACAAATTGTTTAAGTGGATGATTGGTCTCTACATCCAAAACATTTTTAATTCTTTTAAATTATTTTTTATTATAAATTTCAGTTGTGTTTTTTTATGTTTTCAATTCCCTTCCATCTCTCCAATTTTAGAAAAAGCGTAGACAAAACCCCTCCTCCCTTGACTCGACTCCTGAGAGAGAATTTCGGTAGAATCTCCAACTACCCAAAGCCCAAAGCGAAACTGAAAGCCTGAACCAGAATTTCCTTTGTTATAGTGCAAACGTGCTAGTTGGGGCAGTTAATATTCTCAAGTGTATTTGAGGTATTATAAAACAAAATATTATTATACTGAGAAAAACTCCGTATCTTCACTTATAGTATTACAATAATTGATAGATTTCAATAAGAAAAATCATACAGACTAATAGCAACAAATATATATATATATATATATATATATATATATATATATATATATATATATATTTACAATTATAAAAAGGTTAATTATAAGGGGAAAAACAATTTTTATAATCTTAATTTAATTATTTATTTTTTTAAAAATACCTACTTTTAAGTTTAATTTTACTTTTTTTTTTCTTGTTATTAAGTTCAGGGAAATGTTGCTTACAAAAGGGTGTGAGAAAATTTTACCAATGGTTAAGTTCCGCTGTTTGGGTTGAAGGCATTCGGTGACAGTCAGTGAAACTATTTCTACTTACGAGACTGTTGTTGTCTTGTCGCCGATTCTAATTCTACTTCTTCTCCTTCTCCGCAAAACCCTAATTCTTCTGATTCACCATTGTTGTTTGACATTCACATTCATGGCTGAACCAAACGAACCCAATGAAGCCACATTAGCCCCCAAGCGCAAGTCCGATCCTGATCTTCAAGACCTCCCATCCAAAGTTGCAAAGCTCGCTACTCCCAACCTCAAACAAACCCAGGAACCCCAACCTAGTGCTGATCACAGCACTTCCCAACCTCCCAGTTCTTCCTCCGACCCTAAGGAACCCGACAAAAACGACAAAGAAATCCAAAACGACGACGTCGAAGAAAAAAGCCCCCAAAACGACGACGAGGAGCACCAAAACAACGTTGAGGACGACGACGACGACGACGACGACGACGACGGCGACGAGGAGGAAGAGGAAGAGGACCGAAAGGGGAAAGGGATTTCGCGTGAAGACAAGGGAAAAGGGAAAATGGTACAAGAAGACGAGGATGATGATGATGATTCCGACGACGATAGTGATGACGATGACGACGCTTCCGATGACGACGGAAGTGACTTCTCCGACGACCCGCTCACGGAGGTCGATTTGAATAACATTCTGCCGTCCAGGACCCGGGGACGGGCGGGGGCGGCGAGTGCAGGAGTGCGCATTGCCGATGACCCGGGGAAAGCGGCCGTAGGCGGCCTCGGCGATGATGACGACGATAGCGACGATAGTGATGCTTGAATTCTGCACAGGTTAGTGAGGGATTTTTTTGGAGGAAAGAGAAATAGCTTTGTCTACAGTGAGAAACAAGTGTTCTCTGTTTTCTTCGCGCACAATGTGGGTTTTGCTGTTCAGAAATTATGCTCGGATAAAATTGTGCAAGTGCTAGTTGTAGCCTTTGTTTTCTTTTTAACTTTGTCGTGCTTGGTAGGTAGTGTATGGTTAGTGATGTTTTTGAGGTAATTGGAACAAACACTAAACTGAGAGAGAATGTTAAGTTTTAGAGAATTTTCTGAGGCCTAAATTCTTCTAAAGACTCACGGAAGAACTGACTCCAATTGATTCTGTGAATGGCAAAATACTTGAGAAGAAGATTCCTTACCCCATTTTAAATGTTGAATTTAATAGGAATCTTCTACTTCTTATGAGTGAAGTCTGTAATTCTTATTATTTCATAAATTGTTGTAGACCCATTGTGCTAGAAATATGCATATCTTGTTTGAGTCTATGTTTGTGTACTTAGTTATATCATTTTGTAGATTGTAACTGGGCTTCTCTAGTTTGCTAGTGATAGCAATCTGTTAAGTTATATGATATGAGGGGGCAGTGCATGGTGTGTAGATTTTAATCTATTCATTGTCAGCTAGGTGGAATCTTGGGTCCTGATCATCTAAAATATGGGGGCAAGATCTGGTTGAGCAAAATCCAAAATCCTCCCCTACATCCCTGTTGTTGAGCCTATCTTAGATGCCGTTTAAATATGATATGATGAGCTTAGTTGATATGATCCAATGAATTTTCACAACTAGATATGTTTCTTAAGGCCAAACTACTAAAAGAATGTCTTGCCTCAGTTTCTTCTCTGAAGCTCTGTTGTTGTATATTCATCATTATTCTTCCATTTTCTGGGACATTGTTTGCAAAGTGAACTCATCATTTGACTTTCACATATATTCCAAAAATCAATGTGGGAGAACTTCAATGTATTGTATGATTTACACAATGTTGTCTGATAAACTTTAAATAAATTTTACAGGCAATTAGTTCAGATGTAGACCTTCTATAGCCAAATTTTCTGCAAAATAATTCATATTGTGTTCATTGAAGACAGTATTCATAGGTGTAAATGAACACATTCCTGATCTCACTATGTGCTTGGAAAAGAGTGACTGCTGTGTAATCTGCTGCAATAAGGGACCTAAGTTCAGAATAATCAATAATCAATTATATCCCCTTCATACTATAAGTTTATGTAAACAAGTAGACCTTTCTGTTGCAATAATGCTATTCTTCGGCTATGTATATATTGAAGACAAATTAGCGTAAACTTGTATGACTTGTTTATCAAATTTTACATTTAAACGTGTGTTTAAGTAAGCCCTATTGCCTATGTTATGCAAACAATCAACAAAAGTTTCTTTTTCAGTTAAGGAAAAAGAACTTATTTTATTTCTTAAAGGAGCCAGAAATATAAAGGCATTTTTAAGTGGCATGACATCAGAAGCAGATTAAAGATAAGCATGAAATTGGTGCTTTTCTAAGGAAGTAAAAATAGAAATGTGAGAAAGAAAAACTACAACCTTGTGCATGCCACACAAGACTGCCATTATGCCAGGTCTGTGAAGGGTTAGATTTATACACCTTTACTCCCATGAGCAGAAACGTTATTTTGGCAACTGGAACCAATGACATTGAAGGGAAAATGTATTAACCTTCTTACACCAAGCTTCACCATCTAACAGTACAAACACAGATTGTTTAAACATAATAGGTTATTTTTGTAGAAGCTTTATATAAAATAAATAATTAAAGGAGAAAGTGTTCTTCGAGAAGCAATAACTTTCACAGCAAGGCCAAACAGACACTTAGTTACATTGAGAGCTTCTATTTAAGGATTTCAATTATGTGAGCTTTTCTTTTTGTTTCTATCAGCAGCCTCATCATTTTGTAGAGGATATTTGAGGGGGAGTATTGGGTCTAGACTTTTCGACCATTGGTTGCATTTATTTAATCTATAGGGCAGAATATGTTTGCTTTGCTGAGTGAGGATAGTGAGACATAAATGACTAAGAATTTGTCTGTGTTTGGTTGTGTTCTACGGTTGGTGACCATAAATCTTCATTGATTGGTGTACATTATCCTTCGTAAAGGTTCTTAAATTACACCAATTTCTTTCTCTGTTCTGAACGTTTACAATTTCCTCTCTGAAGGGATGAAATGTGTTATCTTGCACTCCATCTTCGTGTCAAAAAACTTTAGCAGCTTTCAGCTACAGTGAACATTTTCCTCTCTGTTAAACTTTCGGATTATAGAAGATGAAATTTATTTGCTAACTTCATTTTATTTTCTAAAATCTCAATGATGCTAAGAGTCCCTCATATATCTGGATTTCAATTGAAAAGTTTGACGCAATCTTGCCTAAATGTCAGATGATTCTATAATGCCTAAAACTTTAACATTAGAGTTGTTGCCGGGTCACAAAGGTTTTGCATATGGTTCTTAGCCCAACCCCTTTCCTAGACCCTGCCATGAAAGAAGCTCTATTAGTACCAGGTTGACCTTGTTTCGTTATCATTGGTCTCCAGGCCCTGTGGACCGAATAGGGCTGATTCTTCCTGGACCTCCATAATTTCTTCCCGCACTCCTAAATATTTGAAATTTCAATTTTACTCAAGTTTAGGATTTTCATTTTGAGTTTCTGAATATACAATTCAGAATACAAAATAAACAATACATTTGGGATTGTACAATTCAAAATATAGATATTTCAGATTATGCATTCTGAAATATATTTTTTAATTAAAAAGAAGATGGAGAGTGGGAGAGAGAGTTTTGCTGGTGGAGGAAGAAGGTGAAGCATGGGGGAGAGAGGTGTGCTGACGGAGGAAGAAAAAGATAGAGAGAAGAAGATAAGAGATAAGGGCAACAAGGTCATTCCATAACTGTATGGGAATGTAGGTTGAAATGTATGGAGGTGCAGGAAGAACCTGCCCTCAAATCTTACAATAGTTGATGTTCAAGACAAACAGTGTTGAACTCATGTTGAAAAGTTTAATCTATATTTCGAAACAGCAAAACAATATTATTTTGCTGAATACATGGCAGAAGCATTTCAATGTTCCTAAAAGGAGACTATAATTCGTGTAAATACCTTACAACAACTGGTTTGCAGAATTTCATTGCAAGACGATTACCTCGGCTTTATGTAAAGTGAAGATACCTTTCAGAATAATTTTATCTATCTTGACTACGGAAGTTATGCATTAAGTGGCAACAAGTTAGTTAAACATGACAAATACTCATCTATTGAAGGTTTTGTGATATATGAGTCTATAAGGAAGAGTTTGATATATTTAACACTCTTGAATGGTAACCATTCTTTCACTCCTTTTCGTGGCCTAACCTTTTGCCGAAATTCAGAATGTTTTGGTTCGTCAAGTTTGGGTTTACAACCACTCAGAATTGCGTCCGAATAAAGAGTGGGACCGATTTTCAATCATCTTTTGATCCACCTATATACACAAAAACAGCAGTGTTGGAATGAAGTTTGATACACAAAAAACACTACTTTTACTATTGCATAAAATGCCAAGAATTGACTTAATACGTTTCAGTTTCAGGCGTGGACGTTTTTTATGTTCTCTCAATATATTAACTGCTATCACAACTCCCTCTTATGGTTTTAGTTTTAGTAAAAGGAGGATTCGAAAAGAAAAGTTCTTTGCATATTTAGTAGCTTAATTCTGAAAAAGAAGAATAAAAATTAATTTGCTTTTTCAAAATGGTAGAAGAAATTTTATGGAAAGAACCATTTCCTGCCCTTTTTCTCTCTGATTCTTTTCTCTTTTTGTTTCCTCCTACTCTAGTTCTCTCTGTGTCTCCTTGGCTTGCATACTTTCTTTTTCTGATTGTGGCCATCTCTTTTCAGTTAGGTGAAATCAAAACTATTAAATAATTTTTACATTGTTTTTATATATAAGTAATTAAAATTTCAAGGTAAATTTTAGAAGAAAAAAAACTATGTAAAAATTGAGGGCGAAGAAATTTGTATGTTACGTTTGTTGCAATGGAAATGAGGGAGGATTCTTGTTTGAGACATGAAAAATTATTTCATCCATATTTGGAACAAAAAGGTAAGGAGAGAGAGGTGTCAATAACAAGAGTAATAACTTTCTATTACTTTTATTTTTTTAATTGAATATTTATGTTTGTTTACAAACATTTTTTTATTCACTTCCATCGCATTCAGGCAAGAGAGAAAAAAAAAATCTTTTCATTCATTTTTGTTCGTATCAAACACCTAAAAATACTATTATTTTCTCTTTCTTTTCTTTTTCTTCTCTTTTACTTTCTTTTTCTTTAATCTTTTTAAATTAAACATACTTATAGAAAAACTAATTTTCCCCCTCTAATTCCCACTTTGTCTTTTACTGTTTTTTCATTGTTTCTCATATCAATTAACTGTGTAACGTCCTATTAAATAGATAAATCTAATCAAATAAAACGTTGCATATTTAAAATATCCCAAGGGTACGGAGCTTAGGGTATGAAAGTTTACCGTTATCCAATCATACCAATACTGGATACAGAGGCACTACATTGCCTTGAACAAAAATAAGAGTTCAATAGTGGCTCAAAGGACTCACTCATGAACAGGAGGGGGATTACAAAAATAAATAAAGTTTCTTCAAACGTGGGCTCAATAGTGGCTCAAAGGACTCACTCATGATCAGGAGGGGGATTACAAAAATAAATAAAGCTTCTTCAAACGTGGGCTCAATAGTGAGTCCAATACCCATCCATGATCATCAAGCTGCATCATCTCCATTGTCATTGCCATTGCCAAGGGTTCCCACATCTACTCACATCAATAAATTGATGATCATCGCAAAAGGAGAAAAATCACACACAAGCAAACAAAAGGGTAAGCTAAAGTAAAAAGGATTCTTTTATCATACAACTCAACATACAATTCAAAGTCAAGAATACATATCGGACACCCAAACATGTGATAGCAAACAAAGTTAAGACTTTAAGACTCGACTATCTGGATACTTATAATGAGGCACCACCACGAAACCTTACCAAGAGGGTCATGGAATTCCGTCCTAACTATGAGGCACCATCACTAAACCTTCATGAAATTACGTCTTGGTCGTAAAGCACCATCACGAAACCTTCGTGGAATTACGTCCTGGTCGTGAGGCACCACCACAAAACCTTCATGAAATTACGTCCTTACATGAGGCACCACCTGAACTTTTACCGAGTGATTCATGGAATTACATCCATTAGATGAGGCACCACCATAAACTCTCACTATGAGGGTCATGGAATTACGTCCTACCCATGCCTTATCCATATTTCACCAAACAATCATAGAGTTCTCATGCATACCAATTTCATGCCAGTATATATGACCAACCATCCAAGTATTTCATACCAACTCATCAATTCTAGCCCAATATATATATATATATATATATATATATATATATATATATATATATATATATATATATATATATATATATATATATATATATATATATATA
>Ga0214545_1006829_pt1 | contig 19573 bp, 11 predicted proteins | sample CNSS4metaG_FD_160064 | JGI IMG/M metagenome (GOLD analysis project Ga0214545, IMG submission 160064) | Root nodule microbial communities from cowpea collected in UCLA plant growth center, Los Angeles, California, USA - CNSS4 | ecosystem: Host-associated > Plants > Roots > Nodule | place: USA...
TAAAAAAAATAAAAAAAAAAAAAAAGATAACATGGAAAGGGAAACAAAGGTGATAAATCTTCCCTAAGTCTCCACATGTCATCCAAGCCTTTGTGCTTCAAACTAGGTGGCAATAGAAAGTTAAGAATGTCCAAATGTAAGTCATATGTTGGGTCATGCGTCCCAACACTCCCATCCCCCAAAAGGGTCTCAACATCAAACTATAAGTATCCAAAACCAACCTACAAACAAAAAGTAAACAACATGAGTCAAGGAAAACTAAAGCAAAGGAAAAATGCTACGTAAACTAAAACAAGTGAGTAAGGAGAAAGCTTCACTTTTAGTCATTATCCTAGTTATCCTTATAAGAGGGTCCCTTACATTCACATGAGGAGTTATGATCTCATCAAGCCCAATTTACAATGTGTAACTAAAACAAACAAAATTAAACATGCAAGTCTCTTTACAATTTTTTTAACAAATTTGTCTCAACTTATGAAAATTGTAAAAACTATCATAGCAGTTCAAATCTAATAATCCATATGTTTATTTGGAAGTTCTGAAAACATAGAATCCAAAGCAACTAGAATCAATAACAAGTGACATTTATAGAAAAAAGTCATGACTAAAATAGTCAGATGAACTAAAACTCCAAATTTAAAGCAATTGTATGTAAATGAATCCAAAATTATCCAAATTATTACTAATGAAAAAAATAAACAAAAAACTGAAAATAAGACAAATGAAAAGTGAGATCATTGTTTATATTACAAGTTATTAATAAGAGCATTGTATTTAGTTTGCATAATATTAAACTAGTCAGGCTTAGATAAAACTTATTTAATACTAGTCGGTTCAAGTGAAGTTTGTTTAGCTAATTTTTTTTTTAAAATATCAAAAAGAAAACATGGACTAAAATATTAGTACAAGAGTTTCTTAAATATATTTAAAAAAATACGAGTAATTAGTACTACATTAATTATTACTAAAAGTAATATGAAATATTTCATATTATATCAGTTATATTTCGAATCCTTATAATATAGGTTTAACTTTTGGTTTCTATTTTTGTTTAAAAATTTCAAGTTCGTCCTCTCGTTTTTTTTTGTCTCAATTTCATCCCGATTTTTCAAAAAAAAATGATACAATTTAATTATTTTTGTTAAATTTCTTAAAATAGAATTAAAGATTTTTCATCAAAATTGAAGCTGCTAATAAGGATGGTTTATTTTGTTAGTATAATTAACATAATCCTAATATCAATTTTGATGAAAAATCTTTCATCCACTTTAAAAAATTTAACAAAATGATCAAATTGAATTAATTTTTTAAAAATTGAGACCAAATTAAGACTAAAAAAAACTGAAAACCAACTTAACATTTTTTTCACAAAAACTAAAAAAAAAAACTAATTAAACGTATAATATGTACATATTATATTTGTTCTAGTAGTAGTTATGTCAATTTTATTAATAATCAATGTAATAAGTATTAATTTATTTAAAGAAGTGTTATCATAGTTACTTTTACGTAATTTTCTTCTGAATCAATGTCAATTTGACAAGAAAATAATATTTTTTAATCATCGACACTAATTTAAGAGTTTAGTTTGTTTCAGGAAAATACTATTAAGAAAAGTTAGGTAATTCGTAAAAATATTTATATTAGTAATATTCGATATTTTTAAACTCACAAATACTTTGGTGAAAGAAAAAAAAAGAAATAATTTTTTCATAAATTAAAATTAATTTATAAAAGATTAAAATACGTGTGTGTAATTTATTGTTTTTAATTTCTGTATAAATGAATTTTACTTAATAGAAGTTTTTTTTTTCTTATTCTAGAAATTGTTTATGAACGAGCTTATTAGCATGTCGGTTATTCATAAACATATTATAACAAACAGAACCTTACACTTATTACTTGTCATAATATTTTTCTTTCAGGTGAAGTGTTAGTTAGATTTAAATATTCACTCTACCTAATATAATATTATCAGACTATTAAAACTCGCGTCGCAATCTAAAAAAAAAGAAGAAAAGAATCGATATATTTGTATATAAATACTAAAGGACAACAACAATATTATTGGTTAATTTGGAAGTATAGTATTGTGTTGTAAGAAATTGAGAAAGAAAAATGTGGACTGTTTATATATTTGGGTATTTTTAAGATGTTTTTAGTTTATTAAGTATTTAAAATGGATATTTTTTAATTCAATTTTGTAATTTATCCTTTTCATTAAAGTGATATGAATGTTATTTATTTTTATTTGTCTCCTTGGTATTAATAAATATAAAGTCATTATAATTAATATAAAATGATATGTAAAAAACAAAATAAACAGTAATTGAAAACAATTTTTAATTATTGTAGTTGAAAAATTTGAAAGTCATCGAGAAACATTATTCTAATATATTTTTAATTAACCCAGAAAACTTCATATTCATGAAAACAATAAATAAAGTGATTAAACAAAGTAACAGTTACGATATTCAAGTAAAACAAAAGAATATACGACAAAAGTTTAATTAAAAAATATAAAATATTTAAGTACGTTATAATAAAATAAAATTTAAATACTTAATTAAATAATAATAATAATAATAATATTTAATAATATATATAATCAACAATTTATTTTAGTAATATATCTATATATATATATATATATATATATATTAAATTTTATAATAAATGAGAGTTAACTATGTTATTAATTTTTATACTTTGATATAAAATTAAAATTTGTTCATATTTATTTTGATATAATATTGTATTTAAATTTAAAAATTAAATAAATATAATTTTTTAATTGTATAATATTAAAATTTTACATATATCAAATAATATTTTAAATTTTAATTAAATTTAAAAGGATTATATTTTATTTTAAAATTTAATGACAAAACTGTATTTGGAATAAAACTAAATTCTAATTTCAGTTACAAATTAAAAAAATACAAACATATTTAATTATAAATAAATATAATCAAAATATTATTATTTTAAGAATTAAATATGTTTTTATCTTTCATATTTTAGTAAAATTTAAAATTAATTCTTTTTGAAACTCCTTTTATTTTTAGAAATGTGTGAATTTAATTTTATTAACCAAATTTTATTAAGTTTATATGCATTTTAAGTATATTTCATGATATGATTTGAATTGTTTACAGACATATTTTTGTTTCAATGTTAACTCAAATATTATTATAAAACTTGTCGTCAAATCAACTTAACAGAATTTGGTTAAAATGACTAAAATTACATATTTCTAAAATTGGAGGACTAAATTATGCCAAAATTTTAAAGAGAGATTAATTTCAAAATTCACTACAAAAATATATTTAAGCCTATTTTAAATTGTAAAAACTTATTTGTTAAATGTGTTTGAACTTTAACAAAATTCGATTAAAATGATTAAATCCACACATTTTTAAAGTTTAAAATTTAAATTAAACCAAAATTAAAATAAAAAACCAATTCTAATTTTTATTAAAAGTTAAATAAAAATATATTTAATCCTTATTTTATTTTAAATGGTAAAAATTTATTTATATGAAAAATATCACAGGCCGACGATAAAGAGGCAAAGTAAAAAAGGCATAGGTGCATGCACAGCATTTAGTACTAGTTTTGAAATAACCGAAGGGGTCATCGAAATGCGTAAAGAGAAGTAAATAAAGAGAAGATGAAAGAGAGAGAGAGAGAGAGAGACCGTATACGGAAGAGGACCATACGGCTTGTCCGACAGAGCCACGGAGAGCACCAACTGGTGGTCCCCACTCCAACTCCTATGTGGTGGGCCCCACATGTCCCTCCCAATCTTCTTTTATTTTCTCTGTTGCTCTATTTTTCTACTCCTCTTCCTAACCAGACATTATAGTCACTTATGTCCCTCAAACTCACCAACCTGCCCCTACTTGCCTACGACCAACAACAATCGATTATGGCCCTTAAATTATCTATTATCTATTATCTTTTTATTTTCACTTTCTTTTTTCTTTTTATTTCTTCTAACCATCCAAACAATCACTTCTCATTCGTTTCTTTCCGCCTTCATCTTTTTTTCAAATCAAACAAAAAAAGTTGAAACTCCACCATAATCTCATCATCATCAAATTATGGCCTCAAATTTTTTTTCCTCAAAAACATAATAACACTAACACATTTTATTTGAACAAAATGTGTATTTTACGCATTTTTTTAATTTCAAATTTTATTTTAAGAAATTAATCACCTGTAATTAATTTATTAAAGTTCTATCATTACATTTTCTTTAAATGTTTAAATCGTGGTGGATGCAAAAACTTTTTCTCTAAATATTTAAATATTACACTATATTCAAAATTTAATTATTCATGAAAATTCGGTTCACTTGATAGTGAAATTGAAAGAGAATGAAAAGTTAACGCTTATAAGTTATGAATTCAACTCTTACAAAATATATTTTATCAGTAAAACATTAACCGCTAACATTTATTATAAAAAATAATTATTAATGTATAATACTCATAATTGTTGATAATTATGTAAAAGAAAATATTATTTCATAATATTTATCAGTTTATTAGGGTTTAGTATCTATAATCCCTTTTATTTTAACTTATTAACTAACTTTTTAGTTCTATCAAACATGATTTCTTTCATAAAAATGCCGATAGTTTAAGACCTCTTTGTAATATAAACACGTCATTTGCAAAACAAATTTACGAATTATTTTTTCAATAAATCAACCGCTTTCAACTATAAAATTTATTTGAGGACGAGTTAAAAACAAAACAGTTAATAAAATATTAAAAGTATGACAGTTTTGGTAGGACGAATAAAAAGTATTATTTGATATAAAATGTAAACGAAACATCGTAAATGATTAAGTGCATAATTTAAGAGAGGTGGTTTAATAATTAAAGACGTGAGGAGTGTTGGCTTAATAATTAAAGTGATGATGAATCTTTTATCTTCATTACTTTAGGGTTCAAACTCATCAATCATTCAAAAAACTTTTAATTATCCTTCTAAATAAAAAAAAATTCATTAAAAGTATAAAAAAAAAACCCTAAGAAATGAAGAAATTAAAATACCGAACTTAACTTACAGTTATAACCTAGGAGACGAAGCGAAAGAAGGCGCGTGAAATTGAAAGTGTGTTGCATTATTTAGGGGGTTTCTATATATGAAGTAGTACTAGTGGTGTATAAAAAGAAGGCAGATGTGATTATTTTGGTGTAAGTTTTGAGTAGACAGAAACATTTGATTGTTGTGATGTGTGCGTAGAGAAAGAGTAGAAAGTAGAAAGCTGCACGTGGTGCGTGGGGAGTGGGGGTTGGTTGGGTGGCACAACACAAGGGTGGGGTAAAGTGAAGGAGTGAATGGTAAAAACAAATGGCAAGAGTGGGGAATGTGGGAGAAAGACAAGGGCAAAAGAGGAAAAGTCATACGTAGCTGTCGCTGTCACACAGACCCGGTTTGTCTCCTCGGAAGTGGATCTTCGCACGTTACGAATACCAATGTAAAGAGACTAATGTACCCAACCCAACACATTGCTCTCCCCTGCATATGCCTTCACCCCTCACCACCCCAACCCAAATTATCCCAAACTATCATCTTTCTCTGCTACCAAACATCACACTTAACTATACTATAACTTTCTTTCTTTTTTCCTAATAAATTTCTATTAATAGGTAATAATGAGTAAAATTAATAAGTCCCGTTTCATTTAAAAGTTAATAGTTTAAATAATATTTTTTTATTTTTATCTTCTAAAATATCTTTTAAAATTACGAGGACTAGATGAAAACCAAGAAAGTATTTAAAAGATCTTTACAAAATTACCTATTAATAGAAATCTTTAATGGACTAAGATTCAAACATGTGTATGTGTAAGATATCAACTTTATCTTTACTCATTATATTGGTCTTTTGTTTGTCTTGTTACTACCAACTATAACTATTTCTCCTCTCTCTCTCTCTCTCTCTCTCTCATTTGGTGCAGGCACTTGATTGGAAGTTGGAAATCAACAAAACTTAACTCTCTCTTTCTCTTTCTCTTTCTCTTTCTCTGCGCTTGCGCTGGTTAAAATTTTGTTCTTTTCACCGAGCCTGGGAGCTTCTTCTCCTCGGTCCTGATTTTCTTCCTCCGGATATCAGCTTCTGTAGGCGAGAGGGGAGGGACTGAATGGTGCGAAAAATTTACAATGTGGTAGCCTCATTTACCGTTTAAGCCATGATAATGAAGTTTTCCTCACTTGGGTGTTCCGCGAATTGGTGCATTTGTTGAGAGGTTTAGGCCGTTACTGGATCTGCATTTGGGTGCAGGAGGGTTGGGAAAAAGGTTGAACTTTGATGGTTTTGAGAGGTGGTGGGTGTGAGCCACATGAAGAACTTGAGGTGGCACAAGCAAATTTCCAACAGTGGCAAGTTGGGGAGAAGGCTTTCACTTGGGGAGTACAACCGCGCAGTGTCATGGTCTAAGTATCTGGTGTCTCCGGGGGCTGAGATAAAGGGAGAAGGAGAAGAAGAATGGAGTGCAGATATGTCTCAGTTGCTCATTGGATCCAAATTTGCCTCTGGCAGACACAGCAGAATCTACAGAGGGGTTTACAAGCAAAAAGATGTCGCAATTAAGCTCGTCAGTCAACCGGAGGAGGATGAGGATTTGGCTGCTTTTCTTGAGAAGCAATTCACTTCTGAGGTCTCTTTGCTCCTTCGATTAGGCCACCCAAATATCATTACTGTAAGTTTATCTCTCTTCCGCTGTGTCCTTTTCTATCCACATGGATTCATATAATTGCTTCATAATCATGTTCTTTTGCATGTGGTCAGAAGTTTGATCTCCTTGGTGATGTGTAAGAAATAACATGAACTGGTCAGAAGTCTCTAAATCTTCGTCACAAAATATCATGACTTTACCAGAAAAGTAAAAGAAATGTTGTGTTTTGTTTTCTTCAGTTATTGTTCTGTTCGTGTATCTGTCTTATTATTAATGTTGGCATAGAATAAGAGAGATGATTCTCTTGCTTACGTTGTTAGGAATATTTATTGGTGCCTCTTGAGAGGAAGATGCTGGCCTTCATACTTTGTCTAAATGTCCAATTCTCATTTGTTCTTCACCTTTTGAGTATAGCTTCTTTACCCCTTTGGTCTTTTCGACGGTTTTTGTCTTGCAATTCTAACTAGGTGTTGTGAAATTTCGTGAAGGAACTAGGAAGAACAAAAAAGGAATAGTTATCTGCAAAATGAAGTAATGGATTAGTTGGAAAAGTGGTGCAATAGTTATGAAGTTAAAACTGCCAAAGGTGCTTCCAATGAATGCTTCAGTGTATGGTTGCATTTCCATTTGTTGAAAAGTTTAAATTGAACATAAGAGCAGAGATTCGCCTTTGATTTAGGCTATTTCTTTAGCTAGTCATTTAATTACCCTCTCACCCCAATTATTCCAGAGTCTTGTGGTGGATCTTGTTGTTGATCAAGTATTGAGTTTTAGGAGCTCTGAGAGGAAAGTGTTTTAATTTAACTGTTTAATGCTTTCTCTTGAAAGTTGATAATGGCCTAACTAACACAGAAAGCAATAAAAACAGACATTAATGCTTAGATTTGCTCATTTTAAAGAGAAGAGAATGTTTGAAATACAAGACTTCTGCTGCTATAGAGACAGTAACCCTTCATCATGAACTGTTGATTTTTATTTATAATGCAGTTTATTGCTGCTTGCAAGAAACCTCCTGTGTTTTGCATAATCACTGAATATTTGGCTGGAGGTTCACTGGGAAAATTCCTGCACCACCAGCAACCAGATATACTCCCGCAAAAACTTGTTCTGAAGTTAGCCCTTGACATTGCAAGAGGGATGCAGTATCTTCATTCTCAAGGGATTCTTCATAGGGATCTCAAATCAGAGAATCTCCTCTTGGGGGAAGACATGTGTGTAAAGGTAGCAGATTTTGGTATCTCATGCTTAGAATCTCAGTGTGGCAGTGCAAAAGGATTCACCGGAACTTACCGTTGGATGGCGCCCGAAATGATCAAAGAAAAGCATCATACCAAGAAAGTAGATGTGTATAGTTTTGGCATAGTTCTATGGGAGCTTTTGACAGGAAAAACTCCATTTGACAACATGACTCCAGAGCAAGCAGCATTTGCAGTTTCCCACAAGGTTTGCATCAGAATTTACTTAAATTGTTTCACTCATACTCTTATTGTATTTCTTAAAGAAAATAAGTGCTCATTGCATGGACTTGTATGAACCGATGTCTAACATGATCTTATTTGAATAATCATATTTGTCTGAAAAATTGGTGGTATGCACATGTTGTCTTATGTCTCAAATGCTTCAGTTCTTAGTAACATAATAGATTGCTTTATTAATTCATTGAATGACTCTAGGCATATTTAATCACTAAATTTATACATGAATCTGGTTAAATCAAGTGATGTTCTCTTATCTGTTGTCAAAGGTGAAAACAACAGAATGCCTTACCAGAAAGTTTGTAAAGAAAACTACTAGTAAAACACTTTCAAACAGTATTTTCTGACACATTTTTTTGAATAGATTGAAATTCATGTGGGTTCTCTCATTTGATGAGTCTCGTTTTCAAACTAGTTGGACCCACAAGAATTTCATCCCATAGAAAAGAACGTGTTAGAGAGAAAATGTGTTGGTAACACTGTTCATCGTTGTTAATTTCATGAATGCTGTTAAAGAATAAGAAAAAGAAAATAGTTAGAAAGAACTTGAGTACAGAAAAGGGCTTAAAAAGGAATGAAACTCCATCTCATCAACGTAGATTTTGTCAATATATCATTATAATAGTACTATTGAGGATCTATTTCGTTCTCTATTATTCTAAAGTTGTTTTCTTACTGATCCTTTGTTAGTGGGAACAGTTTTCCATTGTATTATTTGTTTACACGTAGATCAAACATGGGCATGCATGATTATTATCTATGTAAAAAAAGTTGATATTGTTCCTCATAAAAATCTTTAATATCCATCGTTGTATGCATATACACATATACTTGTGTTTTCGTTTTCACTATCTGCTTTAACACTATCATGTCTCTATGCATTCTCTATGCATGCACTTGGCTATATAACCCCATTTTGATGGTTTATGTGCCCGAATCTTTCTCAAGAGTGTTGGCGTGGTGGGCAACAATTATTCTCTGTCTATGATCTTTACAGAACATGTGGTTGTGTTTGTGATATGATAGCCTTGTTCATCCAACCTCATTTACAACATTGAATTACGATAACCTTAGATTTTTTTTTCTTCATTTGCCTGACATCTGCATGATGGTTACTTTTCCAACATTTAAGATATGGCATAGTGTTAGATATAACATTATTTATGAAAATCAATGATTGCTACCACCTCTGCTTCACTGTCACATGCACACCACATCAGAACAAGCTGCCACATAATTGACTCACTAATTGATACACAAGCTTTTATTTTATCTTTTTTTTTCTCATTTTTCTGATATTACTTCCAACCAATCACAGATGCAAGAAACATACACATAGTCCATTCCAACTTTTCTCGTTCATTGTCTTTGCACATGCTTCACTATCCTAGAGATATTCTTTGAATCTAAAGAGAATACTTAAAATATACATGCCATTAAGTAAAGGCGGTTTATGTTTGTACTGTTTTGCCTTTGGTATGTTCCACCTACCGGACTCATCAAACTCAGCAATAATCTATCTTCATATCTTCAATTTAACTTTTTATTTTATAGTTTTACAGTATCTACCAGTAAAAAATAATGGGTTCAATCTGGTTTAAGGCAATTGTTCAACAAAGTACATGTCTTAGACGATAATAATAGAAATACTGGTTTAAGGTATGTCTGGGTAACTTTTTTCCAAAAACAAAGAAATGGAATAACCCTTATGTAAACTAAAATCAACTTGGGTATAATCTTTTGTTAATTTGTCGAAAAATGCAAACTTTTAACTTAAGCCAACCCTTATTAAGCAAACTTTTGTTAACTATGGAAGGTTCTCTTATGGATTAAGTGATTTTTTGTATGAATGTTGAAACTGAGTTTGATGGATTTTTTGTGTGTAGAATGCAAGACCACCATTGCCATGTGAGTGTCCTTGGGCATTTAGTGATCTGATCAATAGATGCTGGTCAAGCAACCCAGATAAAAGGCCTCATTTTGATGAGATAGTTTCGATTTTGGAGTTCTACACAGAATCACTTGATCAAGATTCAGAGTTTTTGTCAACTTACAAACCAAGTCCTAGCAGTAGTAGTAGTAACACCATTCTTGGGTGCCTCCCAAAATGCAATGCACGCCATAAATTTGGTGCTTGCAAAGCTTAGCATTACTAATGGATGATGCTATTATTTCTCAGTTGTGTGACTATCAACAATTGTATTATATTATATTAAAACCTATGGGAAGAAAAAAAGCTTGTTCAATTAACAAACGCAATTCTCTTCCTCTTCAAGACTAAGTAAGAAAATGTGTTCCATCCATCCATCAATTGTTTTCATTTCTATAGTAAAGATATATAAGTTATTAATGGCTAAATGTATCATCTTTTTTTTACTTTGAATTCTCTCTTCTCTGATTTTTTTTAGGGTTAGATGTGATGTTTAACCTTTCACCTAATGCATAGAAGTTATAGTAAAAACTGAAAAATCGTGTTGTTCAAAAATGATTATGCATTGTGGTAAAAACTGAAAATTTGTGGACAACATGACAAAGGTGAGTGTGCATCAATTAGACCAACAACTACTTTATTACGTGAGTCCCCTATTTTTTCTCTCCACTAATTCTTCTTACAGATATGCTTTTTAACAAACTTTTTACTTTTAGTTAAAGTTCAATTTAAATTGCAAAACTTTAAGTGAGGTTTATTGAATGAGAAATAAGAATTTTTGGAAATTTCACTATTTTTTAACCAATAAGGAAACATGTTTATTTTTTCTCGTGTGCTTTTCAGTTGGGAATTTACAATTTCCAACAAAGTACATGCATTTTTTTTATCTAAAAATATTGGTTGCTTTAGTTATTTTTTAATTTTTGTAAGAAATTTGGTTCATTTAGAACTCAAAGTGTAATTTTTAATAAATTTTAGTGCATAATGAAATAAGTTCAAGAGACTATAAAAAAAGTGTGTTGTTAAAAAGAATGTTTGTGTACCTTTTTCAATTATACCCTTATATTGCATAGTTAAAACTATTTTAAGTGGTATTTAATAATTTCTAAAGTTACTTATAGTGGAATGTTAGCACTACTTTTTAGTAAAAACAAAATAGAAAACTATTTGATCCGGGTATAAATGAAGTAGAATAGTACATGAAATTATAAAATAAGAAATAAAGATAATTTATTTTAAATTTATATAAGTTAAATATATTTTAATATGAATGTAAAAATCTGAATGTCTCAACTAAAAATTACTTATTTTGCATGAATATAAATATAGATTAGATATAAGGATGGGTTTTAAAATTAAGGGGTTAATTGTTTAATTAGGCAGATTATGTTACAAAATATCACAAAAATTGAAACAGTCTTCTCTTTAAGACAAATCACTCTTGATTTTTCACGTAGTTAGATAGACCATAGAAGATCATGCATGGGCCAAACCCGTCTCTTTCAATCATTCGGTGATTTGAAAAAATAAAATAAAATAACATTATAACTTTAAAATGGAAATCTACTAGAATTATTTATGTTGGATAGCAATCAAAACTAATAATTCATGTTGGATGAGAGCCAAACAAAGATATGCGATGTTAACACATATCGTATTCTAGTTTCAAGATAAACACCTTCTTCCTCTGTTCCCGTAGTTTCTTCTATTACTTTTATAATTTTAAAAATATCAAAGGGTCACTTTTAATAATAATATGAGTTTAAGTGGATTCGTGAGTCTATTTTCATTTCTTCATTGTTTGTTAGTGGAGTTTTCATGTTAGATTAGAATTTTAATTATGTGTTTAAAAAGTTTAAATTAATTGAATTCATTTGTGTTATTTTTTTGGCATATTCAATAAGCCACTTTAGTAAAATTATAATTTCTGTTTCATTCATTGTTGGATCAAGTTTAAATTTTTAGAAAAGCTTGATGAGATATATGATTATTCATTTTGATAGTTGGAATCATGAATTGAAAGTCTTTGATAAGAGAAATCATTTTCACAATGTTGCTCTATTTTAGGTTTTTATTTTTTTTTCTTTAAATTTGAGAGCATTATTGCTTTGATGTATTGGATGGTTATAAACACTTATTTTTGTTTTTATTTGATTATATTATACATATATTTGATCTTGGTGGAGCTTGATTGGCTGACTTGTTCCAGGAGTTTATACTTCTCACATTTAGAGGATTTTTTCACAATAAAAATATCAGTATTCTCTTTTTGTAATTATTACTATCATTATCTATTATTGTTGATCCTCATAAATTCTTGCATGCAAGTTTGGAGAAATTATTTTCACTGCATACTTTAGTGTTGTTGTTGTTGTTGTTGTTTTTCCCATAAGATATATTAGTATCAGAGCTCTTTGGTTTGAACTCTATTTACTTGCTTGAATGATGAGAGGAAATACAAAGATGATTGCTTTAAATACAAATTATCATTTGTGGAAGGGAAAGATGAAAGACTTGTTTGTGAAGAAATAGTATTTTTCCCTCTTTGTTATGTAGAAGCCCAATTCTATGTCTAATCAAGAAAGAGACCTTGAGCACTAGATATATATTCAAGACAATGTTTATAATCACATTATTAATGAGGCATGTGTCAACTTTGTGGGAGGAGATTGAGTCTTCTTCTAATAAGTTAATTAATAATAAATTGTATCTATTGAATTACTTGATAAATTTGAGGTAGAGGAAGAGTTCTTCCATTTCATATCACTTAAAAGAGTTTTAAGAGCTCTTGATCAATTGTCAATAATAAGTATTAATTTTGATGATAAAGTTTTAGGACTATAATAATTGAATACTCCAAAAGTTTTACAAAGAAATACTTTTAATATACAATGTATTACCATCACATTATTTATACATATTTTATTGTTTAATATATATATATATATATATATATATATTACTAAAAATAATAATAATTATAATATATCTATTATAATAAATTATGAATATACAAATATAACAATTATAAATATATATAAAATTAAAACTAATTAATTAAAAATAATATAATAATATTATTCTACAAAATTACATACACGTTTAATTATAAATTATATAAATATAAATATAAGTTATAATAAATCTATATAAATAAATATATCATAATTAAACTGTTGTTTCGTGATCATGATATAAAGGAATTAAATAAAGCATGTAGTCATTTAAAGAGGTAGACATGACTTAACGAATTTACAAGGGATAAAGTAGTGGCCAACTTATCAACCACAGAAAATTTTAGGGACTTAATTGCAACTATATTTCTTTGAAGAACTAGAGAGGCAACATTCATATTCTTTGGGGTGCAGAAGAAGTAGCCCACTCCTTTTATAAGTAAAATAATTTTCAATCTTATTGGATATCGGGCCTTTGCTTCGTGCACACCTCAAATATTTAAACATACCTTTTTGTTTATATAGTGGAAAGTGTAAATGAGTGAAGGAAGTAATTTGAGAATGCATGTGCTGAATGAAATAGAAATTTTAAAAAATAATTAAAACAACTTTAAAACATGTAGTCTAGAAACTTTGTTAACATTCCATAATGATGATTCTAGAAGGCATTATTTTTCAATCTAGAATTAACTTTTTACTATTTTAAAGTATTCTAAAACGTCTAATAATAAGATTTATTATTACATAGTAAGCTTTGTAGAATATTTTAAAATTCATTCTACAACTCCTTCTTGAAATAGTTTAGAATTTGTTTTAACTTATAATTTCTGAAAAATTTATATTTTGTTAAAAAATATTGTTTCCAAAAAAATCCAAATTAGTTCCAAAACTGACTTTTATAGAAATCACATTTCATTTCTTTTTCACTTGATGATTCAAAACTCTCTTTCTTGTATTATTTTTATTAGAGATGACAAATAAACTTGAACTGTCAATATTGTCCAAATTTGTCCCCATTTTGATAGAAAAATTCTGCATTGATTGGGTATGGATATGGAGAATTCCAAACTTTTTCAATTGGATATGAGAATGAGCATAAGGATCTACATATCCCCACCATAATACTCGTCCCCGCCATATCTCTGTTGTCGTTTAAATTATTAAAATATTCATAATTAATTAAGTAACCCTATATATATATATATACTTTCTATTTTTTATTTCTTCTAATTATTTGGTTTGTCATGAAACTCATTCGCATCTCCAATATATTTTTCATCTTATCATAATCTTTATGAAATTATGTTAAAATGATGTATGTTAATTTAAAATTTTTTATGTCTCACATTTGAATATTTCTATTATTTTTTAATATTTCTATTTATTTTATATTTTATTTTCACATGAGAAAGTTTAATATTCTGAATTTAAGGGTTTAACCATTCATTTACTAGGTAATATAAAAAAAATCTTTACTTATTATTATTAATTTTTGTTTTATTTGAAGAACTTTTTTGTTTCGTTAAAATAATTTTCGTTATTTTTCAACCATATGATGATATTTGAAAAGTTTTCTTAGATCTCTCAGGTATTTTCTTCTTATCATACCCTTAATTATACATTTATTTTTTCTTTGTGCGATACTTTCAATAGTCTCTCAAATTATTTCTAAGACATACATTTTTTAATTTTTTAATATTTAATTTTTTTTTGTTTATTTTTATCATGTAAAATACTATTTTGATATATTCTATCTAATTATTTTTTATTTTCTAACTCATTATCAATCATACTGTAACTTTTTTATTATAATTAAATAAATAACTTTTATTTACTACAATATAAAAATTTAATGTAATTGTCAAGAATATTTTTTTATCACCATCCAACATATATATATATATATATATATATATATATATATATATATATATATATATATATATATATATATATAAGTTCAAAAGATAAAAGATTTATGTCAAAATTGTATTATTATATTTATTATTTGTTCTTTGCGTCATTTTGATCAAGTGATGTATTATTACTTTTATTAGAGGATAAAAAAGATATTCATTAGAATTTAAAAAGTTGAAGTAAACAAACATTTAAAATATATTTTAATTTGAATATTTGTTTTCTATTTATATTTTCTTAAAAATAATTTTAAATTTTATCAACTAGGTTTCATTAATGTTTGCAGTTTGCAAATTTAATAAATGTTTTGGTAAACAACTATCTCCCTAATATTGAATATTTGATAATATTATGTTTTATTTACCGTAATTTTTTATTATTTTATAAAGGCTTAAATAATGATTTGGTCCTAGTATTCGTTTGTTTTTTTTTCAATTTGGTCATAATATTTGTCAATTTTATTCAATTTGGTCTTGTTCACTAAGACCATTAAAATAGTTAATGGACTGTGAACTGTCACATGTCATTTTGTGATCTTTTTTAATTTTTTAAAACTTTTTTAATTTAAAAAATAAAATTTTTTATGTAAAAAAATATCCACGTGTCAAGCTCATATCATGTCATGTGTAATTTTGTGATTTTTTTAATTTTTTTTTTAATTTTTTAAATTTAAATTTTTTTTTATTTAAAAAAATAATTTCACGTGTCAAGCCAATATCATGTCACGTGTCAGGGTCAGTTTTTTATATTCAATTTGGTCTTAATATCCATTATTTTTTTTTCAATTTGGTCATATTTTTTTTTTTAATTTAGCATTTTTGCTCCTCTCCAAATTGAGACAAAATTTCCTTTGTATATAAATGTTATATGGATATTCTTATTAATTGTTGGTTAATTTAGAGTTAGAGTTGGTTTAAAATTAAAACCAAAAATTTCAAATTAGACAATAACATCATTAATTTAAAATTTTAAGAGGTTAAAAATACTTAATATTATTTTTAATTTCAATACTTTATATTATTTTTAACCTCTTAAAATTTAAAATTAATGGTGTTATTCCCTATATTAATTAACTTCTTAAGGTTTTAAATTAATGGTGTTATTCCCTACTTTTAAAATCTTCGTTTTAGTTTTAAACCAACTCTAACTCTAAATTAAACCAACATTTAATAAGAATATTCATATAACTTTTACATACAAATTAAATTTTGTCTCAATTTGGAGAGAAACAAAAATGCTAAATTAAAAAAAAAAAAGATTAGGACCAAATTGAAAAAAAAAAATGAATATTAGGATAAAAATGAATATAAAAATATGTAAGGCATGATATTGGCTTGACACGTGAAATTTTGTTTAAATAAAAAATTTAAATTTAAAAAAAATTACAAATTTAAAAAAAATCACAAAATGACATATGACATGATATAAGCTTGACAGGTGGACATATTTTTTAAATATAAAAAAATTGTTTAAAAAAAAGTTTAAAAAAATAAAAAAAATCATAAAATGACACTTGGTAGTTATCATTCACAATCTGTTAACTATTTTAACGATGTTAGCGCAAAAATAACCATACTAAATAAAATTGACGAATACTATGATTAAAATGAAGAAAAAATATAAGATCAAATTAAAAAAATCGAACGAATACTAGGATCAAATAATTATTTAAGCCTTTTATAAAAATAAATTAAAATTAATATTGAAGTAGTAAGAAAACGGGTACATGTATGGATACGAGATTATATTCGTTATCCAGTGGAGATTGAAATGAAACAAAAGTTAATACTTGTTGAGTTTGAGTATGGGGATAAGGATGTATATTTTTCCAAAAATGAGTATGAGATAACAAAATATGTTTCTGTGTTCTGTCCCATCCCATTGTCATCCCTGATCTTTACCCTTATGTTTCCCGGACAACAACAAAAAAATAAAACAAACTCTGATCTTTCTCTTCCATCTCCATGTTTTTGCACCCGATGACAGAGCTTAACAAGGTTGGACGAGACTTTAGCCTCTCAAATTTTTTTATTATATAAATTAATATATAATTAAAAATATAATTTTAAAATTTTAATATATTTCATATATTAGGTATCTTAAAAATATATATATATATATATATATATATATATATATATATATATATATATATATATATATATATTCACTCGATTAAGGGTAAGTGGCTTTGATCCAAAGTTTTTAGCTTTTGCTTGTTTGGTTAAGTTTTGAAAAGTTAGTGGTTGTTGATGGAACCCATTGAACTAGGCAAAGGAAAACCCTTTAAAACTGCAACAACAACAACAAAGCTATATCACCATTTCCAACACCTTCCACAAATGGTTCCCTATGCCACCGTTACCAATCGACCAGACAAGGGTACCCTTCCTGTTTTTCACTCATGACCAAACAACAATAACAAAAGCATCCTATGTCATCATTTAGTTAAAATATTCCCAAAACAAGGTTCTAGAATGAAATCAAACGGTTCAAATCAATTCCAAATTATCCATTTCAAAATATGACAGTTTATCATTAAAGATTAGTTCCAAATTAATGAAAACTTATTTTAAATTATATATTCTGAAATTGTTTCTATTACTTTATAAAATATCTATTTTGGAGAACTACTTTTTTCACCTAGCATGTCATAGAAAAGGAACATTGAAATTTTGGGGGTGCAATTGTGAGCAAGAGGTAGGGGCCTATTCAAGCTCTCTAAGCTACCCCTAGGTTGACCCATTCAATTAGTTTCTGAGTGGATTTCATTTCAAGCTTTTATGGTCAATACTAAGCTCCAATAAGTGGTCTCTTAGGAATTCAACTTGAATGAATGGTCCTAAGTTTATGAAAAATCAAAGTTCAATAATCCTATCATCCATGTAACATCATTTTATAATTGAAGTATGAAGTGGAGGTATAAATTACACTATTACAAAGTGTGTTTATTCGCATGATTGACTATGAATTAGATTTTTAAATTCAATAGCCAATTAATCTAAATTCAATAAATAGATTAAATTTAAAGTCTAGATTCATCTGACCTAATTCAAATTGAATTAGATTTTTTAATTTAATTTAATTTAATTTGCATACTTTTTCCAAAATTAATTTATATTTATATTTATATTTGAATTGCTCTAATTTGGATTCGACTCAACCTACTTTGAACTTAGTCTCTTCAAACCGAACTTGACATGGATTCAATCTAGTTAAATTCAATTTGACTTGGACTTAACTCGACGTGATCAAGTTTGCACTCTGTTTATTCTAACAAAGACTAACATGAGTTCAATATGATATGACTGATATTAATATGGGCTAAGCCCAACCTAGCCTAACATGAATTCACCATGACCTAATGTAATATCCTAGACAGATATTGCTATTTTAAATAAAACAAAAAAAGGATGCTAAAATAAAACGCATTTAATAACAAAAGTTCTTTTCCAAAATGCGCCAAATTTTCAAACTTTATTAAAAACGCTAAAATCCGAAACCATAAAATTCGACTTAAAGTTTTACATAATTTCAAACTGATAATAAAACTCTGTTTACAAAAGAGTAACCCAAAACAATTCATAAAGAAGTTCCCTTACTAGCCCCTATCTGGCTCTAAGCATCACCAGCTCCACCTGCAACATCACCTGCTTCCGTGTAATGAATTACACGATCATCGCCAATCACAAACAAATAAGGTGAGCTAACAATACAAAAATACATACATAAACACAAATCAAGTGTAAACGCACACTCATAAGAGAAAATCTATCCTCTAATTCCCTAAGCACAACCACCACTATGTTTATCCACCTTCTACATCTTCTGATAATGACCTTAAGATATCGTTTGCTGCCACAAGCCACAACTCGTGGTTCCATCATCTACAAGCCAAAACTCAAGGGATGACATTCTGAGTCACAACTCAAGGAATGCTCCAGCAAAGTCCATCCTTAAGGTATTCATCCAAAGCCTTTGAAGATACCCTAACCCCTTTTGAGGACTACAACCCTCAGACCCCAACATTTACATATTCCTTTGGATGCATCTTGATTCTACACCCTTTGATGATTACATTGATTGATCTTTGTTGCCACGAGTGTTTACTCGCCCCTTCAACTACAGGCCACAATCTGCGGGAATAATCTTGTCGCACACGCACACACACGCACACGCACACACACACGCACACACGCATGCACGCACAAACGCACGCACGCACGCACTCAAACACACACATATGCACACATGCACGCACACACACACACACGCACACACTTACTTACACACATACGTATGCACGCACCATCGTACACACGCACGCACGCACTCAAACACACACATACGCACACACGCAGGCACGCACACACACACACACACACACACACACACACACACACACACCTACGCACATACGCACGCACGCACCCTCGTACACACGTACGCACGCTCGCACGCCGAAATGCACACACGCATTCACACACAAGCACACACACAGACGGACACACGCACGCACGCACTCACGCACGCACGCACGCACACACACACATACACGCACACAAGCACACACACATGCACGCACACACGCACACACGCACGC
>Ga0214545_1006835_pt1 | contig 19566 bp, 9 predicted proteins | sample CNSS4metaG_FD_160064 | JGI IMG/M metagenome (GOLD analysis project Ga0214545, IMG submission 160064) | Root nodule microbial communities from cowpea collected in UCLA plant growth center, Los Angeles, California, USA - CNSS4 | ecosystem: Host-associated > Plants > Roots > Nodule | place: USA...
ATATATATATATGAATTTAAGATTCAAATCCTAAAACATGTTAGAAAAAAATTAGACCAAATTTTCTATTGATTTTTTGGATATTGTCCTCTACTAAGCATTAATAATACACTGTGTTGATATTTTAAATATCTTTTTAATATATTTTAAAATATCAAAATTAGTAATGTATTATGAATATACAGTAGTGGAACAGTAAAAAAAAATCCAAGAGAGAATCCGGATTAAAAAGATACAAGGAGGTTGCATCTCCTTTAATGCACAATTTTACAGTTATAATTAGGAATAATTCTCTTAGATTAAGAAAAAACAAATAAATGCGAGCTTAAGGAATAAATCTCTCAAAATTATTTTTTGAATGATTGAATCCCTCTTCACAATATACACAAGGTCTCTTATGGGCCATTTTATGGCATGGTTGCTGTCACAGCTAGTGACATAATTGTACTCTTCGATGAAATACAGTTCCATGTACACGAGGATTATGGTCAACGCTTGTGTTTTGGACATTTCCAGTGTTAGTATTTGGGTTTGGCATCTTTAAAAGTTTTTATTCAATAAAATGTTCTCAAGAATTTTTTTCTTATAACCTCTTATTTTATTTCATCCATCGTTTTCATATATATGTTCCTAAATTAAATTTCTATATTGTTAAAAGGAATTATCAATAGTTTAAAATATCTTTTATCGCATTTTATAAATTGTTTATTACAAACCAAAACTATGATATATACTAAATATATATATATATATATATATATATTTATTCTAAATTTTATTTATAGTATAGTATAATTGTGTAATCACTTAATTCATTGTAAACTACAGTTATATAAAACGAACATTTATTCTTAATATATTGGGGGAGACTAAAATACTAATAATTTCAATAAACAACAATGAGGACAGTATGAATAAACATAACGGAAAAGAACAAAAACAAAAGTGTCCATAGAAAACAAAATATAATCAAATCTAAAATTTCTAACATATCAGTTTAGTTTCGAGAAAACATTCCTTAACATTTATAAATTTTTTTATTGTTGCTACAGTTATGCATAAACACTTAAAAACAAAAATGATCATAAGTACTATCTACACAGAAAAAAAAATAATTAAAAAACGTATTGCTTTTATAATAAAAAACAAAACGTTTTTGAAGGTGAACCAATTAATGATGTTGGGTTTAAAAGCTCTGATTTTTCTTCCAAAAGTGGGAGTCATAATCACATCCTTGATAACATCTTCTTCTCAATACTCTAAAAATTGCCCTATTGTTTGTTCATCCCTCACTCTCTCACTCACCAAAACCTATGAAACCACCTTTGCTCATCACACTAAGCCAACTTCAAAGTGTTCTTTTCTGCAATTGTCCAAACTCACATTCATGTCATTGCAGGCTTTCAAGATTCTGTTCAACACAAAATCCAAAACCCTTTCGTCAAACGCAAAGTGCTCCTCTTTCTTTTCATCTTCTCCCTACGGTTTCACTCAATAATATAACTTATAATTCATTAACATCTCTCCTCATTCATCTCCTTTCTCTGCGTTACCAGAAAACCATGAGAAACGTTTCAAAGAAGAGATTTTTAACCTGTTTCCGTCCTGTGGATGATACGGATGCCACGCTTCAACCTAGGGCTGTCGTGGATCGCTCCTCTAGTCGTCGTTTCGCCTGCATCCCCGTCGCTGACGAACACTTCACCGGAATTTCAGCCGCCAAATCCACGTTTTCAGAGCAAGATTTGCCACGGGAGGTTGTTCCTCATCCTCCAAAACCAACGTTTTCTAAGGTGATTAAAGCCATGCTGATTGAAACCGTGTTGATTAGTGTACGTTTTAGTTTCTAACTTTCTATACATAAAACCTACATTTTTTTTTCTTTTGCAGTTATAGACATAATTATCATCTTGGATATCTTTTTTTCCTGCAGAATACAAAATCTCGCAAGAAAAATCTGGACAGCCAAACTTGTTTTGGATCAAAGCGTGGTTTTTCGGTATACACAGAAAGTTCATCGACCGGTGATGTGAAACATGTTTTTGTGGACAGTAAAATTCCGAAAACGAAGCCCTCTGAATGGTCTTCGACGATTTCATCTTCAAACTCACCGGTATCTGAATCAAAGAATATGTCCGAGATTGAGTCTGCTAAAGAGCTAGTACAGAAGCAAAAGAAGTTTCAGTGCGTAGGAATATACTGGGTTTTCGTAAGCTTAGTGGTTACGGTTTTTTGGGGTAAGGTTAACGTTATTATTTGGACATCGTTGTTGCTATGTTTTTTCTCTCTTTGGAACGCAAGTTGTTGTTGGCCAAAAGAGGTTCCCAAGTTGCGGAGCGTAGAATCCAAAGCCTACAAGAATAGCCGCAGAGAGCGTAGTGGAAGGAGTGGTCGGAATAAGGAACATTCGTAATGGGCACTGAATCTTTTACGTCAGAAGAAAAAAAACAATATTTTCTTAGTCATTAAAGAAAATAAATTGTTAGATACTTTAAAAATTTTGCATGTCCATATATTTAATCAATTTTTATATGACATGCATTATAATATTTACAGATAAAAATTAATAATATATCTTAATTGCATATTATACAAAAATAAATGCGAATCACAGTCAAAAGCTAGAATGTGTATTTTAATAATATGGACAACTTGTTTTTAATTTCTGTAGACCATTTTTTTTGTTAAAGTATATTTGTGTCGATATTTTAATAGTAAATTAGGAATTATGTTGTTATTAAAGTATAATATTATGAATCAATTTTGACATTTTTGTAGTTTTTTTTTCATTTATTTAATGAGAAAATTGATTGTCTAAAATAGTTAAGGATCAAATTAGGTAGAAACGTTACTTGTATTATACTCAATTTAAGTATCATAAACTTTCTGAATTACGTTAGATTTAATTTTGCATTTATGAACGTGGTTAATCAAATAGGAAAATGATCAAATGAATACTAATTTGTACTACTTTTCTTACCACTTTAAGTGTTCTGACACATTCTATTTTATTTTTCTTTTTGAATTTAATTAAAAGCTGAACAATGTCACAGATGAAAGTAGGAGCTCACTTGAGCGCATGGACTGAAAAATTCTCACTCTCTCACCTTATCCCATTCTTTGAAACATTTTGAAACAAAACCCTTTTCTTTTCACTCCGAAAAATTCACACTCTCTCATCCTTACTCCATTAACAGAACCCCTTTTCTCTTCACTCTAAAAAATTCCCAAACCTCTCATGTTTCCATTTAGGAACCCCACCCTCCATCCCATTTGTTATAAACCAAGTATTGGTTTCCATTGTGGAAACTACAATTGGAAAAAGAATTCTCTCCTAAACTTGGTGGACCTAGGCTCTGCACATTAATAACACATCTCATCCCATTTGTTATAAACCAAGTATTGGTTTCGTTGTGGGAAAATTTTCCTGACCCATATGGGTAATTAGCTTGCGATCCAAGACCAATTAAGTTGTAACCCACCAACGACTTTTTGGACAAAAGTAAAATAACAGATTTGGATAGTGCAGGTGTATACAGAATTCCCTCCCAAACTTGGTGGACGCTGTGCACACCAATCAAAAACCCCATTGCATTTGATCTAAACCAACTATTTGTGCATTTATGAATGAACTTCCCTCGCCCATTTTTAAATTTAACTTGCAACCTAATACCAATTAACTAGTAACCCAAAAGTCACCTTTCTGAACAAAACATAAAACAAATTTGGAAAGTGTAGTTGGATACAGAATTCCCTCACAAACTTGGTGGACCTTAGGCTATGCACACCCCGTTTGTTCTAAACCAACTATTTCTGCATTTGCGGGAAAACTTTCCTGACACATATTTTAAAAATTAACTTGGAACCTAAGACTAAATAAGGTGTAATCCACCAACGATTTTTTGGAAAATTAAAAAAAACAGATTTGAAAAGTGCAACTGCATACACAATTGTCTCCCAAACTTGCTGGAACACAACCTATGCACATCAATAATTCACCCATCAATGTGGTTGTAAACGAGGTTTAAGTTCATTTTGGAAAAAAATTTGCCTTTTAAGTTCATTTTTCCAACAGATTTGGAAAGTCCACCAAGTTTGGAAGGAAATTATTTTTCCAGCTGCAGTTTCTACAATGAAAACCAATACTTGGTTCACAACAAATAGAATGGGGGTGGGATTTCTAAATGGAAGCGTGAGAGGTTTGGGAATTTTTTAGAGTGAAGTGATAAAGGAGTTTTGTTAGAAAGAGAATGGGGTAAGGGTGAGAGAGTGGGAATTTTTCGGAAGAGTGGAAAAAAAAAAGATTTTGTTTCAAAATGTTTCAAAGAATGGGATAAGGTGAGAAAGTGAGAATTTTTCGGTCCACGCGCGAAAGTGAGCTCCCACTTTCATCTGTAACATTATTCAACTTTTAATTAAATTCTAAAATGAAAATAAAATGGAATGTGTTAGGACACGTAAAGTGGTAAGAAAAGTAGTAAAAATTAATAGTCATTTGATCATTTTCCAATCAAATAATACTCCACTTTAAACCCGTGGCATTTGCTTAAATTCGCTCACCAAAATATTTTAACTTTTTGTGATTTCTCTATTTTTTTATTAGTCTCTTAGGAGGCTGTGTTTAAAGGAAAAAAAACGTTGGAGGTGAAAATCATGTTTTTCCAAATAAAAATAAAAATTTATTAAAAAAAATTCTCTTATTAAATATTTTAATTTGATAACAAATTAAAAATTTTAATAAAATAATATAATAATGTTTTATTTTTCAAAAATGTATATAAATATTCTTGAATTTTTTTTATCAGTCAAACATATTTTATTCATTTCATGAAAAGATAAATTCCAAAATTTTCAATTACTAACGATCATGATTCACAATGATACCCATGAAATTATATAATGTGTTTACACTCATATTATAGTGTTATTATGTATAGGAAAACTGTTGAATTTTATATTAATTAATAAAAACTAATTTTTTAATCTATCAATAGTGTAATAAAGTTATATTAGAAAAGAAAAATTTAAGCTCTATATGTTAAAAAAATATTTAATGCTTGTACACAAATCATGAGCCAAAATAATTGCGTACAAATAAAACCCATATTATCAAATGCGTATTTTAAATATGATTTATAAAAGTAAAAACTTCAACCCCCAGACTTAATTCATTGAAATAAGCTTTTTTGCCAAATTTTATGCTTAAACATAATGAAACACGTCAAATAATTTATAGAAAAATTAAAAGTCACTTTCAAACTCTTGACCAATTTTTTAAATTTTTTATTATGTATTCTATAATTAATGTACCTAGTTCAGAATAAATTTTATCTTCGTTCGTCCTTAAGTACACGGTTGAGATTTTGGCCTCTTTTGGGTTCTTAGTTGAGTAAATATACTTGGAATATGTGCTCTCGTCTTAGTGACTCTCTTGATGTAAGTTGGAATCCAATGTGACACTTATAATTAATTTTTAATAAAGCTTAATTAATTCATAGCAGCAAAACAGAAAAAAAATGAAAAAAAATGAAAATATCAAGAAAAAATAAATTAAATATTGAAAAATAAACGTGTAAGAGAAAAGGTTAGCATGCCTCAAGTGGTTATAGTTCACCAAAGTATGCAAAACTAAGCCCAAAATACCGTCAAGCAGCCATTTTTATCGGTGAGTGGAGTTGGTTCATAAAGTGTCAATTTGACACCTCTAATAAATTAAAAAGAAAAAGGTAATAGAGTATCTTTGTTATATGCCAAATTTTACAATTATATTGCACATGCACGCAATATTTTCTTATTGTTTCCTAGATAGTTTCTTCCTGTAAGATACAAATTAACGACTCACAAAAAACAGGGCAAAATAAATATAATAATTCATGTCCTATCATCATATCAAATAACTAAATTTAACGAGACAAGATAAACCACCGCCAAATATCTCGTTAATAATTTTATGGGCGAGAGATTGAATGCACAAAACAGATACCAATTATACCTTAATGTCCTTTAAGGTTCTTTAATTGTGTAGAAAAATCCTTTAAGGTTCACCAAACACCTGCCTAGGTTTCGAACAACAACAAAAAAACAGAGATCTTCAACAATTCTCGAGCATTCTAAAACATCGAATACGATATGCACATGCAAAACACAGGCAAGTAGTCCACAACACATGTTTGCTTACTTGCAATATTCGGGATCGATATTAATTGCTTCGTATTGGAGGAATATTTCTATAGCACCACCATGAAGGAACAGTGAACCAGGTGTATGCCCAATTGATTATATCACCATGGAAGCAAAAGGGCTCACCATCCTCATTTCCAAGAGTGAAAATGCCCCAGTTGTTTACGTTGGTCTGGTTGAATCCTAAACGGCTCGATATACCTTTTAAATGATCAGAGTCCCATTCATTCCACCAAGGAATAGTTGGATCATTGCAGAAGTAAATGCTGTTTTTAATTCCAACTCCAAGTTCCTTCGCAGAGAAGGATGTTGAGCAACATTTCCCCAAAAATATCATTTGATCTCCCAAATCCTCGACCTTCTTCCATGATAACTGACAAAAGTCCAATGCAAATACCTCAAATTTTTGGGTCTCAATCACTGTATGTTGATTCGGACTAAAATATCTACAGACAAGCAAAAGCTCCCCACATGACTCCACAAGATACCTTAAAATTTGACTGGTATGACGATTATGCAATATTCCCCCTTCTTGTAACTCAAACATCTCAGGCCTTTTTACTTCATGAAAGCGTGTTTCTATCTCTGAAAGTGTTCCAAAATCATCATTACCTTTGTTAATGTTGGAGTAGATACTTTGAACATCAATTTGCCATACATTAAATCCATCTGCCAGGAGATAAAAACTTCCATTACAAAATACAGCATCCTCAAATGGCTCACCTGTTAATTTATTGTATTTACGCCATGAATTTGCTCCTGTGACCCAAAAGGTTAACTCACGGCATTGGCTGTGTAGAAGCATGCAGACAAAGTTATTCTCAGAGGGAAGCCCAGAGGGTACTATCTTGTGATAAAAGTTCCACACTGAAGGGAGACTAATTTGGCTTCCTGAAAACGGATTCAACAAGTTAATTTCAAGATAGAAATAGTCCAGATTTTTTACCATAATCAACCAACCACGAAATGATCCCCAACAATACATCCCATTTGCCTCTGCTAACTCCAACTCCCAAACCCGATTCTCCAATATACTGATACAAGTTCTGGTCTCTTTGTTCTGCTGACCTGACACCAAGAGACCAGGAAATCCATGCCTTTGCCAACTAGGAAGTTCTTCTCCAAGAATAGCATTCCAACTCATACACACTTTGCTGATCGATAAGCAATCGATAAAGGTCAGTTTTTCAGCAATCATCTCAAGTATACCGCGAGGGAGACTAGACCAATCTGCATAATATTCCTTCTCCAGTTCTCTTTTTCTTTTGCGTATTCTTTTACTGCATTTGGCACTATATCTTCTCCTGATAGTTTCCAACAACAATGAAGGGATACTTGGCAAATCTTCATAGCATTTCTTTGACAAGTGCCTTTTCTTATATCTTCTTTTCATCCTTTTGGCATAAATTTTTGTGATGGTAGCTTCCAACAGTAACGAGCGCATCTTGCTTGTTGTTTATTTGTGAACTAGACATCAAATATACAATGAAAAGATTAATAACAGACTAGTCAGGTGACAGGCCTATAACTCCAACTACGAAAGCAACACCATTCGGGCCCAACCACCTCAATAAAACTAAACACTCTCGTTGTCCTAGAAAACAAGGGGGCACGTTTCCTAAATATCACGTTAAATCTGATTTATTTGTCGACTAAAAGGATCTAAACATAAATATTGTTCAAGGTTAACAATTACGGCGCTAGACAACAGAAAAGGGGGAAAATTAAACAATCCTGACCAAGCCAATGCAAAGTCCAACCACAATGCAATCATCTCTAATTCCACCATACATTCACTCTAATGTGCCACAAATTGCATATAGAAGAGAAACAAGAATTTCATATGCTGACTTTCCTTAGAATTCATTGAAACCTTGAAAGTTGAAACCTACTCACCACTAGCATCATTAGGCTAAATTGCAGAGAGAATAGTACATGCTGCAATCCACAATGTGACATCATCCTCATTCTGCTAATGTTGAATCAACAAATCAAGAACCGCAAAGATTTTCAAAAAACAACAATGCAGTGCTCTGTTTAATGGTTGATAGAACTATGAAACATACTCTGACCTAGGAATCAAACAGGTTAATCACACAACCTAGGAATAGTCATATGGTTAAAATCCCCCATCAAATAATAGAGTAAAACTACATATAACATAGTTATCCAACCCCTAATAAAATAAAAATATACAATCCACAGTGAGAGCTCGAGATACAGACACAAGTGAGAGGGGAAGTCCAAATCCGTGAAAAAGTTGAATAATCACTAACCTGGTTTAGCAAGTTTACACGACGTTCCTCTTTAGCGCTATACTAAACCAGAGAGACAACTTGGAAACGAGGAAGCTGAAACAACTGACGTTAGTATAATAAAAAAAAAATGCTGGGCTTAGTTCAAACAAAACTCATATTGAGGTCAGGCCCAAATTCATTATCAACCATTTTAGTGTCCGTTTGGCTAATTAATTCCTCCCCCTTTTATTTGTAAAATTTGTAATTTAGATTAATTTAAATAAATAGTTTAAGTATATTAAAATATTCATAACTATTTTTTTGACTTTATATTAAATTAAAAATTAATTTATATAAAAATGAATTTTAACTTTCTTACAAATTTATGAAAGTTTCTCATATAACCAATTACCACCAACAGTCTAATTTATATTTTTATCTACGTAATATATTATTAGCGAAAAGATATTTGCAAATGGACAATGCATGTCATATTTATTAAAATATCATGATTTAAAAAAGTAAAACTAAATAATGTTATAAAGATATAAAGATAAAAGTTGCAGAGTTATATGATTATTTTTGAATTGAAAATTTGGAAAATTACTTCGAAAAACTGTAAGATTGTATATTTTATTAAATTATAATTTTTCTAATTAAAAAATAATATAATATAATCATATCTTATTAAAAATAAATTAATCTACTTAACTACAAAATAAAACAATATAATTAAAAGATTACACCAAAAAGAAATATAAATAACTATAATTTTTTAAATAATAGCATAGATAACAGTGGTAAACTTAAATGTTCAAGTTAATGTATTTTATATTTTGTTCATGAAGATTTTTTTTAGAATATTATATATAAATTATTTAAAAAAACGGGTGGGTCGAACGCGTCATGAAGGACGACTGTTCTACGTATCATATTATTGAATAGTCAAACAAGAACAGTCTCATTCGTGTTTGAGTTTGTGTTTGTTCTTACGAGTCTCACTCGTTCCAACAAGAGTTGAAATTTCCTTCTATTATCATGATTTGTTTGTTTGCTCGCTGCAATTGCTCAGTGGGATTTACAGCATGACAAACCCAAGGTTCTGTCTTTCTATTCTGGTTCTGTTCTTTTCTCTGTACACTCATCCTTCTCTTGCTGCTCTCACCACCCTTTCAGCTGATAAAAAGCTCACTGGTGATCAAACTCTCGTCTCCGAAGGTGGGGTCTTTGAACTGGGTTTCTTCAAGCCAGGTAATTCCTCTAACTACTATATAGGCATATGGTACAAAAAGGTCACCCAAAAAACAATAGTTTGGGTTGCAAACAGAGACAACCATGTCCCTGATAAGAACACTGCCACGTTAACAATATCAGATAGTAATTTGGTTCTCTTAGATGGGTCTTCTAATCAAGTTTGGTCAACAAACACCAGTTCTCCTAGGTCAGGTTCTGTTGTGGAAGCTGTTTTACTAAATTCCGGGAATCTTGTGTTAAGAGACAGAGCTGATGATAATGCTTCGGAGCCTTCGTGGCAGAGTTTTGATCACCCCACGGACACGTTCCTTCCGGGTGGAAAAATTAAACTCGACCATAAAACAAAGAAACCACAATACCTTACTTCGTGGAAGAACACGGAAGATCCTGCTACGGGTCTCTTCTCTCTGGAACTAGACCCTGAAGGCTCCACTTCTTATTTGATTACTCGGAACAAGACTGAACAGTATTGGACAAGTGGCGCTTGGAATGGACATATTTTCAGTTTGGTTCCAGAGATGAGGTTGAATTATATCTTCAATTTCTCGTTTGTGTCAAACGAGAACGAGAGCTATTTCACCTACTCCTTGTATAACTCTTCCATTATATCTCGGTTATTGATAGATGTCACGGGACAGATCAAGCAAATGACGTGGTTGGAGAATGCTCAGCAGTGGAACTTGTTTTGGACACAGCCGAGAAAACAATGTGACGTATATGCCTTTTGCGGTGCGTTTGGGAGTTGCTCCGAGTTCTCAACGATGGGGCCTTGTAATTGCTTGAAGGGTTTTGAGCCAAAGTCACCGTCTGATTGGAATCTGGGGGATTACTCAGGAGGGTGCCAGAGGAAAGAAAAGCTGCAATGCGAGAATTCGAATGCCTCCAACAGAAATAAGGACGGGTTCCTAGCAATTCCCAACGTGGTATTACCTAAAGGTGCACAATCTGTGGGATTAGGGAATGCAGGAGAATGTGAATCAATCTGCTTGAGCATCTGTTCCTGTGCAGCTTATGCATATGACAGTAACGGGTGTTCAATTTGGGTCGGCAACCTTCTGAATGTGGAACAGTTGTCTTCAGATGATAGTAGCGGAGAAACTTTGTATCTCAAACTTGCAGCATCTGAGTTTCATCATGATGATAAAAGCAGCAAGGGGACGATTATCGGTGTGGTTGTGGGAGTGGTTGCTGGCATTGGGATTCTCTTGGCCATTCTTTGGCGAAGGAAGAGAATGGTGGCATCAAGAAAGGCTGCAAAGGGTTCGCTGGTGGCATATGGGTACAGAGATTTGCAAGCTGCAACGAGGAATTTCTCTGAGAAATTGGGAGGTGGAGGGTTTGGTTCTGTTTTCAAAGGAACGTTGGATGATTCCAGTGTGGTAGCAGTGAAAAAGTTGGAAAGTTTTGGCCAAAGAGAGAAACAGTTCCAGACAGAAGTTCGGACAATAGGGACAATACAACATGTTAATCTTGTCAGGCTCCATGGATTCTGCTCTGAAGGAACCAAAAGGCTGCTAGTTTATGAATACATGCCAAATGGCTCCTTGGATTTCCACTTGTTCCAAAACAAGAACTTCGTGGTATTGGACTGGAAAACGAGATACCAAATTGCTTTGGGAATAGCAAGGGGATTGGCATACCTTCATGAGAAATGCAGAGACTGTATTATACATTGTAACGTAAAGCCAGAAAACATTCTACTAGATGCTGGTTTTTGTCCCAAGATTGCAGACTTTGGCCTGGCTAAGCTTGTTGGAAGGGATTTCAGCAGGGTCCTGGCAACAATTAGAGGAACAAAAAACTATCTTTCTCCAGAATGGATTTCTGGGGTGCCTATCACTGCCAAAGCCGACGTGTACAGCTATGGAATGATGCTTTTTGAGCTTGTGTCAGGTAGGAGGAACTCTTATTATGAGTTATCTGATTCTGAAGATGGGAAATTTAGGTTCTTTCCAACCAAGGCAGCAAACATAGTTGCCCAAGGTGGCAATGTTCTTAGCCTTTTGGATCCTTGTTTGGAACAAAATGCTGACGCCGAGGAGGTTACTCGAATGGCAACCGTTGCTTCCTGGTGTATCCAAGATGATGAGACTCACCGGCCAACGATGGGTCAGGTTGTTCATATCCTTGATGGGATCTTGGACGTGAATTTACCTCCAATTCCAACATTTCCTCAAGTGTCTGTTGACTACTAAGAAATTTTGTTTAATTTCCTTCGCCAACTCAAGCTACCAATACAAAATCTGACATTTTTCTATTGTCACAAGTGTAGTTGTTGTCTTTCCATGTTGGTTTCATATTATTATTCAATGAAAGTAATCTCATTTCACATTAGCTTTGTTGGGACAATATCTCTGCAGTTAGGGATTGAACGTTGATTGTTAGGTTAATCACCACACCGCATTTAATATGTATATATGACAGCTGATTAAGTTACCTACACAAAAATATAAACAAGGCGTAGTGTTATAACGTAGCTCTGGAGAATTGGTCTAAAGTACCTGAAAATAATTAATAAAATGAAGCCAAACACAACTTTTTAGACATTTTGCTACAAGAGCAAGACTAAAATAGAAGCTGTAAAAAATCAATAGGGAAGACTTACACAATTTGATGTTATCAATAATGAAAAAGTAAACTCCGTTCTGTGTAAACTCATTCTCCTCTCCGTCGTCCGAAGGTGATTCTTTTTATTTAAACTTCGGTGTTAAGTTTCTTGATTCTTGATTATTTTCACGTCATGTATTCATTTTAACAGCAGAAAAGTTCTTGCCATGAACCATTCTTGATTATTTGGTACCTTTCATGCTATATTTTGTGCTCCTGATTCTATTCTCAGTTATTGCAGAGATTTTATCTCCCGCTATTTAAAAGACACTGGTGTTATTTACGTTTGGGATTTTAAATAGCAAAAGTGCTAGACTTTACCAAAACATTGTCAAAACCTTGATGATTGGTTTATCATCAAAAAATAAACTCTTTAATTATGATTTGAAAAATGGAAAAAACTTTAGAAAACCTTATGCTGGTTTACTGGTCTTATTAACCTTTATAATTATATATATATATACATATATATATATATACATATATACATATATATATATATATATATATATATATATATATATATATATATATATATATATATATAAACTATATATATATATATATATATATATATATATATATATATATATATAGTTGTCTAGCTATATAAAAAAACTTGTTTTACTTAGAAAATAAGGTGGTCAAATTTTATAACCAAACTTAATTAATTGGTTGTTACAGGAGCAATTAATCATAGAACACTTAAATTCTAGTCTTTATCTTTTGTTTCTGTCTGTGGCATATTATTTTTTCTGGTTTAATAATACAATGATAAATTTATACCTACAGTTTTTGCTTTATCTTCAATTATTTTAAAATACAGATTTGGTACAATAGTGAATTGGAGAAATCAAGCAAAAATTCTTATATGTGCTTAGGTAATAGAAAAGGAGAATGATTGGTTTTTATCTACTCATATCATTTTTCCCATAAAGATACAAATGGAGTCATATACAGAAAACTATTAATATCAAACCACCACCCAACGCATTTGTAACTTTCCATTTAACATATCAATGGGTTTGTTTAACTCCATCCTCGATTCATCATGAAGAATGTGAGAGTGATAGTTCAGGATTGTGGGAAGTTTCTTCCTTTGTTGGCGTGAGCGAGTTGGAAGATGTGGCAGTTGGCATAGAGCTGCAATGTGTTTGTCGGAGGATCTCAGCCGCCATGATTTTTAACAGACAACAGTGTTGTTATAACATTTGTTTAAATACAAAAATTATGAAGCCAGATAGAATACAACATGAAATTGTGATCATAAAAGCTTAAAACAAAAACAAAGTTAATGTTAATGAAAATTGCCTTTCATCTTTGTTGCATTCCAATAGGAAAAAACCAAATCAATGAGTACAGTAACAACTATGTCAAAGAACATATTGATTGAATATAAAACCAACATGGAAAAACAAATCTCATGATTACACCATACATTACAATTACATTAGTAAAAGCCAAAAAGTGGCATTAGTCACCTTTATTAACAAAGAGAAACCAATTTGTACTCTAATTTTCTCCTCCCGTGGACTTGGAGCTTGTTGAAGAGATGTTACTTCTGGCTTGAGAGGAGGTCATAGAAACGTTGCTCTTCTCCTGTGAACTGTGTGTGGAGTTTGAGTCGGTGTAGAAGACTAAACTCTTCTGGTTCTCAACAAACACTTGAAGGGATCTTGGAATCGGAGGCATGTTCACCTCTAAGATCCCCTCAAGGATTTGAACCACCTGAGCCATGCTTGGCCGGTGAGCCTCATTGTCTTGGACACACCATGAAGCAACTTTTATTATTCGAGTCACCTCCTCAGTCTCAGCATTGCCCTCCAAACCAGGGTCCAAAAGGCTAACAACAGGACCACCTTGGACAACAACATTTGCCGCAAAGGTTGGAAAGAAGGTAAATTGGCCATCTTCTGATGGCTCAGAGTTCCTCCTACCGGATACAAACTCAAAAAGCATCATTCCATAACTGTACACATCAGCTTTTGCAGTGATAGCCACCCCTGAAATCCACTCTGGAGCAAGATAACCTCTTGTTCCTCTCATGGTTGTGAGGACCCTGCTGAAATCCCTTCCAACAAGCTTAGCCAGGCCAAAGTCTGCAACCTTGGGACAAAATTCAGCATCTAGGAGAATGTTTTCTGGCTTCACATCACAATGTATGATACAATCTCTACACTTCTCGTGAAGGTAAGTTAGTCCCCTTGCTGTTCCCAACGCAATTTGGTACCTCATTTTCCAATCCAACAACACCTTACTGTTCTTGTTGTGGAACAAATGGAAATCCAAGGAGCCATTTGGCATGTAATCATAAACTAGCAGCTTTTTGGCACCTTCAGAGCAGAATCCACGCAGTCTAACAAGATTAACATGTTGCACTGTCCCTATTGTGCTAACTTCCGTCCGGAACTGTTTTTCTCCTTGGCTAATACTCTCCAACTTTTTCACTGCTACCACACTTGAATCTCCCAAAGTTCCTTTGAAAACAGAACCAAACCCTCCTCCTCCCAATTTCTCAGAGAAATTCCTCGTTGCATTCTGCAAATCTCGGTACCCAAATGCCACCAACGTACCCTCCACAGGCTTTCCTACTCCAACCATTCGCTTCCTTCGCCTAATCAAGAAAAACAAAAGAATGGCCAAGAGAACCCCAATGCCAACAACCAATCCCACAGCCACACCAATAACAGTTCCCTTGCTGCTTTTATCATCATGAAACTCAGATGCTGCAAGTTTGAGATACAAAGTTTCTCCGCTACTATCATCTAAAGATAGCTGCTGCAGATTCAAAAGGTTGCCAATCCAAATGAAACACCCCCTACTGTTATATGCATAAGCCGTGCAGGAACAGTTGTTTAAGCAAGTTGATTCACATTCCCCTGCCTTCCCTAATCCCACATATTGTGCATGTTCAGGCAACGCCTTGTTGAGAATCGCAAGAAACCTATCCTTATCCCCTTTAGAGGGATTCAAATTCTCACACTGCAACTTCGTTCTCCTTTCACACCCACCTGAGTGATCCTCCAGATTCCAATCAGACAGTGACTTTGGCTCAAAACCCGGCAAGCAATTACAATACGGCATGGAGTTCTCAGTGCAGCTCCCAAACGCACCACAAAACGCGTATACCTCACACTGTTGTCTCGGCTGTGACCAAAACAAGTTCCACTGCTGAGCATTCTCCAACCACGACAGTTGCTTGATCTGCCCCGAGACATCCATCACAAACCGAGATATAATTGAAGAGTTATACATGGAGTATGTGAAATAGCTCTCGTTGTCGTTCGACACAAACGTGAAATTGTAGAGAAAGTTCGCCCTCATCTCGGGTACTAAACTAAAAATGTGCCCATTCCAAGGACCACTATCCCAGTATTGTTCAGACTTGTTCCAAAGAATCAAATAAGAAGTGGTTCCTTTGGGGTCTAGTTCCAGAGAGAAAAGACCCGTCGCAGGATCTTCGTTGTTCTTCCATGAAGTGAGGTACTGAGGTTGCTTTGTTTTATTGTCCAGTTTGATTTTGCCACCCGGAAGCCACGTGTCGGTTGGGTGATCAAAACTCTGCCACAGAGGTTCTGAAGCAGAAGCACCGTTATGCCTTTCTCTTAACACAAGGTTCCCGGAATCGAGGAGAGTAGCTATTACAACCAAGTTTGAACTGGAAGAAGAACTCATGTTTGTCGACCAAACTTGTTTAGAAGATCCATCCAAGAGAACTAGATTGGCACCTGATATTGTTAACGTGGCAGTGTTCTTATCAGAGACAGGGTTGTCTCTATTTGCTACCCAAACTATTGTTTGTTTGGTGACCCTTTTGTACCATATGCCTATGTAGTAGTTAGAGGAATTACCCGGCTTGAAAAAACCCAGTTCGAAGATTTCACCTTCAGAGACGAGGGTTTGGTCCCCGGTGAGAGTTTGGTTTGCTGATACGGTTGTGAGAGCCGCAAGGGAATTGTGGGTGAAGAAAGAGAAGAATAGGGTGAGAAGAGAGATGCAGAAGAACCATGGGTTCTTCATGGTGTTTTAAGTTAGCAACTTGCTGTGAAAAATTAAAGGAGATATTGTACTTGGATTTCGGTGCAGTGGAACAGACATAGAACCCATGAATGAAGGAGCAACAATGTCTGGTTACTTAATGCGCAAATAGCGACTGTTGTGTTCATCCTGTTGTGTTCATCGGCGCATTTCGCTCTGACTAGTCTAACGAAACATGTGTTATGCGTCGTTGTCATGAGTTGTAAACTTCTTTTCGTAATAATCCATCAAGCCACTATGAATTGAAACCTTACATTATTTGAAAAATTAAAATAATATTTCTGTTTGTTATGGAGTGCAATGTAATATCTCCTGATTTTTTATACCAGAAGTATAGGAGCCGCTTTGCTTTCAATATCTAATTATAACAATAATTCGAATTCAGAAAAGTTCGTGAGAAATGTGAAGCAGTATTCTCTTCAGGCTAATGCTTAATCTTACGAGAACAATCATTTTATCAATAACCTAAACCTGACTAAACTTTAAAGCAAGACCATTAATAAAAGGAAATAACAACTCAAGATCGTCCTTACCTTAGCATCTTTGTTTAAGGAGACACCATAACAAAAAATATATCAATTCGCAAGAACATCACCTTTGGTCTTAAAATTTTAATGTAATCATTTATCAATTTTCTTTTTTATATAATAGTTAACTTTCCTATTTTCCTAAATGTCAGACTTTAAAATCACATTTAATCTCAAAAATATAATGTAATGTTAATTCACTTAAACTAAGATAAGGCTAAAGAAAAATATTGAAGTATTGTTATACATCATTTTCTCTTCCTTTAATGAAGATTAAGACCTTGGTGATCAAGTTGAGAGGGTAGTTGGAAAAAGAAGAGTGAATTAATGCGTATAATTGATGGAAAACAAGTTTAAGATTTTCACCATAGAATAAAATCTAAAATGAATACTGGGTGGTAAGTAAATTTGTACATGATGTTGACATGATCCTACCATAGCTCCATCGAATAACGGTGATGAGGGGGTGTTTTCCTGTCCTCGTGCTAAAGCGACGTAAAAGGTAGTGGTTCTTTTTCGAAGACTTTCACATTCATATTAGACACTACGATCATAAATATTTATGTAAATGTACATTTGATGAAGGGTATTTTTAGATTGTAAGTATGAGCTGCTGTTTTGTAAAACTAAAAAGTTTTCCAACATATAAATAACAAAAATTGAAAATTTTATTGTGTTTAAAGTTTTGACTGCGAGACAATTTAACTTCTCTTGTATTACTAGTTGGGAATTAATTAAGAAATGTGTTTTGATTAATTAGTTTTTAATAGATTTACGGTTGATAATGGATTTAAAATAAATTAAAATAATAGTTTCAATATCAAGTCCAAGTAATATTTTGTCAAGAGTCCATTATCATATTTGAGATATTATTTGTGTTTTTAAAATGCACCTTAGAAGGTTGAATGAGAAAGGTGTACTTAAATTGATTTGATGTACTAAAATAATCCTACTAATATACTTTTTGTTAAAGTTTCATATCAACTAGATATAAAACCAATTTCAAATATATAAGTATAACCCTCATCTTACATATCTTATAAGTTAATTTTGAGAAATTGAATTATTCTTAAAATATACTTTTTTTTTTACCGTTTTTGTTCTCACGTACAAAGATACTCTTCAGTTTTCTGTTGAGGTCTATCCTGTAGAGGTACTTCAATTGGATCAATGATCGATTTCTAGGTTTCACCGTAAACCTAGTTGATTACTTCCAATTACGTAAATCAATAGTTCAAACCGTACTCAAAGGTAGGGCATTTCTCATTCTGATAGGAACTTCTGTACCAGAAACAATGGTATCTCCAATTATAGTTTCTTTGGGGTGTAAAATATATTTTTTTCTCACCATCCCCATAGTGTATGAGACAAATGGATGCATTTCGATTAGGGTCATATTCTATGGTTACGATTCTACCATATATGTTTTTTTCATTTTGTTGAAAATCAATTTGACGGTATAGACGCTTATGACCTCCCCCTCCATGTCTTGTGGTAATTATTCCTCTGGCATTACAATCCTTACCACAACAATGTTGTCCATAGATCAAATGATTTCATGGATTGAATTTTACTTGACTGTCTACGATTCCATTATGTGTGCTTTGGGTTGAAGTTTTATATAAATCTACCGTCATGCTATTAAGTATTTTGATTTAAATTCTTTTCTTTCGAAGAGGTAGAATAAAATAACTCGGTTAAAACATAATGATGAGACTATTATGTATAAAAAACAAATAATATTTAACTAAAAACGGTACAAATCAAGTTAAACTTTTAATTTCAACTTGTAATTTTATTGATTCAACCATCTCTCCAATTTTGACAACATTGAATAGTAATGTTTTTATGCAAGTCCATAGTCCAGTCTAAAATATATGAAAACAAACACCTTTGAAAAATACCAAAATACCCCATTTTCAATAATTGACACGTGTCCATTTATCAGATTTTTTCGTCAATTAGTTCTGTTTTAGAAATGTTTTCTCCGGTCTTTCATGTGTGATCAGGAAAATACTATTTTAACCTTTCTGTCAACCTCTTTTTCATTTAAGCATTTGAGTTAAATAGTCATTTAGACTTTCCCGCTTCTGAAATTGGTGAAAGGAAAGAGTACTCTGAGTTGAGTTGATAGATTTACTTCAGTTGGACATGTGCACCAATTTTGGGCGCCGACCTTTATTTTGAAAGACCATATTTTAAATGACTGTGATGGAATAATTGTGGGAAAAATCATACCTTTCTGGTCAGCCAACCCACCAACATGAAGTGGGTCATTTCTATAATCCATACCTCTCAACGAATGAATCCCACTTTCCGACACCGAGAAAGTAACTAAACTTCATACAAGCATGTGAAGATCTTTCATGGTGGAGTAACTATGATGGATTTTCTTCTTCCTGTTAAGCTTTATTTTGTTTATAGGTTTTTTAGGTTTTGTTTTCCTATATGAACTTATTTCATGGTGTTTTAGATTTTTTTTTTTGAAGAAGTTCTACGTATCAAAGAGAGTCGTGATATATAACGAGGACGACGACATGGATAGGCATTGGCTCCGATGATGGTGGTGTTCAGGATGGTACTATTATTTCTCTTCGTTAGTTTGTCTCTTCCTTTTAATCTTCTTTTGGTGGTTTTCAAATTTTTTTTTCTTCTAGGATTTTGTTGATACGTTGTTGATAAACGGTAAGTTCAGGATTTGTTTGGTTCTGTAAAGTTAATTT
>Ga0214545_1006836_pt1 | contig 19563 bp, 13 predicted proteins | sample CNSS4metaG_FD_160064 | JGI IMG/M metagenome (GOLD analysis project Ga0214545, IMG submission 160064) | Root nodule microbial communities from cowpea collected in UCLA plant growth center, Los Angeles, California, USA - CNSS4 | ecosystem: Host-associated > Plants > Roots > Nodule | place: USA...
ACTGTGGATAATCTAAAAGTTCTCACTTTTAATTGAGATTGTACTTTGGTTAAAAGTGAGAACGCCAACAAATTAATTGAGACTTTACATTGATTAATTTGTAAATCTACAACAATAATTAATTGAACAATAATATTTAGATAACCGATGATCAATCTATTTTGAAAAAGTAATGAAATCAATCTATTTTCTTTACTATTGTTTCTATCTTATTTTATCTTTTTATCTTTATCCCTCATATTTTTATTATTTTATTTGACTAACTCTTTTGTATAGTTTTATAAGAACTAATTTGTTAAAAATCAATTCCGTAATCGTTGGGAGACGACTTTGGGTTACTTTACCCTTTCTATTTTGTTGACTATTTTCTTAATAATACTGAAATTGTTATAAATAAACAGTATTAATTTGATCGCGTCAACGACAACGTTATCAAAACTTCACTAAAATGGGACAAGATATTGGCATTCCCTTACGCCCTCTCTTAAATTTATTGAAAGAACTCAAATCCGCCATTTCATTGAAAGCATATTTGCAGCCATGAAGAAAAGGTATCCACTCAACTCAGACTGCCAATAGAAATAAGGAATAAACCTACACATAATTAAACATAAAAGCACCTAAAACAAACAATATTATAGAGAAACCCTCACAAAAAGGTTGTATGGTATTTATTTTATTCTTTTTATGTATGGAAAAACAATATGGTTTTATATAAACTTGGAACTTACAAAAGATGCCAACCCCAGGCAATTCTACTCAATATGCATGAACTTCGAACAATATGATTCATAAATAGGTGACAAATATTATTTTATAGAAGTAAACTAAAAAATCCAGCTTAATGACATTTATCATGTCAAATTTAAAGAACCCAAGGGCAACAACCGTTTTTTTGGACTAAAATCTAGCAGTTCTTCCTAATAAGAATATATATTTTTTGTTTAAAGCCCAACATCAAAACAGATCCATGTCATCCAACCTTGCTTCTTGATCTTTAAATAGTCTTCTATTGGCATACAAATAAAACGAGTATGTACGGCTTCACTAAAAGATTTAGTTGCAGTGGGGAAAGTAGAAGATTCAGGAAATATCTTTTCCATCAATCTTAGGTACACAGGACTAATATTTACATATTGATAAGATCAAACATCATGTAGATGGACCACCTATTTCTATTAATACGAAGAATTATATGCCATAAGTTTTTTCAAAGCATTACACATCAAATATGACAAGACTAGACTATCTTTTTTTAACCCCAAAACTAAAAAGAAACACTAACTCACCCGTAAATTAAATTGAAGAAAGAACACAAGGAATCCTATAGATGTTTAGCTAACTAATTCAAAAGTAAAATCCCATTGTCAAGCAATTAAAATGATCACAGACTAGGAAACTGTTATGATTAAACCAGGACTAAGCAATTCACATATTAAAAGATGAACAAAAAGCTATTGAATGTCAGTTATATCTTATTAGATAACAAACAAAAGATTGATTAATAAGTTTTAAAAAATTGTAAAAAAGTATTATGCAGTTTCCCACTCAATTGCTCATTATTCTCACTTATGTTGCAGATCATATTTGACCTTCTTTTTTTCAAGTCAATCAACCAATGCAAGCAATAATGGTTGATTTGTGTAACATATATAATCAAATTCGTGCTACATAAGAAGTACATCTCATTGGATGACAAAAAAAGATTGATTAGTAAATTTTAAAAAATTGTACGAAAAGTATCACGTAGCTCCCCACTAATTTGTTCATTGCACCCCACTTATTTGCATATCAGTTTGGCATATCTTTTTTCTAAGCCAGTCATTCAATGCAAGCAATAAGGGTTAATTATTGTGACTTGTAATCAAATTTGTGGTAAATAAGAAGTATATCCCATTGGATAACAAACAAAAGACTGATTATTAAGATTAAAAAATTGTACAAAAAGTAATATGTGTTAGTATTATGGTGCTTGATTTAGTCCCATATCGCTTAGAATTGTGAGATGTAGTTCTCTATTTTACTATATAAGAAACCCTATGTAAAGCTTTAAGATACACCAGAAATAAAAATACTCCCTACTATAGTCGTGGACGTAGGCATACACATTGTACGCTGAACCTATGCTCTGTGGTTGTAGTATTTTTTGATCTTCCACATCAGAAAAGATTTGATTTCTATTTTTCTTCTTGGGAATCTCAGTTTAGAGAAGTAGTGGGAGCTTTGGTCAAAGGCAGCAGGAGCTTTGGTCAAAGGCAGCAGGAGCTGTGGTCAAAGGCAGCAAGAGCTTTTGGTCAAAGGCAGTAGGAGGTTTCGTCAAAGGCAGCAAGAGCTTTCTTCAAAAGCAATAAGATCAATGGCAATAAAAGAAGGGACGATGAGGATTGAGAAGTTTGATGGTAGTGACTTCGGGTTCTGGAAGATGCAGATAGAGGACTACCTATATTAGAAGAAGTTGTATCGACCCTTAACAGGGCAGAAGCCAACCGACATGGAGCAGACAAAATGGGTTTGTTAGATCAGAGACACTCAGTGTGATCCGGTTGACATTAGCCAAGAATGTTGCGTTCAACATCATGAACGAGAACACAACCATAGATTTGATGACGACATTGTCATATATGTATGAGAAGCCATCTGCAGCCAATAAAGTGTATTTGATTCGCAGTCTAGTCAACCTAAAAATGGGTGAAGGTAACTCGATTACTAATCATATTAGTGAATTTAATACAATTGTTGTGCAATTGACATCAATGTAGATAACATTTGATGATGAGGTGAAAGCATTAATTTTATTATCATCTCTTCCGAAAAGTTGGAGTGCAACTGTTACTGTAGTTAGTAATTCTGCAAGTAATAGTAAGTTGAAGCTTGATAACATCCGTGACTTGATCTTAAGCAAAGATGTTTGCAGGAAAAGTTCAGGGGAATCTTTCAGTTCTAGTTCTGGTTCAGCATTGAGTACTGAAACTAGAGGAAGAAGTAGCCAGAAAGGTCGTAATCAACGTCGAGGCATATCAAAGTCTAGAGGGAAATCACAACCAAAATTTCGGAATGATATCATTTGTTGGAATTGTCAGAAAAAAAGGCCACTCTACAAATCAATGTAGGACTCCAAGGAAGAACAATAACAAGAAGCAAGATGATGATCAATCAACAAATGCAACACTTGATGAAATTGAAGATGCACTATTATGTAGTCTAGATAGTTCTATTGACTTATGGATTATACACTCAGGTGCGTCATTTCATACTACACCTTACTTAGAATTATTATCTAACTATGTTCTAGGAAAGTTTGGGAAGGTCTACCTTGCAGATGAAAAATCTCTTGATATTATAGGAAGAGGTGATATCAATATCAGAACCCCTAATGGAAGTGTGTGGACTTTGAATAATGTCAAGCATATTCCTGCCTTAAAGAGAAACTTAATATTTATAAGGCAGTTGGATGATGAGGGGCATTACACCACCTTTGGAGATGGACATTGGACGGTAATGAAAGGTAATTTCGTTGTTGCTCGTGGAAAGAAGCAATGATCTCTTTACATGATTGAAGATGAGGATATGATATTAGTTGCAGAAGTTGGCAATAGTTCCTCTTTGTGGCATCAGAGGCTTGGGCATATGAGTGAGAAAGGAATGAAGTTCATGGTCTCAAAAGGTAAAATACCTAACTTGAAGCATGTTGACATTGGACCTTGCGAACATTGTATCTTTGGATAGCAGAAAAAGGTTAGCTTCTCCATAACAAGTAAGTCGTCTAAAGTTGAAAGACTAGAACTAGTGCATACAGATGTTTAGGGCCAGCTCCAATGAAATCCCTTGGAGGTTCACAGTATTACGTAACCTTCATTGGTGACTCTACAAGAAAGGTATGGGTTTATTTTCTTAAGAATAAATCTGATGTGTTTTCTGTGTTCAAAAGGTGGAAAAAGGGGGTTGAGACTCAAACAGGTTTAAAGATTAAATGTTTGAAGTCTGATACTGGTGGAGAATATGATAGTAGTCAATTCAAGGAATTTTTTTCAGAGAACAGGATCAAAATGATCAAGACGGTTCCAGGAATACCAGAACAAAATAATGTGGCAAAAAGAATGAACAGAACCTTGAATGAGAGAGCAAGATGTATGAGAATCTGTTCAGGATTACCCAAGGTATTTTGGGCAGATGCAATAAGCACAATAGCCTATCTCCTAAATAGAGGACCATTAGTTCCTTTAGGCTATCAGTTACCTGAAGAAGTGTGGTTTGGAAATGAGGTAAACCTTTCACATTTGAAAGTTTTTGGTTGTGCTTCATATATTTTGTTGAACTCTAATACTAGAGATAAATTGGACCCTAAGGCAAAGCGATGATATTTCATTGGTTATGGATCTAACATGTATGGCTACAAGTTTTGGGATCACCAAAATAAGAAAATTATCATAAGTCGAAATGTTACTTTTAATGAAAACATGTTCTATAAGGACAAGACTCCAGAATTTGCAAATGCAAATAAACAGCCATAGTAGGTATCGTTAGAAGAAATTTTAGAAAGCCATGTATTCAACAAAAGGCAGAATACAAAAGTAGAGCCTGAGTCAGAGCCTAAGTCAGAGTCTGGGTCAGAACCTGAACACATAGTAGAGTCGGTAACTCCTGCATTACCAACTAGAAGGTCTAGCAGAACAATTGTAGCACCACAAAGGTATTCTCCTTCATTGCATTACTTGTTGTTGACTGATGCTGGTGAGCCAGAGCATGTTACTGAGGCTATATAGGGAGATGAATCTATTAAGTGAGAGCTAGTAATGGAAGATGAGATAAAGTCTCTTCAGAAGAATAAGACATGGTCTTTAACCAAGTTTTCAGAAGGAAAAAAGGTTTTGTAAAACAGTTCGATCTATCGGTTAAAAGAAGAACTAAATGGCAGCAAGCGATATAAGGCTAGACTCGTAGTGAAAGGGTTCCAACAGAGACAGTGAATTGACTTCACTGAAATTTTCTCTCCTATTGTGAAGATGACTACCATCAGAGTTATCTTGAGTATAGTAGCTGCAGAAAATCTTCATCTAGAATAGTTAGATGTGAAAACCGCATTTCTACATGGAGATCTTGAGGAAGAAATCTTTATGGCACAACCAAAAGGTTTTGAAGTACAAGGCAACGAGAATCTTATATGCAAGCTTCATTAAAAATTGTATAGATTGAAACAAGCACCAAGATAATGGTACAAGAAGTTTAATGAGTTTATAAGAAACTCAGGATTTCACAAATGTGAAGATCATTGCTGTTATGTGAAGAAATATGTTAACATTTATATCATTCTTGCCTTGTATGTTGACGACATGTTGATTGTTGGTGCTAATATGGTTGAAGATACAATTGTCAGAAAATTTTGAAATGAAGGATCTTGGTCCAGCCAAGCAAATTCTTGGAATGAGAATTTCCAGGGATAGATCTGAAGGTATTCTGAACTTATCTCAGGAAAAATATATAGAAAAAATTGCTTAGCAGGTTTAATGTTGGAAATGCTAAAACCAGAAATACACCTTTCGGAACTCACTTAAAGTTCTAAAAAAGGCAATCTTCTTAGACAGAGGAAGAAGAAAGTCACATGTCTAAAGTGCCATATGCATCTGTAGTAGGGAGCTTGATGTATGGTATGGTTTGCACCAGACCTGATATAGCACATGCGGGAGTTGTGAGCAGGTTTCTATAAAATCCCGGAAAGGAGCATTGGGAAGGCGTGAAGTGGATATTGAGATATTTGAAGGGCACTTCAAAGATGCATTTGTCTTTTAGAAGAAGTAATCTCACTTTACAGGAGTTTTCTTATGCAGATTTGGGAGGTGATTTGGATGGTAGAAAGAGCACAACACGCTATATTTTTACGTTGGATGGCACAACTATCAGTTGGAAGTCCAAACTTCAAGAAAGAGTCTCCCTTTCAACCACTGAAGCTGAGTATGTAGCTATCTCAGAAGCAGCAAAGGAGATGATATGGTTGAAGAACCTTCTAAAAGAATTAGGAAAACAACAAGATGGCTCTCCATTGTTCAGTGACAGTCAAATGGCCATTTGTCTTGCTAAACATCCAATTCTTTATTCCAGATGCAAGCACATTGAATTGAAGTATCATTTTATCAAAAACTTGATAATTGATAAAGAGGTGTTTTTGTTGAAGATTGCAAGTGTAGAGAATCCAGCTGATATGTTGAAGACTTGTCTTTGCATTGCCTCAAGTAGCCTTTGAGAAAATTGATGATGAAGGCACTACACTAGGTGGTAATGTAAATCAAACCCCGACTAGGAGAATTGTTAGTATTATGGTGCTTGATTTAGTCCCACATCGATTAGAATTATGAGATGTGGTTCTCTATTTTACTATATAAGAGACCCTATGTAAATCTTTGAGATACACCAAAAATAAAAATACTTCCTAGTGTAGTCGTGGACGTAGGCATACACATTGTATGCCAAACCACGTTAAATTCTCTGTGCCTATTTTTCTCTCCTGTATTCTTTCCTTTTTGCCTTCTTCCTAACAATATGTAGTTTCTCACTCACTTTTTCATTGTTCCCACTCATGTTGCAAATATGATTTGACTTTTTTTTTTCAAAAATCACCTAATGCAAGCAATAAGGGTTGATTTGTGTAACTTATAATCAAATTTGTGGTACATAAGAAGTACATCCAATTTGATGAGAAAACAATATTGATTAGAAAATTTTAAAAAAATTGTATGAAAATTAATACGTAGCTCCCCACTTACTTGTTTATTGTGTCCCACTTATTTGCATATATGGTTTGACCTGTTTTTTTTTTCAGGTATAAGATGAACCTTTGTGTAATTGATGAAATAGATTCGACTATTTTTTTTTCCACAAGATTCTAGCTCACAAATCAAGTAGGCTTTTCACATGGATACTACCACACTAATAGAGAAGTCGTGTACAAAAATTATGAAGTATTAAGAGAAGGCATATTTTAAAAATTTATGTAATATGTAATTATATACTAATTACTTATTTAATAATGTTATTATGTTAACATTTGTTGAGTAAATATTTCAAAAGAATTTGAAGTCATGCTACGTAAAACCTTTTTGAGTGCAACCCGGCTCACTTTATGGTGAGCCAAAAATTTTACAACCCGGCTCAACCCACCACGGGTTGGTGGGTTAAGTGGGTTGGTGAGCTAACTCACTTAAAAAAATATTTATTTATTTATTTTGAAGTATTCAAATACCTAAATAATTTTTTTAGCAACCCATGAGATGACAATCACAGTAAAATCAAGAACCAATGTCTTCATCATGCTCACCACCAATATGTGATGAATTGTTTCCAAGAAAGTATCATATAATCCAAGAAAACATGACTAATATTACACAATTTCTGTCATGCTATTCAACAAAATATCAATAAAAAAACTACACATTCTTTTCATGCTAATTTAGAAAAAAATGTTTATAAGAATGTTGCTTGTGTATTTACTATGAAGATTATAGTTAAAGATTAAAGTATCAAAGTATATAATTTGACAATCAAATTAATTAAACATTCAAAGTATTCAAATATTATTGAGTGACATTCTAGAATTTAAAAATATGAAATTATGAACCTATATAATTAGGAGTAGTAAATAATTATTAAAAAAATTAAAAAAAATTATAAAAAAAATGTTGATGGGTTAAGTGGGTCAACCCACCTCCAACCCGGCTCAAATAACTGAATCGGGTTGAATTCAACACACTTTTGAAAAAATTGAATTTTTCTCAACCTAACCCAGCTCAAACCCGTGGTGAGCCGAGTTGGCTCATAGGTTGAAACTCATTTTGACATCTCTATATAGATATTGTAAAACTATATATACTATATATATCGGAATACTATAAACTACGTATATTTTATAAATTTAGTTAAAACTTTAGTTAAGCCTTTATTTAGTTAATAACTTTAATTATTCTTTTACTTATTTATTTTAAATGTTTTAAATACAAATACAAATTAAAATATTTTGTTATAAATTATATTAATCAATACTAATATTTCATTATTTATTTGTTAAGTAAAGTACTAATTACTATTATTATATTTTTTATTTTAATTATTTGTTTATTTACTTATTTAAAATAATTACTTCTTCAAAATAAAAATAAATTTATTGAAAACCGAAATATGGACGACTAAAAGATTAAATTTTTTATTTAATTTCTTTGATTATTCCTTTATTTACAATAAAAAATTTACTTATTAATGTCTTTAATTACTTTTTTATTTATTACAATTATTTAAAATTTGAATATAAATTCTAATATTTTTAATAATAAAAAGCTCACTCATATTTTAAACCAAATAAAAGAGTAAATTTTTTATTTAATTTTTTTATTATTCACTTATTTACAACAATAAATTCTACTTATTTAATGCTTTAATTAAATTTTTAATTATTTCAAATTTCACATTTTTAAAATTTGAATCTGAATTGAAATATAATAATAATAATTTTATTAAGTTAATATTACTTATAATAATCGGTATTTATGCGTTTATTTCATTAAGGATTATTTTCTCATTATAATAATTGTTTTTATTTTAAATATTATTAGAATTTCTACAATATTTTTTTATAATTAAAGTACTAATTTTTATTGTTATGTTGTATACTTTAGTTATCGACGGATCTTTGTTGTAACATCCTATTTAAATAATATCCTTAATTTAAATGAAATGTCACACAGATAGAGGACAAGAAATAAATTCTGAGTATAACTACTACTCCTTACAATATTCAGAAAAAAGCTACAAGAAACCAAGGCACACCACGATCCCAGATACAAAGTATAATACAAGAACTTGACAGTAGTTATTAAAGTACTAAAGGACAAAATAGTACATGGGCCACAACCCTATAAGAAAGCCCAAGGCAGTAGAATCCAGCCCAAATGGGCTACACAGCGGAACCATCACCTCCCTGTTGACCTCGAGTACCTCTCGCATCTGCTCACATCAATAAATTGATGATCATCGCAAATGGAGAAGAATCACATACAAAGCAACCAAATAAGCAAAAAGGGTAAGCTCGAGCCGAAAATAGTTTTATCATGCAATCAAATACACTTTCATAGTCAATTATGCATACATCATCCAAGCATGTTATGACCTTCCAAACAATACACTAAGACTCGACACCATTTATCTGAATACGTATAATTTAGTCGGATTCAGTGAATGCTTGCACTTGTGGTGGAATTCCTTGCTCACCCCCGAGCTTTGTGTTACAATGTCTCAATCCCCCCACAAAAGGTTAGCCCTTAATTAATTTGAGGCCTACTACTCTCATCACAGGGGTCAGTCCACTCTATATGAGACTAACTGACTCCTTAGAGCGTCAAGATGCAACCTTATCTTGAATCCTTACTAAATTATATAGATGGGGCACTACCATGAACTCCCACTAACAGGGGTCATGGAATTACGTCCCGACCAACTGAGGCACCACCCTGAAATCTCACCTAGAGATTTCAAGGAATTACGCCCTAACCACATACAAATCAGATTTCTAATAAACACATCAAATCCTTTATCATGCCATAACCATGCTGATAATATATTCCATCCAATTATATCATATCTCAAGTTCATGCCAAAGCCCATGTCACTTTTATAACCAACCATCCCATTCAAGTTACATACCGAGATCTTCTCAAACCTATCATTTCTAAACCATAATTCAATTAACAAATGCATACTTAACCCATTCATGCTTTAACAGGATAATAAAACCATATAGTAAATCACCCATCAAAAACATGAGACAGAACATGCACTAAACAAACACTTGCGTCAGTCTCGCTCAAGCCAGGAACCGTCGCTCAAGCGAAAGGGTCCTTTCGCTCAAGCGACAGGCTCTCGCTTAGGTGAGACAGCCAATAGTAAGGATCACTGATTACGCAAGTTCTCGCTTAGGCGAGCCCTCCTTGCCTAAGCGAGACCACCCCTTGCCCAAAAGTGAGGCCCCTCGCTTGGGCTGAAACTATAGCAACAAGCCAAGGTCTCCATGCGATCTCGCTTAGGCGAGCCCTCCTCGCCTGAGCAAGACCACCCTTCGCCCAAAAGTGAGGCCCCTCTCCTGGGTTGAAACTATAACGACAAGCCAAGGTCTCCACGCGATCTCGCTGAGGCGAGCCCTTCTCGCTTGAGCGAGACATTGCCTCGCTCAAACAAGAGCTCTCCGCCTGAGCGAGAGCTCGAATGTGCACCTGGCTTGTTTCTGCAAGTCTCGCCTGGGCGAGACATGCTCGCTTGGGCGAGAGCGTCACTTTCTCACCACTGTTTCCCTGCACAACCACACATAGGAATCCAAGCCAACATACCAAGGCATTCCATGCATTCACAAAATCACACCAACCATAAAATCGTAAAAATAACAATAGGACAACCGAAAAATCAAAGTACACAAGCAAACCCTAGCTTCCCTTACCTGGAAATAGCTAGAAGAATACCCCGACCCCAAGCTAGTAAGTACGATGGACCTCGAAGCAGATTTACGAATTGGAAAAAGGTAGGACAGGTTCAAAAAGGGTTACTAGGGTGAAACCCTAACTAGAATCATGACCATAAAGCCAGAACAATGAAGGTACGGTTAGAGCATCAACTTACTTGAGTAGAAAATGGTTGAATGAACTTGAGGAATGAATGAGATCCAAAACCTTAGTAGAAAGTTGCAGCTGCTCTAGGAGTAGGAGATATCTGTTTTTCTGAAATGAGTTGGGAATGAGAGTGTTAGGGCAGATTAGGGTCTGGTTTCCCTTTGGACCAACCCTAGGCCCAACTAATTTGGGCAACCCAATTAGGGTAGAATAAAATTGGAGAAAATAGTGGGCCTTACATTTGTTGTGACCAAGGGCCATGACTCCAAATTTGTTTATATTTATATTAATTAATATATAATATTATTTTTTTAAAATTCATATTTTTAATGTGGTTTATGAATTTGATATTCTAAAAATTATTTATACATCTACAGTTATATATAAGGAAAAGTTTTTTTTGTCCACATCTATTTTTTAATTTTACCTTTTAAATACTTTTTAAATAAAAAAAATTATTTTATTAAGATCATCTTTTAAGTGATCATTTGTTTAATTTAACTATTTTTTTTATTTAATTATTTTTTTAAACTTAATCATTATAAATGAAAATTAATTATAGCAAAATTATAAAAATTATTTATATTTAATTTTATAATACTAACAATAATTATAATTTTATCATTTTTTATTGTCATAAAAAAAGTATATACAATGATTTTATTAATTTATATAAAAAGTTTGCAATTACTCTTTTGGTTGTTATTTTTGTTCAAAAATATCAAGTTGGTTCTCCAATTTTTTTTAGTCTTAATTTGGTTCCAATTTTTTGAAAAAAATGATTTTCTTTTTGTTAAATTTCTTGAATCGGATCAAGATTTTTTCATCAAAATTGAAGTTGTGAATAAAGATGGTTTTCTTTGTTGGTGTAATTGACATAATCCTAGTATACATTTTGATGAAAAATTATTGCTCTACTTCAAGAAATTTAACGAAAATGATCAAATTACATTAATTTTTTTAAAAATCGGAACAAAATTGAGAATAAAACCAAACTAGAGGACCAACTTGATATTATTGGATGAAAATATAGACTAAAAGAGTAATTCAACCAAAATATTGACACTCTCAAAATAATGGTAGAAGACCTACGATGATTGGTATATTCAGTTGTTTAAAATAATTACTTTTGAAAAATAATTAAAATAAATTCATTGCAACCGAAAGGTTTGTCTAATATTTTTAATAGCATGTTGATCGAACATATTTTTGAAACCATCCACATTTTTCAACAAATAGAAGATTAAATTTTATTTATTTAATTCCCTTATTTACGATTATAAATCTATTTAGTTAATGTCTTTACTTGTTTCTTTATATATTAAAAATTTTAAATTTTAAATTTTTAAATATTTAAAATTTGAATCCAGATTCAAATATTTTTAATAATAATAATAATAAAAGTTAAAATATTTTTAATAGTTAATAGTTAGTGGTTAATAGTTAATGGTTAATAGTTTATTGATAATTGAAAAACCCCTATATGTTACATATATATGTTACAACATGTAGTAAAATTTATTTTGCAAAAATCATCAATAATGAATAATAAGAACACTTAAATCAATTTGTAGACATAGTTATAACAGTTTTTATGGTATAAATAATTCTGACAAAGCACTCCAACAGATCATCATGTTTTGCATGCTTATTATTTAAGCTACAATGCGTACACTACAAGAAAATCCTCAATTAGAAATCAATTTTAGTTACTAAAAATAATTAGTCACTATAATGATCAATTTAGCGACTAGAGGAGCGTGGTCAGGCTTATCAAAATTTGAACTGAGATTTTCACAACCTCCAAAATCTAGTCATGGCCTTTCTTCCTCCTGATGCTCATGCTCGTCTTCAAGAACAACAGTCCAATCCAACACTGCCCAACAACAACCCACTCCAATCTAGCCCACTCCAGTCCAACCCACTCCAGTCCAACCCACCACAGTCTAGCCATAGTCCTAATAGCAAGAAGACCCTAAAGCTGAAGAAAATCATTCCAATGATTATGTAGACTATTAAGACTTCTTTCTATATTTAGTTTGTTATGTGTTGTTACATTACTTAAAGAACACACTGTACATTGTGACTGATGGATGTTTAAATTGTTTTATATTTTATATCCAGACATTTTAGAACATTGATGTTTGTGTGGTGTATGCAAACATATATAATATTGTATAATGGTTGTTTGGATTACTTGGTTAGAGTTATATATGATATTGGTAGGTTTGATTGTATCTGTGAGAGTTATATATGATATTGGAAAGTTTGATTGTATCTGTGAGACTACAGGTCTGATAATTATCTGAATTAGTGAAGTTGGAACTGCAAAATGCACCCAAAAATATTAGTGACAATATTGACGAATAATGTCATCGCCAAATTTGTCAGAAAATTACACGTCTTTCGCATCACATTACCGACGAATATATCCGTCGATAATTTCCGAAGGCCATGATCCGTCGATAATTACTGAAGGATTTTTTCGTTAGTAATTATCAACGGATTATGATCGTTGGTAATTAATGACGGTTATATCCGTCGGTAAGTATTACCTACACCATATTTACAGACAAATTGTTGTTCATCGTTAATCCGTCAAAAAATAAGTTTACCGACGGATAATATCCTGTTCCGACGAATTCCACCTGTCGGTAATAGATATTTTTTTTGTAGTGGAAGAAAGAAGAGTTTGAAGGTGTGTCTTAGGAGGAAGCATAAGACACTTATTTATAGTGGAGAAAGGGGTTGAAAAGATATCAATGGTAAGAAAAATTGATGTTGATATAAATACCAAATCAGAACAGTTGCACCAATAATGGCCAAAACCTTAAAAAGTAATGAGCAACACAACGGTCATATATTTTGCAATATATTAAACCACCGTTTTTACAACAATATTTAGTTTAGACTTTGCAACCGAAGACCAACAATTTCAAAACTGTGAGAATATTTTTACTTTTATTTTGAAACAATAGTTACAACCTTTTTCTTTTGTAAAAGAAAAAGGTTGTTTAAGTGACTATTGATTCCAATACATGTTAATATTTGCACAAACCTCATTAATGAGCTTCAGACATTCACTTTGTTTAAGTTACAATCTGCACATATTTGAAGTCTAACTGTTGGTATGAATTATAGTTTAAATATAACACATTGTAGCTTAAACAATACGCATGCAAAACATGGCGATCTGTTGGAGTGCTTTGTCAGAATTGTTTATACCATGAAAAGTGTTATAACTATGTCTGCAAATTGATTTTAAGTGTTCATATTATTCATTATTGATGATTTTCGGTAAAATAAATTTTAGTACATGTTGTAACATATATTGGTTATTTAACTATCAATAAACTATTAACCATTGACTATTAACTTTTAAAAACATTTTAACTGTTATGAAATAAAGCGAATAACAAAGAGGAATAATAAATAATTGAGAAGAAACAGAGAATAGGGAGCAATTCATATGTATTCTATTATTGATAGGAAGAGTCCTATTTATAGATACAACATGTACTTCATAAAGGAAACAAATCAACGTAGTTAATACAAATATTTACATAAAGAGTAATGAATCATATGAGTATCAATCATATGAGTAAATGTTCAAATCAATGGACAATCATTAATTCATAACACTCCCCCTTGAGTGTCCATTGATAAAAGAATGTGCCTCGTTAAAACCTTACTAGGAAAAACCCTTTGGGATAAAAAAATCTAGTGAAGGAAAAAGAGTACAACATTCTGTATTCTTTAATATAATATTGTTCATCACATATTCTATTTCTCCCCCTCATGTAAACTTACATCATTAAGGTGGCGAAGTCTGAACTTGTGAATCATTTGCTCAAAAGTTTTTCTTGGCAAAAACTTCATACATAGACCTGTCATATTTTCACATGAATGAATTTTTGGATATCTATATCATCCTTTCAATTGAACAATACACTATTGTCTTCATATATGGTTGTTGATTCCATCTTTGTCGGGGATAGTCACAAGTTTCTTGCACATGTTGAATTATAGACCTTAACCAAACATATTCACAACTTTCGTCGTAATTTTATATGATTAGACGATGTTGCTACTATGGTTTATTTCATATACCTTCATGAAACCATTGTGCTACCACATGTGAACAAACATCTTGTTTGTGATCAACCATTGTGACATTGTGAGAATATGTAAAATAACATGTATATGCATAACCCATTGGTCTGAATCTGAATCATTTGGATGGAATAAGGTCATATTCATAGTACCCTTAAAGTAATGAAGTATATGTTTTACTCCAAACCATTTTCTTCTTGTAGTTGAAGAACTGTATCTTGCTTAACAAATTTATAGCAAATGCAATATTAGATCGAGTATAATTAGCAAGATACATTAGTGTTTCTATGACACTAAGATATGGTGCTTCTGGACCAAGAAGATCTTCAACATTTTCTTGAGGTCTAAGAAGAGTTTTTATCAACATCTAACGACCTCACAACTATTGAAGTGCATAATGGATATGACTTGTCCATTTAGAACATTTTAAGCACCTTAATTATATAAGCCTCTTGACGTATAAAAAAACACCTTTATTTAAATACTCGATTTCTAATTTCAAATAAGACTTTGCCCTTCAAAGATCATTCATCTCAAATTCTTCTTTGAGTAATCAATTGTCTTTGTGAGCTCATTAGGAGTTCCAACGATGTTTATGTCATCTACATAAATAATAATTATGGCAAATTCATTTTTGGATCTTTTCATATAAATACAAGAACAAATAGGATCATTTGTATATCCTTCTTTTCATAAGTACTCAATAAGACAGTTATGCCACACACGTCCTGATTGCTTTAATCAATAAAAGAGCATGTTCAATTTTATTGAATAACCCTCTTTAGAATTTGTCTTGTTGGGAAAATAAAATCCTTCAGGGATTTTCATATAAATATGATTCTCAAAAGAACCGTACGAATAGGTTGTAACATCATCCATTAGATGTAAATGCAAATCTTGTTGTGCAACTAGGATAATTGAATATTGCAATCACTAGTGCAGATTATTCTTTTTAACTCGCCTTATATGCCTCGGTTATCAAAAAACCGAAGCATATAATGGCGCGGTGGCATTTTTACAATTCCACCCAACTTTTATGCCTCGGTTCACTGAACACCCCAAGCCAAAAACGGTGTTATGCTTCGGTTGATAAAAAATCGGTGCCAAAACTAGCATATGCCTTGGTTGCGGAGAATCGAAACCAAAAACTCACATATTTGGCCTCGGGTGATTGACAACCGGTGCCAAAATGCGTGTCCTTTTTTCTTTTTCTTCTTCCCTGCCGCAATCTCCATTTCTCTAAACAACTCCATTTCTCTCTTCTCTCTCCCTACAACCTAGCCTTCCACCGTCACTAGTTCTGCAACCTACCCCTCCACCATCACTGGTTCGCTAGTTCGCTGCCGTCGTTGGTTCGCTGCACCTCCATTTTAGAGTTTGTTGAAAAGGGTGACTGAAATGCAAAGTGGAAGAGGGGCTGAAACCAAAGGACTCAAACGTTGGCAGATCTGGGCACGTTGGCGATGTTGGACCAAAGTCAGGAAGCAAAAGCTGTGCTAACCAGATCTTGAACGATTAAAGGGATGGAAGGAATCTGGTGTGTGACGTAGAAGCTTTGTGCAGTGAGGAGCAGAGAAATTATGGTAATAAACGGAAGCACCAACAACATTTTTCTACTGGAGAATGTCCATGGCACCGAGGAAGAAGACGATGGGTGAAACAGTGGACCAGTCGGCGTTCTCTGCGCTGTACCCAGCCAAGAGCTTCCTTATGGGATAAATATGGGTGAGTTCATCATACCTATGAATCAGTGCAGTAGGGTCTGGACCATGTTCGAGAAGTGTGAAGGAGATTGTGAACGGAGATTCAACTTGTGTGGTTAAGCGAAGTGTGGATGAGGACAAAAACTGCGTTCCTGTTCCGATTTAATTTGGATATTGCCGATTTCCATCGTGCTCTCGAAGAACTTACCACAACTGCATTGGTGTTCCAAAAAAATGTCTCTTGTGGCCTCGGTTCTTACGTTACCCGAGGCAGAAAAAGTACTTTATGGCTTCGGTTAACATCCGAGGCCAAAAGTCATACCTTTTGGCCTCACCCCAATATGCCTCGGTTCTAAAACTGAGGCAGAATAACAAAAACAACCGCGGTCAAAAGCCCTTACTGCACTGGTGAATGTTGTTGCATTCAGTACTAGTAGATATGTTTTTTCATAAATCAATACAAGGTTTTGTGAACTACCTTGAGCAACCAATTTTTTTATATCTAACAATTTCATCATTCTTAATTTGATTTTTGCAAAAAAATCCATATGTACCCAACGAGTTTCACAACTTCAGGTGTGTGAACTATACGTCTAAAAACCTTTCGTTTAGCAAGCAAATATAATTATGCTTCTTTGCATATTTTCATTTTGGTCAATCTTTTCTTTGCTGACAATCTTCAATGATCATTGCTTATTGATCCTCATTGTCATTCATAGTATTCATCGCTATGTTATAAGTAAAAGTTTCGTCAATGTTAACTTCATTTTGGTTCCATATTATATGATTCATGACATAATTTATTGAGATCTCATCATTTTTAACAATTTCAGGTACTTGAGGTTCTTTTGAAACCGAACCATTAATTATGTCAAATGAATCTTTTGGGATTTCAACCTTTTCGATTTGGTCATTTTGCATTTTAGCTCCCTTTCTCATTCAAGAGTCTTTATCTTTGGAATCAATAGGTCTACCACACTTCAAGCGTGTCTTTGGAAGGGACCAGATAGTGGGAAATGGAAAGATGGGGAGGATGGGATATTCTCGGTAAAAACAGCCTATAATGCTTTGCAAAGTAATGTTGAGGAAGAAGAGAATAAAGAGCTTAAAATATTATGGAACACAAGAGTAACCCCAAAGGCTTAAATACTAGGTTGGAGGGTATTCTTGGATAATTTACCAACGAAGGATAACCTACTAAAGAGGGGGGTCCAACTACAACATAGTCTTTGCAACTTGTGTAATGCACACGAAGAGACTGCAGAGCATTTATTTCTCTCATGTAAGGTGTCCCAAGTCGTGTGGAATATGTGCGACAGGTGGTTGGGATTGAGTACTATGCACCATATCAAACCTAAAGTTAACTTTCAACATTTTCACCTTTTTGACCTCAATAGTAGACAAAATCTAGCTTGGCAAGGAATGTGGTTAGCTATTATAGGAGAAATTTGGAACCATAGGAATGGGGTGATCTTTAAGCATAGAAAAGTTGACCCCATAGAAATCTTTAGTCATGCTCAAATGGTAGCTTGGGTGTGGATGAAGCACAAGATTCCAGCTGTGATGTTCTCATATAGCGATTGGTATCTGCATACTTGTTTAAAATCATTGTGATATGGTAATGTTGTGTGTTTCAGTGTATTTCAGGGTGATAAGTAACCAAATGAAGGTTCCTCAAGCAAGGATGAAGATAACTTTTAATATTAAAGGGGAATAGTATAGAGGCATTGCCTATTTATAAAGGAAACCCAAAGCAAGTATCCAAGGCATAAGGCTGATGCACGAGTGGCTGAAGGCAAAAAGGATAACTGAGATGCTACACTCTGGGTATACTATGAACGACAAAGAAATTTTCCAATAGTTGGATCTGATATAACAATGCAAAAGTTATGGAGCTCGACGCATTATAAATATAAAGGGACACTAGGCTACCATTCAAACAATTGGTCTAGGCTGTTTGGCAGAATATGCCAGGTCTAAACATAATGGGGCATATATATTGCTTGCTTTCCTGTTCGTGATACACAAAATTGGGTCCTGCAGCAATTGATTTTGATTCTAACATCTCTTTTGCTAGTGTTATAGTGCTAAGTTAGAGCATCAAATTATATAAAATATTTTGTATAAGGGTTAGAGCACTCCTTAAGTACTTTTTTTAATTAAAATTCATTCTTTGCTGATAAAAAAAAACTACATCAAGTGCTCAAATGTTATATCACTCACTTTTCCCTTTTAATATTTTTCCTTAAAGGTTTTTTGGCAACTCCTCAAAGATCTTGTGATGTATTACCACATAATCATTTATGATAAACCAGCATGGAATCAGTCTTTAAGTAAACCTCACTTACAAAGGTAGCACTTAGGGAAAAATACTTGATTGATCGGAGAATTTAGTAAATGCTAACAAAAATAAGTAAGCAAAATTAATACATAAAAGTATAGGTTAGTTGTACACAAAATATAGATTATAATTCTTTATGTGTACCTATCTCATTGCACATTTTTGCTTTTGTGCTTAGTGGTACACAACTCATCAAGCTCTTCACTATATAACAAAGTAAATCCTCCAAAATTACTATTAGCCATTCATATTCTTCCGGAATTTAGTTTGTGGTGCACAAACAAAACAATTTAAAACTGTTATCAATTCCTTCAATCCACCGTCAATTTTGTATGATAGTTTCATGAATTCAAATTTACTTGCACTCAAAAAGTTCTTATATGTAGCATGACTTCAAATTCTTTTGAAATATTTACTCAACAAATGTTAACATAATAACATAATTAAATAAGTAATTAGTAAATAATTACATATTACATAAAATTTTTAAAACTAGACCTTATCTTGATGCTCCATAGTTTCTGCAACGACTTTTCTATTAATGTGGTAGTATCCATGTGAAAAACCTTCTTTATTTGTGTGCTAGAATCTTATGGAAAAACAAAAGAATGGTCGAATCTATTTCATCATTTACACAAAGGTTCATCTTATAGTTGAAAAAAAAAACATAACAACATAACAAATATATATATATATATATATATATATATATATATATATATATATATATAAATATAATTATATAAAAAAAAAAATAAAAAAAAAA
>Ga0214545_1006839_pt1 | contig 19561 bp, 6 predicted proteins | sample CNSS4metaG_FD_160064 | JGI IMG/M metagenome (GOLD analysis project Ga0214545, IMG submission 160064) | Root nodule microbial communities from cowpea collected in UCLA plant growth center, Los Angeles, California, USA - CNSS4 | ecosystem: Host-associated > Plants > Roots > Nodule | place: USA...
GTTGTTGAGGAACCCTAGCGGTTGTATGCGTAAGTGATGTTGGATTCATAAGACGCTGGCCCAAAAAATACACCGGCAGATGCTGCACGTGGTGTGGAGAAGAATTGGGCAGCTCCCTTCCAGATTCATTCTGAAGCCCAAAAGGAGGCCTCCACGTGTGACAATGAAGGTGTTGTGGGAATTGGGCCGCAGCAATCAAAGGCCCAAGACGCATAGGAATATGCAATTGATGTGCACATGGACCAAGCCTGGAAAAATTGGCTGCATTTAATAAAAGCCCAATTTAGAACGAACATTTATTTAATTAAAAATAAACAAATAAAAAAATAGGCTTAACTAATGGTTCAAGCTATAAGCCTTGTTGGGATCACATCATTCCCTCCCTTTTGAAGAGGATATGTCCTTAGATCAAGAGGATTGTTGAAGGCTCATAGCAATTAAATTTGAAGTTCTACCAGGATCAAAAACAAATCTGCTATAGTCATCGAACAAAATTTCACTAAAATTATTATGACCATGCAATATATTTGAATGTTCAATGTGTGAAAATGGGCTCTTAAAGTTTAAAAAAGATGATATTGGACCCACTTCACAAAAAGAGTGTCTTACACTTTAACTTAGATGATTGTTGAACTTCTATTTTAAAGTCAAAGTGTGTTTTGGCACTATAAGTTGAGGAGTATGAAATAAGTGAATGAGATGGAGAACAAAATGTTTGAGAGGGAAACAAAATAGAAGATTTAATGAAAAAGGAAGAAGAGTTTAAAGATGGGATTACTCCCTTTGGAAAATGGGTCTTCATGGAAGGGAGTAGTGAAGGATTGAACATTAAATCCCTCGATGAGTTCCCTTTTTGCGTTTGAATTGATCTTTAACTCTACCACTTTTGATTTTCTTTCAAACTCTTTCTCTTGTCTTATTTTCTCTCTTTCTTCAAAATGTTTTCTCTCATTCTCTTCTTTTCTTAAGTTCTGCATTTTTGCCTTTTCTTCTTCATCTCTTTTTTTCCTCACATTTTTCTCATATTCATCTTGCTCTCTTTTCTTTTCAATAGCACGAAGCTTCTCAAGTTTTTCTTTTTCTCTTTTCTTTTCAAAAGCTCTAAGCTTTTCAGACTTTTCTTTCTCTCTCTTATGTTATGCTCTCTCTCTTTGCTTACTCAAGTGCCTTCAAGATTGTTCTTAAAATCTTTTTCTTGTCTAAAAAACCTGGAAAGATTTTGGATGAATGCATCACATATGTCAATGAAGTTTTCTAATCTAGATTGTTGCTCTCGAGTTATCCTAAATGAAGGAATAAATTGTTTCCACATGCATTCTTTCAACTCATAAAAAGTGTTCATGCATGATTCTCTTCCCTTTTTCACTCTAGACTGTCTCTTTTGCCACACTCAGATGCACGTCCTATAAACCTAGAAATAATATGCCTAAGAATGTTAGACTGACTATATTTACAAAACAATGGTTGCACCAACTTCTCTGTACCCCACATCCAATATCTAAATGATATGGGTCTTATATCCTTCCCAAAGAATGGAATGTCACTATGAATCGTATGATGCAACTCATTACTACTATGCCTACCTAAATGCAACCTAGAAGAACTAACATACAAAGAACAACTCATTGTAAAAACAAAGTGTGAAAAATAATTTTCTCAAAGTTTAAGTGAAATTTCTAAAAAGAAAGAAAATGAAAACTTTCTAAAGATATTCCCAGGAAAGGAAGGTGAGTCACTTTAGACAAGCTTAGGAACCAAACCTTTCGTAGCCAGAAATCTGTAGTTAGCTTTCATAAAACTTCTCAGTAAAAATCTCAAGACAACTAAAGCACGAAAAAAACAATTTTGAAATTTAAGAAAAGAAACATTCCTAAGACCAAAGAAAGGTCATCTACAAGTTAAAACACATGTCCTAAATACCACATAGACTTAAAACAAAAATCAAGCATGCATATCACACGCAGAACCTAGACATTGAAAACATAAAGAACAAGAAAACATAAATTAGACAAAAATGCCTAAATGAAGAAACAAGTGGCCTTTGGAACCCCTTGAACCTCACTGCACGATTAAAACTATTATAAACCAAGCTAAGGATGGGATTGCTCTAAAGCATTTTCCCACCTAAGCCAAATGAAAGGAAAAACAGCTAGCAAACTAAAAAGGAAAATACATCAAATTTTGTGATACAAAATAGAAGCAACACAAAAAGAAATAAAAGAAAAGACCTTGGGCTGCAATTCTCTTTGTTATTCTCTTTCTCGGTCCAGCCACATAACGAACATCCCTCAAGTGTATCTTGTACTCCAAGTCCCAGCTCACTCCACAATTCCTCTCGGGTAGTCACTCACAACTCCACCTTCAAGAGGAGGCTTCACTTACAAGGGCTGCCAAGACAGTAAGTTACCAGATTCCAAAAAGGAACAAGAGCAAATGAGCAATCTGCCACTTGAGAGTAAAATCAAAAAACAAGAAAAGCTCAAATTTGAGACAAGGATAACATCAATTGATGGATCTAGTAGACAAACTCAAAGGGTAGCCAATAAAGACAAGCAAGAAAAATAAGGCAAATCAAGAAAGATGGCACACCAAAATGAACCTAAGGAATAGGTCTAGAATATGATTAACAAAACCAAACTCAATCAAAAATACACAAACAAGTTGAATCATACATGACTTAAACAATTGCAACTGAAATGGAACTAAAAGATACTAAACTCAATGATGCTCACATGCAAGCTCGATTAGCAAGTGAATAAGTCATCAAGAGTGTTTGATGGAGTTGTGAAATGCACTATCATTTTCTTCTTACTCAACAGGCCATCAAAATTTTCTTTTCCAGCACAAACAAGTTGAATCATACATGACCTAAACAATTTCAGCTGAAATGGAACTAAAAGATACTAAACTCAATGATGCTCACACGCAAGCTCAGTTAGCAAGTGAATAAGTCATCAAAAGTGTTTGATGGAGTTGTGAAAAGGCTTTTATAACTTTAAAACAAAAATTGATCAATGCACCACTCTTAGCCCTTCATAACTTCTCCAAAACTTTTGAGATAGAGTGTGATGCATCCAATGTAGGTATTGGGGTCGTGCTTCTCCAAGAGGGACACCCCATAACCTATTTTAGTGAGAAACTCAAAGGGAGTCACATCAACTACTCCACCTATGACAAAGAGCTTTATGCTCTTGTGAGGACTTTGCAAACTTGGCAACACTATCTTCTTTCAAATGAGTTTGTGATACATAGTGACCATAAGTCACTCAAATTTTTGAAAAGTCAAGGCAAGTTAAACAAGAGACATGCTAGGTGGGTAGAGTTCTTGGAACAATTCCCATATGTGATCAAACATAAGCAAGGGAAGGCTAATATTGTGGCGGATGCGCTTTCAAGAAGGCACTCCCTCCTTTCCATCCTTGAAACTAAATTTCTAAGTTTTGATCATATTAAGGAGTTGTATCCAAAGGATGTTGATTTCTCTCCCATTCTTAGTGAATGCCACCAAGGTGCTTACAAAGACTTTTACCTTCTCAATCAATATCTTTTCAAGGGTAAGAGACTTTGCATTCCCCAAGATTCTTTAAGAGCATCACTCATTAGAGAGGCACATGAGGGAGGTTTAATGGGGCATTTTGGGCCAAACAAGACTTTGGAAGTCTTAAAGGAACATTTCTATTGGCCCCACATGAGGAAGCATGTAGATAAGCATTGCAAGAGTTGCATAGCATGCATGAAAGCCAAGTCTAGAGTTCAACCCTATGGTCTTTATACCCCCTTGCCCATCCCTTCCAAGCCTTAGGTTGACATTTCTATGGATTTTGTCTTAGGCCTCCCAAGGACAAAAAATGGTAGGAATTCCATTTTTGTGGTTGTGAATAGGTTTTCTAAAATGGCTCATTTCATTCCATGCCATAAGATTGATAATGCAACTTATATTGCAAATCTCTTCTTCAAGGAAGTTGTGAGACTACATGGCCTACCTAGGTCAATTGTGAGTGATAGGGACACCAAGTTCCTAAGCCATTTTTGGAGAACTTTGTAGGGTAAACTTGGCACCAAACTTCTTTTCTCCACCACTTGCCACCCCCAAAGTGATGGTCAAACCGAGGTGGTTAATAGAACCCTAGGTCAAATGTTGAGGTGTATGATAGTGCAAAATATTAGAGAGTGGGAGGAACTTCTTCCCCACATAGAGTTTGCCTACAATAGGGTTGTGCATTCCACAACTTCTCATTCCCCTTTTGAGGTAGTGTATGGATTCAATCCCCTAAGTCCTTTAGACCTCCTTCTCCTACCCACTCATGAGGCATGGACTTGCCAAGATGGTGAGGCCAGAGCCAAGTACATCTAAGACTTGCATTCACAAGTCAAGGAAACCATTGAGAGGAGAGTTAAGAAACAACAAGAGGATGGTAACAAGGGAAGAAAGGAAGTCATCTTCTAAGAGGGAGATTGGGTATGGCTTCACTTGAGAAAGGAAAGGTTCCTTACTCAAAGGAAGTCTAAACTTCTCCCTAGAGGGGATGGCCCCTTTCAAGTCATTAGGAGGATTAACAACAATGCTTATGAGTTAGACTTACCCCTAAGCTACAACATAAGTAACTCATTCAATGTTTGTGATCTTTCTCCTTTTGATGTAGGGTTTAAGAATTCGTGGTCGAATTCTCTCCAAGAAGGGGAGGATGATGAAGTTGTGACCAACCATGACACCTCCATAGAAGCACCCTCAAGAAGGATCACTAGAAGCATGTCTAGAGGGGAGTCTTCTATTCCATCACCTTTATCTTTGTTTTTCATTACTTTAGTTTGAATTCCCTAAGTTGGTTTTAGTTGACTTATTTTGGTTGACTTGTTGACTTTGACGCAAAATTGACCTTTGACCAAGATTAGCTTAACTTAAACCAACATGTTAATCTTTGTTTGTCTTATTTTTGTAGGTAATTAAAAGAAAGTAGAGCATGCTAGGTGTCGCATGGTGATTGAAGCATGTGGATGATGTGGAAGAGAGAGGAAAGCAAAAAGCATAAAGTAAAAGCAAAAGTCGACATGTACCTTGTCTCCTTTTGCCTTTTTGGTTGATTCCTTTGAAGGCTACTTGGTCTCCTTCCTCTTTTGGCCTAGAATTCTCATAGAAATGCATCCACCAACCAATGCTTCTCATTTTGGCCGTGTGGCACTCTAGCATAGGAAATTAAGGTTTGCTAGTTGATCCATTTCATGTTTATGTTTTTGCTAAAGGACCCCTATGGACTTCTGTTTAAAGGGGGTTCCTTATCTTGTAAAAGGGTTGATCATTTTGATGTTATACACTTGTGTTTCAACCATCCAAAAACCGTGAGCTCTCCTTCCATGAAGTGAACTCACATTTGTCTTATCTTGCTTGCAAGTGGTGGCACCATCACTCATCTCTAGGGTTTGGTTGACTTAGAACCCCCCCTATGAGTGACGTGCTTCCTCCATTGCGCCACCTTCTATGCTTTCCATTTTCTTTGTTTCTTCTTTCATTTTTGTTCTCTAAGTATTGCTAAAACCGTGAGCTATTTTGAATTTTAATCCAACTCTCTTCTCCCTTTCATGAGCTTGAGAAATGAACCTTCACATCTAGATAGCTTGCTATCTTAATGTCCAGTGAGAATTTTCGAAAAGCTTTCTTAAACAACTTCACCATATTCATAAATCTAAAAGGAAACAAGATAATCCTTCATCAACAAATTCCTACATTACTAGATGCTCCATGATGGCCCAAGATAATAAGAGTTTTACTTCACCTTGCATAAATGACTCTAGATCTTCTTGAATATGTTTGGCCATGCTTCTTTTGATTGAGCCATTGGCTAGAGGTTTTCCATCATTCCCTCCCTCTTGAGAATGATTTGACCTCAATCTGAAAGAGGCTATTCATCTTCATCATCCTCCAAATCTCTTACAAAAAGGGTTAGCTCACACACATTGAAAGTGTGGTATTCACATAATACTCACATAGCAACTCTAGCCTATATACATTGTTGTTAATCTTTTTAATCACCCACCCTAAAAGGATCATCACCGCGAGAATTGAGTTTTGGAAATCTATCTTTGCTCAAATAGAGCCAAACCCAATCTCCTTCAAAAATCACATCCCTCTTACCTTTATTATTATGCTTAGAATATCTCTCGATTTGGTGTTGTATTTGAGACTTCACCCTCTCATGCATTTCTTCACAAATTTGGAACTTGATACCCCTTTCTTATGAATGAAATGACTAGGATTTGGGAAAGGTATGAGGTCCATAGGAGTGAGAGAATTCAATTCATATACAACTTCAAAAGGAAAGACTCTGGTGGTCTTGTGAACCACCACCCTATTGTATACAAACTCATTTGAAAAGGTATTCATCCCAAATTTATAGTTTTCCAAATTAGTAATTAAGTTTCACAATAACTTTTATATATATATATATATATATATATATATATATATATATATATTTATATATAATATATTTTTTTTTTTATATATATATAAAAAAATATATATATATATTTATATATTTTTATATTATTTTATATATATATATATATATATATATATATATATATATATATATTCAAATAAATTATATGTTTTACTTTCTAAATTTGAATAAAAAAATTTCTATTTAAACTTATAATTTTTAATAATATTAGAAATATAATTATGTCATATTAAAATTTATAAAATTACAATTCTCATTATATTTTAAATAATGGTTTTTTTAATTTAAATTAAAAAACAAAATGAAAACTCAACTGAATCAAAATTTTAAAATATAAACTAAACTGAATATAAAATGTAAGACTCACTTTTTTCTGTACTAAAATTTTGGGTTTGTCCTTAACTATTGGACCTAAGGGTTGCCCCTAAGGTACCCAAAATCCCTAAACCAACCCTAACCCCCCTCATTCTTTCATTTTCCAGAAACAGTTTCCCATTCCTTCTCCCTTGGTTTTTTCGTGAGCTCTGTTAGGGTTTGGCCCCGTTCTTCATCAAGTTGGTTGAACTCCACTTCGGTTCCACGTAAGTTTGTCTTCAATCCATAACTTCTCTTCTCTAGCTTTACTTTCGTGTTTCCAACTAGGTTCATCTTAGTGACCTCGTTTTGTTTCTAGTGTCAGTATTTTCAGCTCACCAAGTTGTTCCTGGAGTTGTGGTGTTCCTCCGTAGTGTGCTCGTGTTATTAGTTATCCTTTGTCCAGGTAAGAAAATCTAGGATTTCATATTTTTATGTTATTTTTCCTGTTGTTGGGTTGTTCTGTGTTCCTAAGTATTTGTATGGTTTTGTTGATGGTGTGAAAAATGCATGGTATATGTTTTTGGTTTGAACCTGGTTTGTATGCGTGAAATAGTGGTGAGAACTGATATTCTCGTCCAAGCGAGCTTGTCTCGCCTAGGCAAGAATAGCAGAAGCTGGCCCAGGTTGCTGCTCGAGCTCTCTGAGCTTTCGTTTGAGCGACGAATCATCTCGCTTAAGCGAGAGGGGGTCGCCTAAGCGAGAACTCGTGGGAACCTTATGTGTTTCGCTTCAGAAGCAGCTCAAGCGAGGGAGTCTCTCTTTTCGGCGAAGGGTAGTCTCGCTCAGGCGAAGGGAGCTCGCCCAAGCGAGAGCTCGCGAAACTTGCAGTGTTTTCTGATAACAGTCTCGCCTAAGCGAGAGCTTGTAACTTGAGCGAAAGGTCTCTTTCGCCTGAGCGAGGGTCACAGCTTGAGCGAGATTGGTGCATGCTCTAATGTTATTTCCTTCCTTGTCCTTTCGTGTTGAGTGTATGATTGAGTGGATTTCCCCTAATTAAAGTATAAAACATATGAGTATGTATGCATGATCTGTTTGTTGGTTTGGAATGGATGGGCTTGGTATGATTATACATATGAAACATGATGGGATGGTTGGTTATATATTTTGGCATGAGATTGTTATGCATGATAATTATTATGTTGGTTGGTGAGACATGATATTGGTATGGTCATGACGTAATTCCACGAAGGTTTTGTGGCGGTGCCTCATGGTTAGTACATAATTCCATGAATCTGTAGGTGAGATCTCATGGTGGTGCCTCATTGGTCAGGACGTAATTCTACGATGGTTGCGTAGTGGTGCCTCATGGTCAGGACGTAATTCCATAACCCCTGTTAGTGGGAGCTCATGGTGGTGCCTCATGATTAGGACGTAATTCCACGAAGGTTCGTGGTGGTGCCTCATTATATAATTTAGTAAGGATTCAAGTAAGGATTGCATCCTAGCACTCTAAAAGGTCAGTTAGTCTCACGTAGAGCGTACTGACTCAAGTGGTGAGAGTAGCAGGAGGCCCTAGTCGTTGGCAGGATAATGACCTTAGATGTTTAAAGGCTAACCTTGTGAGTGGTAGGGTGAAACTCATTGGCAATTGGCTTTGTAGAGTAGTAGAGGTCACCACAAGTGCAAGCATCCAGTGAATCTAACTCATTATATGTATCCGAGTAATTGTGTCTTGAGTCTTAGTGTTTTGCTTGTCGGTCATTAATGCATGGGTGGATTTATGTATGCTTGACTTTTAAACTGTATGTTCAATTGCATGATAGAACCCTTTTTACTCTAGTTTACCCTTTATGTTTGCTTGTGTGTTTGTGTGTGGTTTTCTCCTTTTGTGATGATCATCAATTTATTGATGTGAGCAGATGTGAGAACTTCTCGTGATCATCACTGCTACGTAACTTATCTTGGGTTGGATCCCCATGTTCCAATTACTCTTTTAGGGTTGTGGCCCATGTATTTTCCTTGCTCCTTGAGCATGCTTTTGGATATTATTAAACTTCTTTTCCGTTTTGTTAATGACATCGTGGTGTGCCTTTTTTTTCAAATATCATGGATAAAACTGTAAGGAGTAACATTTCCACTTCATGACAATGTCCTTTTATGATTATGTGTGATGTTTCATTTAATTATGTTATTATTTAAATGGGATGTTACATAAAACATATTATATTTTTTGATAATAAAACATGAGACAATATCATGTGATATTACCACTAACCTATTATAATACGTAGTAATTTGTTTCTTCAAACAAACAAAAATTTAAAAAACGTCAACATCTTGATCAAATTGAAGAACTTAAATAAATCAAAAGAAAATTAAAAAAACAAATTGAATCATTTAAAAAAAAATAGGTTAAATTATACTTTTGATCTCCATTTTCGTAGCAAAATTTGAATTTGGTCTCAATTCTTTTTTATCTCAATCTGGTCCCTATTTTGGGAAATTTGATGCAATCAAATCATTTCTGTTATTGGTGTAATACGGTGTTAAATGGGGTGCCACGTGTCAGTTCCTAGATTTTTTGAATTTTTCTTTTTATTTTTTTTTTGAATTTTTTATTTTTTATTTATTTTATTTTTAATTTTTAAAAAATTTTAAAATTTGCCACGTGTCAAGCTAACATCGTACCACATGGCAATGATAGTGCGTGTCACTATTATGCCATGTGTCATTTTTCTATTTTCAATTTGGTCCCAGTATTTTAATTTGTCTCAATTTAGTCCCAATTTTTGTAAAAATTGTGCAATTTTATCCCTCTCCAAATTGAAACCAAATTTAATTTCTATATAAATGTGCACAAATATTTCTATCAAAATTGATATTTCAAGTAAATATTTTTAACAAGATTAAGTTTATTTTAATTTATATTTTACATTAAAATTTATTTAAAATTGTTTTAAAGTTGTTAATAGAAAATAATGCTAATAACAAAAAACATTATAAATTATATTAATATTTTATTACATCATATTTTAATATTATTTTTTTATTTGAATTTATATTTTAAATAATTGCATATTTTTAAAATGTGTAAAATACAAATGTTTTAGTTGGTATAAATATAACAATTATATAATTTAAGAAAAATTAACTAGTTTATGTAACAAATAAATTTAAAATTTGAAAACAATTTTAAGTAAAATTGAATGTGAAACAAATTTAAATAAATTTAGTTTTATTGATAATATATAATAAAAATATCAATTTGAATAAAAAAATTAAATTTAATAAAAATATTTGTATAACATTTTATAATTTTTGTTTCAATTTGGAGAGAGACAAAATTGCATAATTTTTACAAAAATTGAGACTAAATTAAGACAAAAATTAAAATACATGAATCAAATTGAGAATGAAAAAATGACACATGCCATAATAGTGACACGTGGCATTGTCACGTGGTACTGTCATTGCCACGTGGCACGATATCAGCAGGCCACATGGCAAATGTTCAATTTTTAAAAAAAATTTGAAAAAATAAAAAAAAAGATAAAAATAATTCAAATAATTCAAAAACTGACACGTAGCAACTCATTTACATTGTTACAACATCACACTTCAAATTTTTCAAAATAAAAGCCGGATTGAAATAAAAAAGAATTAAGAGACCAATTCAAATTTTGCTACAAAAATAGGAATCAAAAATATAATTTAACTATTAGTTATATAAGGAATCGATTTTACCCAAACCAAATTAATCAAATTAATCAGATTCAAACTTTTATCTTTATAACTCTCTAAATTCAATTTAACAAAATTACTATCTTACTAGAACAGAAGATTCAACAAAATTAGAATTTATTATCATCGTCAGAGAAAAATTACAAAATAAATTATGTTTAAAGATTAGATACTTAATTAAAAAAGTGTCTTCTTTTTCAAAAAAAAATATAAATTATTTTGTTGACAAAATATGTAACAAGTTTATAAGTTTACTTATGAAACGCAAAATCAGGATCTTCAATCCTTTATTAATTCCCAAAATCTTAGATCCGCATTTCATAACTTTTCTTCAAATCCAGACTTGGTAAAAAATATCACTATTTCGTCTTTACGTAATAAAACATAATTTTAAAAACAAATAGTAAAAATATAAATGTCTTCCGAAAGAATACCACCCAATTCTATAAAACATTATTTTAAAAATATAACTATTTCCAATTTACGTAATAAAACATAATTTTAAAAACAAATATTAAAAATATTAATTCTTCCGAAAGAATACCACCCAATTCTAAAAAACATAATTTTAAAAATATCACTATTTTTCCTCTTAATAAAACACAGTTTTAAAAAACAAACATAAAAATATTAATGTCCCCCGAAAGACTACCCAATTTTAAAAGCACTAGACATAATTTTAAAAATATCACTATCCTCTCATCTTTACTTAATAAAAGATAAATTTAAAAAACAAATATTTAAAAATATTAATGTCTTCCGAAACCCAATTCTAAAAACAAACACCTGGTGTAAAACATAAACAACCGCGAGTTAAAAACCATTAACAAAAATAAATTTACTACTAAATAAAATTTTTTGTTCAGAAAATCCTTTAAAAAATATTTCTTGTCAGTTTACTTGAAAATTTTCTTAGAACTTGAAAATTGAATTTTGTTCTCCGTCGTCAAATTTGCAACTAAAAGACAGGAACACAAGACACAATGATAAAAAAAGAATACCACCACCCAATTCTAAAAAACATAATTTTATAAATATCACTATTACGTTTTAATAAAACATAATTTTAAAAAACAGACATAAAAAATATTAAGGTCTTCCGAAAGACTACCCACTTCAAAAAACTATGACATAATTTTAAAAAATATTTCGTCTAAACGTAATAAAACATACATTTAAAAAAACACTACCGTATGTAAAACCTATAAACAACCGCCAAATATAAGTTAAAACCCATTAAGAAATAAAGTTTACTAAATCAAATTCTTTGTTGAAAAAATCCCTTTAACAATTTTCTAGTCATTTTCTTAAAAAAATTTAGAACTCGAAAAATCGAAAACCCCTTAAACTTGGTTCTCCGTTGTCTTATTTGCAATTAAAGGAAAGGAAACACAACCACATCATAAAAATAATAACATAATTAGGAAAGAAATGAAGTTAAAATATAAAAAGTGCAATAACAATTAACAGACTATAAATAAAATTCAAAGCAAGGATTTAAAACACAAATATAAAAAGTCTGATATTTAAAATGCAAACAAACAACGCAGCAAAGCGGTAAAACTTGCTGCGCTTACAAAAATGTAATCAGGGGTTCTCACAAAAACACAAAAACACATAAAAACACATAATAATAATAATAAAAGAGCCGCCACCGTCGATCAAGAACCCAATTCTGGGAACAAAAGTTGGGAGATGATGGTGGAAACTTCAAACTAAGTACGAAAAACAATCTACCTAGCGATGACACAAGAGTACAAGCAAGAAACCAGCATTTATTGTAACCATCCCCTGATGAACCACCACCCAGCACGATTCACTTCTTCTTCTGGGCGGCCTTGGTGACCTTGGCTCCAGTAGGGTCTTTCTTCTCAACGTTCTTGATGACTCCCACAGCAACAGTCTGACGCATATCCCTCACAGCAAAACGTCCAAGAGGTGGGTACTCAGAGAAGGTCTCCACCACCATTGGCTTGGTTGGAATCATCTTCACGAAACCAGCATCACCATTCTTCAAGAACTTAGGCTCCTTCTCGAGCTCCTTACCAGAACGCCTGTCAATCTTGGTCATAAGTTCAGCAAACTTGACAGCAATGTGGGAGGTGTGGCAATCCAGAACAGGAGCATAGCCATTTCCAATCTGACCAGGGTGGTTCATGATGATAACCTGGGAGGTGAAGTTAGCAGCCTCCTTAGCAGGATCATCCTTGGAGTTTGAAGCAACATAACCACGCTTGAGATCCTTAACAGCAACATTCTTCACATTGAACCCCACATTGTCACCAGGGAGAGCTTCTGTGAGAGCTTCATGGTGCATCTCAACAGATTTAACTTCAGTTGTCAATCCAGTTGGTGCAAAAGTCACCACCATTCCAGGCTTGATGACACCAGTCTCAACACGTCCCACAGGCACAGTTCCAATACCTCCAATCTTGTAGACATCCTGAAGAGGAAGCCTGAGGGGCTTGTCAGATGGCCTCTTGGGCTCAGTGATTTGGTCAAGAGCCTCAAGCAGGGTAGGTCCCTTGTACCAGTCGAGGTTTGTGGACCTCTCAATCATGTTGTCTCCCTCAAAACCAGAGATTGGAACAAAAGGAATCTTGTCTGGGTTGTATCCCACTTTCTTCAAATACGAGGAGACTTCCTTCACAATTTCATCATACCTAGCCTTGGAGTACTTGGGAGTGGTGGCATCCATCTGATCCAGAGAAAGACAACATTAGTTAAAATAAATTAAACAACCAATGTAAACGATCAATGAGAAATTATTGAAAGGCTTAAATTCCAAAACATAATTTACCTTGTTACAGCAACAGATCATCTGCTTCACACCGAGAGTGAAGGAAAGAAGAGCATGTTCACGAGTTTGCCCATCCTTGGAAATTCCAGCTTCAAAACCACCAGTGGTGGAATCAATGATCAGCACAGCACAGTCAGCTTGGGATGTCCCTGTAATCATATTCTTAATGAAATCCCTGTGTCCAGGAGCATCAATGACTGTGCAGTAGTACTTGGTGGTTTCAAACTTCCACAAGGCAATATCAATTGTGATTCCTCTTTCACGCTCAGCCTTAAGCTTGTCAAGCACCCAGGCATACTTGAATGACCTCTTGTTCATCTCAGCAGCTTCCTTCTCGAATCTCTCAATCACACGCTTGTCAATTCCTCCAAGCTTGTAGATTAGATGACCAGTGGTAGTCGACTTCCCAGAGTCGACATGACCAATGACCACAATACTGATGTGAACCTTTTCCTTACCCATAACTGCCTTTGAGTATCTGCAAAAAAACAACCGTCAAAAACAAGAGTTAGAATGCAAATCAATAAATAGCCACATCTAACATAAATAAGGTGAGCTTCGCCATTTGCATAACAAACCGTGCATAGCAATAGAAAATATCGGGTAATATCTAAAAACCAACCACATAAGTTCCACATATGAAAACATGCATAACCACAAAAAAAAAATAAGGGGTAATGCCCGTAAAAGAATAAAACTATGGATAACCATCAAATTATCGGACAATATCGAAAACCCGATCACAAAATTTTACATAGTAAAACATGCATAACCATAAAAAAATTGGATGACACCTAAAAACAAAAACATGCATAACATACAAAAATATCATAGTACCTAAAAACAAATCCAAAAGCAAACTACTAGCGGATATAATCAATTAAAGCAAATCGAACGCAACACAAGCTAAATACTCACGCAGATCAAATTATAGACACGTTTAAAATAAGATACAACACCACATGCAATCATAATTCATGACAACCACACATTTAACATGGCATCCCATAAATACTCACCAAGACCTGATAAAATCGTCGACTTTAATCAGTTAAAACAAAAAGTTCACAGATCTATTCATCAGAAATAAGAAAAATCTCAAACCAAACAACAAAACGTTTACCAGATCTGGATCCAGGGATTTGAATATGCCAAGCACACAAATCCACAAAAATCAAACCAAATCCAGTTGTTCCAAAGCTAGAAAAGCATCCGAAAAAAAAAATCCTTTTTTTGAAAACATCTAACCGATTAAAATCATCAACTCAAACAAAAATCAAAAAGAACATAAAATTCATGTGAAAGAATAAAACTTCATCAACAAAACTTGGATAAATTAAAGACATCAGCAATAGATACAAGAAACCATAAGCTGCAGGCAACACAATCCAATATGATACTCATGAATCTAAGGAATAAACCTCTTAAATCGGTATAAGAGACCATACCTAGAAGAAGCTGCGCTAAAACCCTAGCCGCAAGAGAAGAAAGGCAAACAATAGAGTGAAGAGAAGTGAGGGATTGAGGGTTAGAGGGTTTATTTATAGGCTACAAGTTTTTTCCCGTGTTGACGAAAATACCCTCAGTATTTTACCTAGTTCCAGTTGTATCCGTTTTGCTTTCGCTGGCGGTGCGGAAGGGCCCGAGAATGTCGTGACGAAGCCCTAGGTAACCTTTCAATTATGCGGCTACCAAAACGACGCCGCACAGTACAGTTCAGTGATTTTTTCCTTTCTAGGGCAACTATTAGTTAAGATTTTGTTTTATTACTTTTTACTTTTAATTAGGATATAAGTCATACATATAGGGTAGTTTTACATCATATATTTTTTATGTTTATTTATGTATTATGTATGAACATGATTTTAATTTCTTTTTCTTTTATTAATTCCTTTTACAAAAATAAAGTTAATTTGAATCATCCCTCCTACCATTAAAAGAAAATATTTTATATAATAAATCTTAACAATCGATGATGTTGACTTACCGTTTAAATAAAACAAACTAAAACTAAAAAAACGGGAAATATGTGTGATTGGTTAATTTTTGTTTAAACGGTATATATTAAGTAACATATTAAGTAACGAACTTAATAAATTATTTAGATTTATAAAACAAAATATCTTCTTTCATAATAATTTGAAATCCAAATTCTATAAATATAATGATGAATTTTAATTACCATAGTTTAGTTTGTTAGTTATTAATATAATAATCAATTTATATATCAATTTATAATGATTAATTTATATATCAATTTATAAATCAAAAGTTTATTAGTTATTAAAATAATTATTATAAATAAAAAATTATTAGTTACTAAAATAGTCACTATAAATAAAAAAATCATTAAACATAAATTGTTAATGTTTTGACTACCAAAAAAATTATCTGTAATAATTAATTAATGACCATATTTCACTAGAAGAAAATCTTTCCCTTAATTACCATAGTTTGTTAGTCATCATTAATATTATGGTGATCAATTATATATCAAATTATAAAATAAAAAATTATTGATTATTAAAAATAATGGTGATTAATTTATATACCAATTTATGAAATTTTTGGATAGTCAAGATCTTAGTAGTTAATGTTTAGTAATTTCTTATTCATAATACTGACTATTTTAGTAATTAATAATTTGTTATTCTATAAATTGATATCTAAATTGGTCATTTCAGTGACTAACCACGTTTCAAACGCATTTTTCAACTAATTGGTATTAAATTGGGCCAAAATTTTGATGAGGGTCACATTGAGTTATTTACATCGTTTAACATATTTTTGTTTTGATATTAGTTACGAAACGCGTTTGAAACATATCTGAAACATCAAATAAATTTAATAAAATTTTATTAAAATGACTAAACCCACATATTTCTAAAGTCAGAGAAACAAATTGGGTCAAAATTTTGAAATGGAACTAATTTCAATTTTCAATAAGAATTAGAGGATTTATTTAACCTATTTTTAATGAACTGTAAATAATATTTTGTAGTTTCAATAAATTTGAAGCTTTACATTATTTTTCACTATAGAAACTGGATATATATTGAACTTTTTTGTATAAAAAAACACACGGTTGTAATTAGACTTATTTATATTATTTTATTTATACTATTATATATATATATATATATATATATATATATATATATAAATTATGTCTACATCTTATTTCCTATTTTATCTTTTAAGTAATATTTATTTTTAAATTAATTTTATTAATTATATTCTTTAAGTGACTTTTTTTAATTAACTATTTTTAAAATAATATATATTTAATAAAATTGAAAATTTCAATTTTATTTTATTATGAAAAATATATAAAGAATGCGTTCTCACTTTTGTATATAATATATACTCATATTTCTTCCAAATTCTTTTCTTTTACTCTTTCATCTTGTTTTAAAATGATTATTCATCTCGATGAGATAGTAGGTGCATTTAATTCTTTCTTCAAAACTTATTAATATATTTGTAAGCATTTAATAAATATTTAATGATGAAAATAATATTACAAATTTTTTTCCTTACTAAAACAATTTAAGTTACAAACAAAATTTCATTTTAAAATAAATTTATTTTATATTATAATAATGAAAACGCATGACATGTGTTCACTTTTTTATAATAATAAAAAATAATAAAATTATCATTGTTATTATAATTATAAAATAATATAATTTTTGTAATTTTATTGTGAAAAGTTTATATTTATTTTATAGGTTGTTCTATAATTAAAAAATATTTGGTTATATTTAAAAAAAATGTCAAATAGAAAAAGGTAAAATTTAAGAAAACAATCACATAAAAAGTAAAATTAATAAAATAATTAATTTAATTTAAAAAACATTTATTTAAATGGTGAAATTGGAAAGCAAAGACAAAAAAAAAATCTTTATTATATATAGATATAGATATTTTATAATTCTATAAAATAAATACATTTTAATTAGATACATTATTTTAAAATTAAAAGAAAGTTTAATATAATATCAATTCATTAAAAATATTGTCGTATGCAATATTTATTTATATTTTTATTTTTTAAATCTAAATTAAATTCTTTTAAATATTAAGGTTTAGTTATATATTTGTTCATTGTATTTGATTAGTTGGTTCAAATAATAGATTTAGAGGTTTCAAGTAAATAAGGACTTGTTCAGTTTATTTATTTATTAGAGTTTTTTTTCTTTCTATCTTAGTTTTCTTTTTTAATTCTTTTAAGATTGTCGTGAAAATGTATTGAAAGTCAATTTTATGCATATTAATGAATAAAAACTCTTATTAATTTTTAATTAGTAATCTTTGATGTGAGCAAACGAGTAATATTTTATATATGTATGGTAGAACATATAAATATAAAGGATAATTAGAACGCTTAGATTAAATAAGTCTTATTAGTTTTTTTCATTTATATACGATTGAATAAATAAAGAAAATTAAAATGAGAGTATTAATGATATATTAATTAATTCAATATTTAACAACTATTTGCTCAATAAAAAAATAGATAAAAGATTAGTACTTTAATCATATAGATGAAATTGTTAACAAAAAAGATGTCAGCACTATTTCCTTAAAAGCTAGAGATTTTGATAGATACTCAAACAAAAATATTACAAGATTAAGTAAAGTTCAAGATAAAGATATAGAGTATTTAGGGAGTCAAGTAAAGTCATTCTCGATAAAGAGAAAGCATAAAAGGAATTATCAGTCAAATCATCTTTCATCACAAGTGAAATCATTTTTTTATGTACATAATCAATTAAGGTTAAAACATAATTAAATTATGTTTCTACAGTTTTTCAAAAAGAACAATATCTTTTAAATTGAAACTGTTTTTTAAATCAAGTATTCTCTGATTATATTTTCTCCCAAAAATCATATTTTTTGTAGAGAATAAAAATTGATTTTCGAATTTATTTGATTTTATTTAAATTAATTAAATTATGTTTCTATCGATTTTCAAAAATAAAAATATCTTTTGAATTGAAACTGATTTTCAAATCAAGTATTCTCTGACTATATCTTCTCCTTAAAATCATCTTTTATATGCAAAGAATAAAAATTAATTCTTGAATTTATTTGATTTTATTTTTGAATTAATTGAATTATTTTTTTTAAAAGAAAACTCAAGTAAAACTCTTTAAATAACCCAATTTGAGAACGAGAAAAAACAACACACTACTCTTGAGAAGCACGAAAATATTGATTCAATTTTTCCCCCTTTGTTATTTAAGTGGGTAACGAGAATTCACTTCTAAAAAATTACCAAAGTTTTGACTACCAAAATAATTGTTCTCTAATTAGGAAATTTGTCTCTAACATATTTTTTGTTACTAAAATTGATCATTATTTAATAATTTTCTTGTAGTAGTATTTTTATGACGATAATAGTTTATATTTTTTGTGTTGACAACTTTAGTAATATAGTTTTAATTTGGATTCACACAATAATAATAATATATTTATTATGTTTTTAAGAATTATTATATATTTTTCAATATTCATATACTACACATCTATTACATATCCTATTATTTCCTCCAAAATAAACATATCAACCTATCGAGTACGATACACACATCGCATTCGTACATTATAGTTAAAGAAGAAAGAGGGATAATATTAGGACAATGATACTTTAACCCACTTTTTTTAACCCACTTTTAACCCACCACTTCAATCACCATTAGATCATCACATCACATCATTAAAAATAATCAAAATAGATTATCTAATGGTGATTAAAGTACTGGGTTAAAAATAGGTCAAAAAAGATGGGTTAAAATATCATTTTCCATAATATTAATAAAGAGGAAAGTGGGAGAGAAATTTTGCACTAAGCTCTTAACTAAAGAGGGAGATGCATTTATTATCTAATTATTTTCAATAGTCAATTTCAAATAAGTTTTAAGTATACTATAAATTTAAATATTATCAATTTAATTTTTATTTAATTTTTTTATTTATTGTACTACCAAATTTTATTTTTTTAATCGATTTTTACTAATTTAATTTTTCTTATAACGGACTTACAGTTAGAGATGGCAAATAAACCCGTCCCCGTGGGTATTGCCCGAACCCGTCCTCGTTTTGACGGGGAATCCCCGCATTGACTGGGTATGGGTATGGGTATGGGGAATCCCCGACTTTTTCAATTGGGTATGGGGATGGGTATGGGGATGTACATATACCCGCCATAATACCCGTCCCCGCCATATCTTTATTCTCGTTTAAATTATTAAAATATTCA
>Ga0214545_1006842_pt1 | contig 19554 bp, 6 predicted proteins | sample CNSS4metaG_FD_160064 | JGI IMG/M metagenome (GOLD analysis project Ga0214545, IMG submission 160064) | Root nodule microbial communities from cowpea collected in UCLA plant growth center, Los Angeles, California, USA - CNSS4 | ecosystem: Host-associated > Plants > Roots > Nodule | place: USA...
ATGTTTCAAGAGATGAAAATGTTGTGGATTTATTCATTCAAGATTCTAATACTATAGTTTGATAAGTGACAATAATGATTTGATGTTAGATAGTAATTTATATTTTTGTGATTTTGGTTTGTATTTGGAGTTTAACATAATTTGGGATTTTATTTGGATTGTATTGAAGTTTATTTAGATTTTTAATCGGAATTATAATTTAGTTTTCTTGAGATTAAAGAAAAAAAATTGTGTGTTTTTTTTTAATTAAGTGAGCCAGTGAGCTAACCTGTTTAACCCACCAACCCGTGGTGGGTCAGGTCGGGTTCTAATTTTGTTGGCTCGCTAATAAGTGAGTCGGGTTGGGTTGACCCACTAAGTGGTCAACCCGTCGCGAGCCGAGCCGGGTTGGATCGGGTGACCCGTTTTGACAGCTCTACCTAACTACACCGCAACCTCCCCGCCAACATCATGACCAACAAGGGTCTCCACATCTGCTCACACAAAGGATTTGGTGATTATCGCAAAACGAAAACCAAACAGAAACACAGACACAAAGAGAAAGGGTAAGCTAATAAAAAAAAATTCACCATGTTATTAAGCAAGTAAATGTTAAATCAAGTCATAATCATATAAAGCACTAGGTACCCAATTCATGTGATAGCAAACAAATGCAAGACCTTCTGACTCAATTATCCAGATTATACTCTTGATATAAAATTCTAAAGGAAGTATACGCATGTGCTGGTTTCTAAACTCTACAGAGTCTACACACAAGGGTTTATCACCCAATCATACCCGAAGGTTAATTCCCTGATTGTCTAAGGCCATTATCCTGCCAAAGACTGGAACCTCCTGCCACTCTCACTACATAATCTCACTACATAAATCATTTTACTCTAAATGAGTGTGAACAATTATTAGAGTTCAGGATACCTTCCTTTATCTAGACATCTCCTATATCAAGGTATACACTAACAACACCATCACCAAGAATTTCCCATGAAACTCTTTGATGCACAACATTCCACATGCCATCTCAAGCATTATAATCTCATGTCAATGTCTAACCAACCCATTCGTATTTCATTTTATACCAAGCAAGTCAATATCACATGAAACATACACAATCACAATCACAGATTCATGCCTTTAAGAGTAATTGAATCAATCCACAAGTTAAAATAAGGAATTAAAATTTTGGAGTTGTTTTGGCTTAAGCTAGACTAATCTCACTTAAGCTAGAAATTCTCGCTTAAGCTAGACTGGTCTCGCTTAAGCTATAAATTCTCGCTTAAGCTAGACTGATCTCGCTTAAGCTAAATTGACAGATTTTCACTGATTTCAATATGCAAAAATCCAAAATCCCAAACAACAAAAACTAAATAAAACACAACCACATTGCATAGAACATTAACATCATACTTCATGCTTTAAAAAGGTAAACAAATCAATCATGGAAGCATACAAGCATTCAAACAACTATGTTGTCAATCTCGCTTAAGCTAAGGAGCTCTCGCTCAGGCGATAGGTGCCTCTCGCTCGAGCGAAAAGCTCACACTTAGGCGAGATTGAAATCAGAGGGCATTGTGAGGGTTCACGAGTTCTCGCTTAAGCGAGGCCTTCTCGCCTGAGCGAGATTACTCTCGCTCAAAACTGGAGTTCGTCGCTTGAGCGACAACTCGAGCAGAACCTAGGGTGAACTTCTTGCTAATTTCGCTTAGGCGAGGATTATTCACTTGGATGAAAACAACATAGCTCTTCACTGCTCACGCATGCAAATCAGAAGAATAGTATCAAACAACATTTCAACCATTTCTAGGTAACCACAACAACGAGCCCTCATAAACATTATTTAAAACTAGAAAAAGATGCAATAATCATAAAAAGCTTTAAACCCTAGCTTCTCTTATCTCGAAATTGAGAACTAACTCAAGAAACCCTACCTGGAGCAGATTTAAGAAGGTGGTGAAAGATGGTTTCTGCTAACTGGAAGGGGATTTTGCAACTGCCCTAACACAATTCCTACTTCAGCACTAAGAGGAAGAGTGAGAACTATTTTTAGTGAATGAGACAGAATGAGAAGCATGTGGGCAATTGAGGAATCCTGAAAAAACAAGATGGGTTGTCCTTGGACCTTTTATCAAAGTTGGTCCAACACTTTAACACAAAAAATGGGGTCTTACAATAGTTTGCTTTGATTAATTTTTCAACGTAATTATTTAAGTAAATTATTTTATACTTAAGCGTTTATACAATTCTATCATAGATAAACTATCCTGAACATTTCTAATAGAAAACATTGTCACCTAGAACATCGAAAATAGAATTTTAGTAATTTTAGTAAAAATATTGTTAGTAAAATTTAGTCAAATAAAGTGTTTTCGTAGTGTTCCGCTCAAGATTGGGGAAGTCTGTATTATTATCATCTAAATGAACATTCAAAGTCTGAAAGTTGTGAGAACTGTTGGAAAAATGTTAAACTAATTAGATAAAAAAAGGTTGTTAACAACTGAGAAAACTCAATCTTAACGGCTACTCGCCTATGGGTCAACCAGAGAATCCAAGGCTAATACTATAAAAACATTCACTTAAGGACAAATCAGCTTCTAGGGTTATTTTGTGAGAGTGATGGGATTAATTTGGTTGCTTTGAACGTAAAAGTTGTATTGTTTTTTTTAGAGATTTGAAAGTAAAAATGAATGGATTTAAGAATGAAATTTGTGAGTAAATTGATTGATATGATAGATAAAAAAAAAATAAGTCTTAATAGATAATAATTAAAATTACTAAGTTGCTCTGATAAAAGTATTATGAAATTACTTTTGTGTGAGTGAATTATTATTTTTTACTTTTATTCAATAAAGTGAGAGGGAGATAATAATAATATCATGTGTGATCATCAAATTAAAATCTACCTCACTTTTTTCCATTTACCTATGCAGATTTGAGACACAATAGAAATAGCATGGACAAAAGATTTTCTAACAACCTGTTTTCATTCAAAGTAAGTCAAAGTTGAATTTCACAAGTACAAGTACAAACATAAGTAGTCTCTTCCCACGTGCACAGGATGTGTCGAGAATAATTACAACTAAATTTAAAAAAATAAAATACAATTGTAATTGATGAACATATTTATGTAGTCGATTATATTATCCAGAAATACTGAAACTCATTCTATAATCGATTACAATATTTCTGGACTAATCTTATAATTCATTTAGTAATCAATTACAATATACAAAATGTATCTCTCCTAAATAATTTTATCTGAAAACTTCTTTATGAGAAAACATCTCTCCCCAATACATTTTGTCTAAATTCGTAATTTTTAAAAGATTTGTCTAATCTCGTAATTATGAGAAGTGATTTGTCTATTACAGACAAAAAATCCTGCATGCACTACTATTCTTAAACAAACCATTTTTAGAAATTGGAATCGGTTCGGATCTCCAAGAGAACCGATTCTCATGGCCGATATTTTGGAATTGGTTCCAACAAATCTAGATTCGATTCTTTGTATCTCAAGAACTTATTGAATAGTTTTCAAACCAGAATCGATTCCCTAGTTGTTCAACGTGCGTTCTAATTCACCGTTCTCACAATTCTCAACCTCTATTCTCGCCATGATTATTGCAAAACTCAGTCCACATGATGTTTTTGCGATATTCCTTTTATAAAATAACATTATTCACCCCAAATATCATCACATGGAGCGGAATTAAATAAGTAACTTATCCCGCTAATATGCATTTTCCCTTCTGTCCAAATCCATTCAAACAAATCCCGCACTCGTTATTTTAAATTTTAAATTTTAAATGCACGTAACTGAAATCTCGAGTAAATATCTAATTATATCATTACAAATAAATGAATCTAAATAAATTAAGGTTAATCGGTCTCTTGACTCCAATATTTTTATAGTATTTTTGTATAGGATTTCTTACTGAAAATCTGAAAGATAAAATGAATAAAGACATGCATACACCAAAATACTACATTTCTAAAATTGGTTCTTGGTTAATTAATCTATATCCTAAAGCAGAAGAGATACAGATATTTAGATATTGATAGATATCAAAATTGATTTTGTTTTCAAACTTCGGTTTGACTACACGATGAAAAAGAATCCTGAAAGCAAATTTTATGACAGGTTGAAAATTTTACACTAAATAATTTTTCAACAAAATTGCTTTAAGAAAATGTTATAAATATAAATTATTTTATTTAAATTCGATCTCCTGAACATTTATCCCAGAGAATTTTCACCTGTCTATTTATACATAGATCAGATAAACGGGAAATAGTACTGTTTAGAATGAAAAAGAAAAAGAAAAAGGAAGCCAATTGAAATTGAAATATTTGGCTAAATATTTTGTTGTCATATATTAGAGACATTAAATAGTTACTGAGAAATTTACTAACTGTCTTTAATGAAATTTCTGGAACTATTAAACATGTTTCTTCATAAGTTTTAAATCAAAATAGCTAGAGATTAGGAAAATCAATGGCTAATAATAAAAAACAAAACAAAACAAAACACACATATTTAATAGAATTTAAAATTAATTACAACTTAAATGTAGATTTTTAATTAAAAGGTATTATTATATTTTAAAACACACACACAAATTTATTTCTTACAGTGATGACAACCCAAGCTTTTAAGTCCACAATTAACCTCTCACTTCTAATGACTTCATCTTAGGTAGATCATAAAACAATGAACAGTGACACCAAACCAAATGATCAACTAAATTGTTGTGTTGTTCTGAACCAAATTGTCATCCAACTCATTGGCAAAGATTTTCATAACTTGTGAAGGCAAGGAAACCAAAACCAGAATCCCTTCCTCTCCCTTCGCGTTCTGACTCGGAACATGAAAGTTCACTGCAGGAAACATCCCTGCACCAGCAACAGCCATTCCTCCATACAGCGCCTTCCCCCACCCAAAATCCAAATCTCTAAATCCAGCCTCCGTCGTATCCAAAACCAGACACGACCTCACGACAGTAAACAAAGGTCTTCCCGAACTCACCATCAGATCCGCCACAGAGTGAACATACTCCTCGCTCACCTCGCCCCTCGCCTTCTGTATCAGCCTCACCGCATACTCCAACGGCTCCAAGCAAAGCTCTCCGGCAGCGGCCACAGCTGCCGGAAACGCAAAGCAGCTACCGTAATAACCCGTCAGTAAGGACGACTTGAACTTGTCGCGCGCATCCACGATGCACATCATCCGAACGTCCTCATCAGGATTGATCTGAAGCGCTCTTGTACGGCAGCGCCAGACGTAAGACGTCAGCACCTCGAAGGTGGTGGTGTGCTGGTCGAGGTCATGGGGGAGGAGGGCGCGGATGGCGGCAGTTTCGGCCGGGCCGAAGAAGAATGACCGTTGCTCGAAGCTCTCTAGAACGGCGTCGTTGGAGTCTGTGAGTTGCTCGTACTCGCGATGGTTGAATGTGACACGTGGCGGATCCCTGGCACTGAGAAGGTCCCTGCGCCACACAGGTTTGAATGGAGGTTCTTGAAAGACTCCTCGAGCTATCCCTGCCATGGTAATTGTGAACTGAATCAGGCCAACTCCGTCGACTATGGCGTGGTTGAAACGGAGCGCCAAGATGAAACCACCGCACTTCAAACGCGTCACCTGTTTATCATTAAAAAAAAAAAAAGAGACTGCTTTAAAAACATGCATGCAGTCATTTGTAATTAACTAAGCATGTCACGTTAAACTCTCTTTATATAATCCAACTTGTGATTTTGATCAATCATGCATATGATGAAGTTTGTTTACTAAACCCTGATAATGTTCTGTATAAAATTGAAAGCTTGGGTGAAGAATATGGTAGGTTGGACCTGTATAATAAAAAGGGGTGTATGAGTTACAGCTTCCGAACCGGGAGGTTGGTAAAGGAGTTGTTGGAAGCACGGGAAAGGGGGTTTAAGAGTGTGACCGAATTGGTGGAGTGTGACATCAGCGTCGGCCTCGATGAACATCACACCCTCCTCGTTGCAATCCACCACCAGGCTTCCGTCAGGACCGTCCTTAATCCTTCCAGCCAACGGGTAGTAGAAAACTAGGGTTTCGGCGAGAGCGTGTCTAATGGCTTCAACCGGATCCTTCCCTGCCATTGATGGGTCGTTTCTGTAGAACTGTATGATTGGAATTTGGGTTCGGAGGCCCGCTTGGGTGTCTATGTCTGATAGCAGTTTGGTTTCGCGGGGAGTGGGCTTGGCCGGAGCCACCAGCTCCGGTTCGCTCCTCCGCACGTGAAACACGAGAGGGGGCGAAGAGGATTCCTCCTCCAAGTCGTGAGAAAAAGCCATGGGTGGAGGAAGAGTGAGGTGTGAAGATTAAGGTGGAGACTAGACTAGAAAAAGTTGAGTATACTAAAGGAAAAGTTTGCATGGACCTGACAGGTTTATATAATGGAAAATGAATTTTGGAAAATTAAATTTTCACAATTTGTTTTTATAATTTTGGTAATATTTTTTATTTTAAACATTTAAAATTATTTAAACAATTTTATTTTAAATTATAAGAGAAAATTGTCGTTATTTAATTTTCAAATATATTTTTCTTGTATAATATTTCATTTAAGCTAAACAATAAGATTGTGTTTTTATGGATAGATGAATTTGGAGGAGAATGTGAAAGTAAATTTATGTGAATTTATGTTGATGGATATGTGTGTTTCTTTGTGTGGATTTAAAAGATAAATTGAGTAAATTTAAAAATAAATTTAATGAAAATGACTCAATAATTTGACTGATGTGATAAATAAAATAAAGAGTTATAATAGATAAAATTAAAAAATTATTAAAGCACCCTCAATATAAAAATATATTAAATAATTTTTAGATTATTTAAAAATATTACATTTTAAAAGTATTATTTAATAAACTTTAACAAAAAATACAAAAATAAATTATATTATATTATTATAATTAACTTTATAAAAATTATTACTATTTAAAATTATTAGTTAATAACTAATATTATTATTATATTTAGTTATTATATATTATTGTTAATTACTATATATTCTTTATTATTATTATATATATTATTATTTTTAATAATATTATACATATAAATATATTATTTCTTATTATTATTATTTTATTTATATATATAATAATAATAGTATATAATTATTAATAATATATATGTTAATTATAATTTGAGAAATAATATATTTTGTTATTATAAATATTTAAAATATTATGAAAAAAAAGTATTAGAGATGGCTAAAATTGTAAAATCATATGAAGAAAAAACGTTTTGATACTCTGTACAATCCTCTATTGATTATCAACTGGTACACAGTTGTCAACAGGTCATGTAGGTAGGGTTGCGAACAATAAATTCTTGACTGGAAAGAGATAAAGAAATGAACAGTAAAATAAAATAAAATAATTTGTTTAATTAAGATAAAAATTGAAGAGATTTTTTATTTAGTATTGTTTGCTTTGATTTTTTTTTATTGATTATATATTTTATATTTATTATAAAAAATACAATAAATACATTAAGTGAAGAATGAGAGTTTAAATAAAAAATCAAAGCACACAATACTAATAAAAAATCAAAGCAAACAATACTAAATAATTTTATCTACTTTTTATTGGTTTCATGTCTAACTCAATAATTATTAATACTTACTATTTCTGGTTTTTCCCCTCTCCCATGTCATAGACATGAAAAACAAACAAAACAAAAATTAGGTTTTATCTATTCTTGAGTCAACTTTCTTCTCTCTCCAACGATTTGTTTTTAATGTTAACTGTTTGATAAAGTATATAGATAAAAATATATATTTGAAAATTATAAAAATATGATATGATAACTAAATAAAAGGACAAGCCAGGTTTTAAATTAATTTTCTCTCTTTTGTTGTGTTTGACTAAACTATAACAAATTCCTGTCCTTTTCTTTCCCTCTTTTTCTTTTTCTGTAAAATAAATATCAAATCTTTCTCTCTAGATATAGATGAGAAAATAATTTGATTTTATATAATTAAATCCTTTTCTCCCACCCCACGCGTGACACGTTTTCGATGAATAATAAATGTATACGTCATTCCTTACATAGTTGGTACAGACGTAATGGAAAATAATCGCTTATGGTTTGTCGGTAGAAAATTTTCCTTGTTCGTATGCCGCAAGTGAAATTTTCCTGCAAAAGTGAAAATATAAAATAAAAGAGTATTGTTTTAATTTGGTCATTTCTGTTAATTTAAGGTTTAATTACGTCTATTTTTGTTATAAAATTTTAATTGGGTTGTCAACTTCAAAGTTATTTTAATTGGATCATATCTTTTAAAAATTTGTTTTAATTTGATCATTTCTGTTAAGGCATTTATTGACAGTGTTAAGTGTGTGTCACGTATCAGCTCGTGTTTTTTTTTTCTTTTAATTTCTTTTACTTTTTTTTTTCTTGAAAAACAGTTGACACGTGTCAAATTAGGGTTTTGCCAAGTGTCAGCTTATGATTCTTTAAATTTTTAGCTTTTAAAAAAAAATTACCACGTGTCAATTATTTATGTGAGAAATCTCGATTTGGTCCCTGTATTTGTTTTCTTGTCTCAATCTAGTCCTAATCTCTTTTTAAACTAAAGTAATTTCATTTCTTTCCAATTGAGACAACATTTAAATTTTATATCAATATTATAATGATACTTTTATTATAATAGATATTTTAAACCAAATTAATTGTATTTAAATTTAAATTTTGCATTAAACTTTATTTAAAAAAATTGTTTTAATAATTTCTAAACAACTTACAATTGAATTTAAAAAATATCTATTATAATAAAAATATCATCATAATATTGATATAAAAGTTAAATTTGGTCTCAATTTGAAAGGGATGAAATTACTTCAGTTTAAAAAGAGATTAGGACTAAATTGAGACAAAATATCAAATACAATAATCAAATCGAGATTTTTCACATAAATAATTGACACGTGACAAAATCATATTTTGACACGTGGCAGTTTTTTTTTCTTTTAAATTTAAAAATTAAAAAAATTAAAAAAAATTAAGAAAATCACAAGCTGACATGTGGCAAAACCCTAATTTGACACATGTCAGATTTTTTTAAGAAAAAAAGGTAAAAAAAAAAATTTAAAAATTTAAAAAAATTTAAAAAATTTTTAAAAAAACTACGAGTTGACACGTGACATAGAGTTAACGTCGTCAATGATGCCCTAACGGAAATGACCAAATTGGAACAAATTTTCAAAAAATATGACCCAATTGAGATAACTTTGAAGTTGAGGACCTAATTGAGATTTTGTAACGAAAACGGGAACCTTCCGTGTGATTAAACCTTAATTTAATATAATAAATTACGTTGTATGTTTTTTATAGTTGATTTTTTCTTGTAAATGTTAGGTCTATGAAGAGGATTTTATGGGAAGAATAAATACCAACGAGACCTGAGTCCAACCACACAAGACATTGACATTATTTTCAAAATTTTAAGACAATAAGTTTATGAGTTTTTATCCTTATATAATGTTCTACTTTTTCGATTTTAGTTAACGTGAGACTTTTTCATTTAAATTCCTAATGATAAAGGTTATCCACAATCAATAATTGGGGTTGATATAATTTTTTGTTTAAATGTTATTTTTTAATAAAAAAAATGTAAATAATAATAATATTTAAATATTAAAAAATAAGATAAAACAATATTATTGTTTAGTTAAATTTTTTAAAATGGAGAGTTTAAATAAATCAATTAGTAAGAATAATTAATAAATTATAAATATGTGTGTTGATGATGACACACATTGCCAAAATTTAAGCGATGACCTAGTTTTTACAAAGGAGATAAATAATTGCCAAAATTGAATATTATAAAAATAATGTAAAGATAACTTATAATATTATTCAAACACATTGCAAAAAGATGGTTAGAAATGAATTTTAATTTGACTAAATCTTACAAAAATCAATTTGTAATATATATATATATATATAAAGGTTAATTTTATTTTTAATTGATATTTTTAATATACGTTTGATACCTGACACATGAATTAACGTTAGTATTAACTAAAATGACCAGATTACATCATATTTTCAAAAGTAAGAATATGATTAAGACAAAAATACTGAGAAACTAACTTGAGATTTTAACCTTAGTATTTCAAATAGTAATCTTGAATTAATTGTATTATATTTTTTTTCTTAAAAAATAGTTATTTACATTGGGTTAGAGGTAAGTTTTTGCTTTTAATATCAATAACAAACTAATCTTTTACAATTTTCTTGTTACAAGTATATATATTTTTAATTTATTAAGATACGATAAAAATATAAATTTAGGAAAAAAATACTAACAAAATAAAGGGGGGAAATAAAACTAATAAATTTTGCAAAAGGTGATTTAGTTATAATTTTTATGATGTTTCAATGCATAGAAAGTGATTTATAAAAACAAAATTTATATAACAACGATGGTTTAAAAGGCTACTTTTAAATTGTTTAAATTTGAAGGATTAGTTAAGATAAAAATGAATTAAAGATTTTATTTGTAAAATAAGTGAAATTTTAAAGTCAACTAGAATAAGTTTATGGTGTTTCCTGGTAAACAAGTTAAAGCATATAAATCACCCACGAAAATAATCTATATCATTGGGACAACATTAAAAATTAATGTGTCCATTTAAATTTTAAAAGATTAGGTGCTCTTTACCCTTTCTATCATAAATATTTTCTTTTATACTATAAATATGATACTTCATTTTTTCAGAAAGAGCGTTTTTTATAAGATATCCCAACGCGTTCAACATTTGTTAATTTTCTATTCCTTTTAGATGGTTTGAAGTTAAACACATGGAGATTTCTAATCCTTCTGAATAAGGGATCATGGTTGGCTTCTCTTAAAAAATTCTTTTGCATTATTGAAGTCAAACAAGTGGTGGATCCTCATGAACAGAGGATCATTAGACAAAAAACAAAAATACTCTGATACCATAAAATTCAGAGAGCAGAATTACTTAGGAGATTATCTTAATGAAATGTCATTTGTTCAGCTTCATGCCTAATGGATTCGAACAATGGCGATGACAAATAACGCTCTCCATAACTGGGAAATACCACCTGCACAGCATCGCAGCAAATGTCAAATGACATGATTTATATAAAGTAAAAATCTCTTGTACCTCAAGGAAGAATAATCACAAATTCACACAATACCAAACATCCTTAGATTCTAGAAAAGTTGAATCAGCAAATAGAGGAAAAACCTAATAAGAGGGTCCTAAGTTTACCACGTGGGACGAGGAAGAATCAATGATCATGACACTTCCATTTGAAGAAAAAGTAAAGACTTTGGCAGCAAAGCAGGGGATTACCTTAATACACTAACCAGCTCAAGTCCTTACGGATGGAATTGGACCAATAAAGACCAATCGTTCTAAAGATGCAGCGGTTATCAAGAAGTTTTTTGGGCTACTCAGAGTCCATGAACACGGTTTCCTCGTTGGCTTGAATTCTGAATTTGATCAAGTTAGAATCCAAATCTTACAGAAACAAGAGCGAAAAAACTCCAACGAAGCAGTGGCTGTTGTACTAAGTGAAGAAAGTAGGAGTAAAATGTTAGATTTTCCAACACTCAAAAAACCTTAAAAATGGTCTTTGAACATAAGAAACTTGACTTTGGCCATAGTCATGAGATAGAAGACAAGAAGATTGACAAATGTGGACGAGAAGGATGATGGTCGATGTTGTACTTTTACCTACCACAATAACCCTTGCTATATTTGGAAGAAGTGGTACAGACTTTATCCAAAGCCTCCATGTTGAGATCAATAATGGGAACACAAAAGTGACCTATTTTTCAAAAACAGGTGAAGAAAACAAATCTGTCCTTCTCAACTAAGGAAGTAGATCAGTAGAAAAAAGATTCGAGTTTTCCTAAGTAAACTAGAGAAATCTACGGCATACTCAACTATGCTTTCATTTTCTTTTGGAATAAATGTATAACATGATTGGATATAGACTTTAGAGTTGCTGACAATATTATGACAACCTTAACTAAAGACTTCTCCGCCTATATCAATAAGAAAATTGACATTGCAGATGGAACTTTTATAACTGCAGCAGGTCAAAAAAGGATTCAGTTAATCCCATCAATAATCTTGAAAAAACATGTTTCGTGTTCCAAAATCATCCTCTAAAATCTTCATACAGAAACTTACTTAAGATTTGACATGTAATCTCGATTTTAACAACAATTGTTGTGTTTCCAGAGAGGGATTCGAGGAGGGCAATTGGACATGCTGGAAAATGCAACGACTTCCTTGCCTAGAAGATCTAAATCTGCCCAACGGGAGGAATCTTCCTCTAATGGCCAACACTACCCTAATTTATCATTATCGATTAGGACATTCTTTCTTCCGAGTTATAAAAAATATGCTTCTTATATATATCTCGTAAAAGTTTTCAATGTTAATGCAATGAATTATTCATGATTCATCCCTAATTATCAGAAGTGCAAATGTTCTTCAGAGTTGGTACATTCCCAATACCCTAAAAACCAAATTCTTTTACATACTTTTTTCTCAGGGTCAAGTGCCCTCTAACTCCGGTCACCTCTTTTCTATTCTGTTTCTTCACAGACATCTTTCATTACCGGTCTTTTTTTTGGGTAAAGTTTTAGAATATAATAATCTCATAATTCCTGTTAAATAAATCAAACTTGTCAAAGATAAGAAACTCACAACGATGAGTTTTCCGGCATTTTCAGGTCTCTTCCCCAATTTTATGGCAGCGGCTGCTGCGGCACCCGATGAAATTCCCATCTGCAAAAGAAGTAATAATATAATCAGCATGAGAACTAATAATTTGAATAATTGGAATTAGAGAAGTATAGAGTTCGCATTTTACACGAATATCCATATAGAAACTACTGTGAAATCAATAAGAGCCACAATTTATCATTGTCATACCAACAAACCTTCTTTTAAAGCAAGCAGCTTAGCAGTTTCTATTGCTTCTACACTTGATATCTGCAGTTTACAGACCTTGTTAGTCTTGACATAATGCGCTGTAATAGCAGCTAGCTAAGCAAAGATAATGGAACTTGCTTATACTATTGTATAACTGACACACATATATACTTGACACATAATGTAACTTGCTTATACTTGACACACATATATATATACACTATTTTTTTTCTTCGCATGCATGATTATATATTCCCAGACACAAGAAACTATACTCTAAAAATAATACCAGCCATTTTATTACTGGAAATTTAAGTCAATTTAAAACCTAAAACAACAAAGTTTGAAATAGTTGAAAAAGGTATCCACACACCTACTTGGTAACTGAGATATACTTGAATAAAATCTAGATATTAAGATTACTTGAGAACATTTCTACAAAACAGAAAAACAAATAGAGGCTATACTTAGGCTAAGAGATAGACAGAGAGACTCAGGAAAATGAAGGGAGTTGTGATCTACCTGGATGACTTCATCTAGGAGATTAACATCCAGTACATTCGGAATGATACCATTACCAATCCCTTGGATTAGGTGATCACCTGAATGTGTACAAATTTATAGAAAAGTCAGTAAACGGTCTCATTGTATGATGTATGCATTCATCCGTTTATAAATTCACCCGTTTGAGGTCTTGATAAAGCTTAAAGAACAAATTTTCAGAGTAGATGTATGCATCTGAATGAAAATGTTCACAATTCAACTAACAACAAACATTTAGCGTCTAATTTCTAATCCAATTACCTTAAGCTAAATATGGGTTCAACTCCTTCAGTGCACAAATACGGTGTGTTACGGTCCGTAAATTACCATACTACTTAAATATTTATGTATATAGTGCAATAACACTGTTCGGAGCACATACAGAAAATTTTCTTCCTCCAGAATACCGAGTATCTGGCATAACAGAGAGAAGAGGAGTGGAGAGGATGTGTTTAAAATAAGATAAATTTTTGAGAATATAATTTAAACATTTTATAAGGATAAAAAATATTAAATATTCTTAAATTTTTGGGTGAATTGAATTTTTTAATTCACTTTAAGTCCAACATGCCTTTTGAGCTAGATGAAGTCAATCCAGTGAATTGACTTTCTTTTCTTTAAATAAATATAAATCTTATATTTATTATACCCCACAAAGACTTATAATGCTAGATTTATTGATGTTAGGAGACTAGCTTTTAGTTTTAATATTTTAGGAATGAATGTTATAATACAGGTTGAATTCGATGTGTTGTTAAACAAGTTGATTCATCTAAATGTGTAGATTGAGCGGTAAGACAAAATCTTTCAAATTGTAGTTGACTCATTAGATTGAAATTTTATTTTTCTATTTTTTAGTTCTAAAATAGAGGTATTGCAAAATTTATCATAAATATAGCCTTTAATTTTTTATATTTTTATTTATTTAGTGGGTTAACCCAATTCGTTTTCTTAACTTTTTTTTTATCAAATTTTGATGATTCAGCCTAATAAAGCCTAATTTCTAACTGGGTAGATTGCCAATTTATTCAACCCTATACAAACTTGCGTAAACTGGATGGAGTTGAATCAAATTTATCTTTTGCAACATAAATGTGTTTGATAGTACACATTGCTCTGATAGATTATTATAATTATATTTGAATGATCTACGTTGTTTTATAACCATCACTGAAAACAATGACTAAAACTATAACAAAATCCACATGTCTTTTAATTAAATGTCATACCTAGCTTTGTCTGTAGAATAAACACCCACTGAATGAAAAGGATGAGGGTATACGTATACTGGTAAAATTACCTGGCGATCCTCCACTAAGAACTGGACTTTCAAATGGTTCTACGCCGTACAACTGAGAGCAAAACCAAAACAGCAATGCAAACGTGAAGTTAGCACAGAAGCAAGATTTGATTCCTTAATACCTATTTTACTGAAATCATGGAGGGTAAGGTAAAATGGTAAGGAAATCCACCTTGACATTGGGGTTTCTCTCCTTGAGAAATCTGCCAGCGCCCGTTATTGTGCCCCCTGTTCCTACCCCTGCAACCAAAGCATCAACTTTCCCTCCGGAGTCTCTCCATATCTCAGGCCCAGTACTCTCATAATGAACCTATAATTCAGAAAATCACCTTGAATACACAAATCAAATAATAATAACAGCAGCAATACTAATAATAGGCTCAAATCAAATATGTGGATATGAATATGGAATAGATTGTACTTTTGGATTGGCAGGATTATCAATCTGGCGGAGCATGTAACTGCCGGGGGTGTTATTCACTATCTCCTCTGCCTTCCTAAGAACTTCATCGGTTCCTTTGGCAGGGTCTGTGAGATGCACCTCAGCTCCGAAGGCTAGAAGCACAATTTTTCTCTCCAGACTCACCGAAGCTGGCATTGCCACTATTACCTTGTAGCCCTTCAAAGTTGCTATGAATGCCATTCCAATGCCAGTGTTCCCACTCGTAGCCTCCACAAGAACACTCTTCATTTTCAACCATTGTAATATACAAAACAAAAAACAAAATCTCAGCAATAAAACATCAAAATAAGCACTTGTACAGCGTGTGATGGCATGGAATTTGAATTAGATTATTGCCCAAGTAAAGGCCATATCTAACCCTAGACCAGGCTCTCGCATCGCACCTCTCATTTTCTCTCCTTCACTGACTTTATATAGCACCTTATATCTATGGTTTTCAATTAATGATTAAATAATATAAAATTAATTTTTTATTCACAAAAATAAATTTATCTGTAATACAAAGATTGACGGCATTATAATAATATAGGACCATTTCGCTTTTTTGGATTCGTTTTTATTTTAGTTACAGTTAGTTCTAGTATCTTCTTAAAATATTTGTAATTTTTTGTTCTTAAAATTATTTTTTACTTCACAACTAATAAAAAATATTTTAACATTATGTTCTGAGTTTGAATCAGTCCAGAAAAAATAACTCTTATTTAACCATAAGTAATAAAACAACTGTAAATTATTCATATTGAAGAATTTAGAGTGTCATGCAAAACCAAAATCATATAAATGGTCATTTCTCTCTCTCTATATTGTATAACCAATTGTTTGAAGTAGTAAATGTGTTACAAACTTCTTATAAAAATAGTAAAATAAGAACATTTGTATTTAATTATTTACACATTGTTAAATATCATAATTTTATAATTTAACATAACTAAACATCTATAGCTTGATGCTACATTTTATCATTATAAACGCTAAAATATACCACTTCGTTAGAGTTTGGTAGGGTCAAGAATGCTATTAGATTTTATTGTGTCTCGACTTGATTCAGTTAAACTTTAGCACTACGAACAGAAAATTTAATTTGAAAAAAAGTTCATCAATTTGATATTGTTTCTTTTATCAATTTAACAAACATATAAAATAAAAAATAAATACTATTATACTTTGAATACTTATAATTGACTAAGTTGGTTTATTAGTTAACTCATAGTTTTGTAATTTTTAATATATTTTTACCTAAAGACAAAAAATGTTTCATGGAATATCCTGTCAAAACCACTTTGATTGGTTCTAAAAACTTCGTCTACGAAAGTTTCTTTTTATATTACAATAATATTTTTCTTAAACTAAATTTTAATATTTCTTTATCATTTGAGATGACATATTATAAATAATTTTAAAATATAGAAAAATAAAAAAATAGAAAAATGAAAAATTATTTAAAAGATAACATCAAATTATAAGAAAAAGTTAAAATTTAGATAATAAAAAATCATTTTCCAATTTTAAACGCCCACCACCAAGGAAAAAAAAATCTAGATAGGTTTGAAATGGAACCTCCCTGACAAGAATCAAAAGCATACTACTTGATTACTGCGAGATGAATTAAGAGTTGGTGTTGCAGTTTGTTTGATTCACTCACCTTTCCCGGGGTAATGAGACCTTTTTCCTCAGCATCTTTGATCATGCTAAATGCTGTCCTGAGTGCAATAAAAGAACATCATAATTAAAATTTCCGAAACTGAAGTTGCAACTGTAGTTTGTAGAACAGTGTCATGTTCATGCCTATCTTTGATACTGAAGCAGGGTTGCATGGATTCTAACTTAGCAGCAATGCGGGCCACACACCCCTCCACTATGTTATTCAGATAAACCATTGGGGTATTACCTATTAGCTGCACAACAAACATCGTAAATGTTAATTTTTTGATGATAATAAAAAAATCATACAAATCAAAGCGTGACAGTACAGTACTTCAGTAGCATCTTTCTTGATTGCGCACTGTGACTCCATGTTTGAAGGTCTGCTGCAAGCTGAAGCAGTCAAAGAGTTTAGTTAAGAGAAAAGATGAAAAGGCAAAGAGATATTTAAGTAGGACCTTATGATTGTTCACCAAAGGGGTATTGGAATATTGAATGAGAATGATTATAAAGAACCCTGTGAAAGCCTCTTCTCAGAGAACATTGCTTTGGTTTGGTATAATATAATGAGCCAATCATTGTCAAGAAAACAATAAAGAATTCATTGTTTGTGTACGTACAAAGCAACTACACAATGCAAGAAAATACAAAACCAATGATCCCTTTGGGGTTTGGGCAGAGTGGGACAAATTGTTCATCAATTATCTTGGTTTTATTGGACACTGGTTCTCATGGACATGGGTACATACGATTGTTGTTTCAGATAAGGATTATTTAAGTGGCTACAAAAAGTCCTCGAAAGAGTGGCATAGGACGTGCTTTGTAAAATGAGTTAAGTATGTTTTTAGTTCCTGAACTTTGATCCAAAATTGGAATTTGTTCTTGGTCGAAACTTTGATAAATTTTGATCCCTAAACTTAAAAAATGAATGAATATAGTCCTTTTAACCAATTTTGTTAATTTTTTTTAGGTTTCGAACGAATTTTCTCAGTAAATATTAAGGCGAGAATGTGTCAAACGGCGTAAACAACTTCAATATTAACATGAAACACATTCCACATGTCGACAAAAGTCAATGTAATTGGGTTAAAAGACCTATATTTATTCATTTTCAAAGTTTAGGAACCAAAATTTATTAAAAATTTCGACCAAGACGAATTCTAATTTTTGACTAAAGTTCAGAGACTAAAAACATATTATTGTAAAATTAATTTAGCATTCTTTGCTTTGGCCCCATACGGAATAATTCAATCTTGCGTCCTTAATCTGAACCTATTTAAAAGCGTCGTTGGCATAGACAACCCAATCAGAAATTCTGAAAACCAAGAAGTCCTGTTATTGAAGAAAAAGTTTTCTATTTAGCTGTTGCAGCAACAATTGAACAAGTTGGAGGAGATGACATCATAATGAATGAGGTGCATTTTATGTAACAAATATAGTGATACACATTAGTTGCTTTGCATCCAGCACTGTGATACCAAAAAGTAGTTTTTGTATTGTTCTTTGGGGTTTGGTAAAACAAATTTCATTGGCACAAGAAGAATCCAAAATTGCAAGCACAGGAGGAGCTGCTATGTAAAAGCCAAAATCACAACCACGTCAAAACAACGGTTCTTTGGGGAAACCAACACGACAACCACATCAAAACAACGGTTTTAATAAAGTATTTTTGTTGATATTTTTTTTTTCTGTGAAATTAATTAATTTATATAATTTTTAAACTATTTTTCTCCATCTTTCATATATTTTTTTATGTCATTAAGAAGCTATATATTTAGTTTTATTTATACATTTTTAATTTATATTTTCTGTATTTTTATCCCCTCTTTCTCTCATTCCTAGAAATACATCGATCATATTGTTATTTTTAAGTGTTCACATGCATCTTGGCTTTTGGATACCAAACAAATTATATAAGTGTAGGGTAGAACATTCATTTAAATAATTTTTAAGTCAGTGTAGGATCGATCCGTCAAAGAGATAAATGTTGTAATTAATGTGAGATAAAAGTTTCAATAACCATACTTTTAACTTTTATATATAATTTTTTTATGAACCTGTAATTAGAGTCGACCTAATCATGCTCCAACCACTCTTAATCCTGATTACGAACCTATTTATGTTAATGAGATGATTAACTAATTTATACAGAAATCGTTCGATTTATGATAACCAACCAACTCGATCACATAATTTATATAAAGGATATTGATGAATCCTTTGGATGATCCTTTTTTTTTAACGTAGTCTCAATGTATAACTGGTGAATCATTAGTGAATTGATTAGCCCATACACTAAATGTGTTTATTCTGTTATCAACTTGGTTATGCACCTAGAGGTAAATTTCACGTTTTTTGGACCTAAAATCATTGGTAATATACTCTCTCACACACACACTTATATAAAACTTTCTGTCAAAAGAAGTCATTAAAATACTCAAATCTATCTAAAATCACACTTAATTACCATTAACATTGAGTGATGCATATCCCAATAACGTCAAGGAAAAACAAGTGGACGAAAATAGTATTTGCATAATTCTTAAAAATATTAAAAGAAATATTATATTCATATATATATATATATATATATATATATATATATATATATATATATATATATATATATATATATATATATATATGAGAGTGAGTT
>Ga0214545_1006845_pt1 | contig 19547 bp, 6 predicted proteins | sample CNSS4metaG_FD_160064 | JGI IMG/M metagenome (GOLD analysis project Ga0214545, IMG submission 160064) | Root nodule microbial communities from cowpea collected in UCLA plant growth center, Los Angeles, California, USA - CNSS4 | ecosystem: Host-associated > Plants > Roots > Nodule | place: USA...
TGATTATATATATATATATATATATATATATATATATATATATATATATATATATATATATATATATATATATATATATATATATATATATATATGTATATGAACACAGTACAACATATTTTCTTTTTCTTTCCATTATTGAACAAACCTATTTACATATGTGGAAGGTAATTCCCGTGTACAGAGACGATGATAGAATAGATAAAGAGATGAACTACCCTAAGAAGTTTGGGGTCTGCTTTATTCAGCAAATATCTGCTCAAACATACAATAAGCTCTAATCACATAATTACTACTTCTGAGTTTGATCAGATATAGCTACTTCACTCTACCTTCTTCCTACTACTATATCAGTTATTAAGTCATTCATTCATTCCCTCTTGCTCTCACATTCTTCACTTCTTGCAAATCTTCCACGGATTCTTGGTTGACTGTCAGCAAGAGCCTTCCTGCATGCATACTGGACAAAACAAGAATATCATCATCTCACATGAAAATCCGCTTTTGGTTAAAAATGTTGGAAATCCCATGTAAACTAGAAATAAGGTCAATTTAAAATATATATTTGGATACAAGATGTTAGAAGTTCCACATCAACTAAAGATAAGATCAGTATAAAGTATACATCTGGATACAAAATAACATCGATCAAAATAAAACTTGGTTGCCAAAGAAAACCAATCTTGATGCCAAACTTAACAACTTAATAGCATATCAAGGATTGTCAGCATGTTGAGATGTGATTTTTCATGCTAATTGAGAAGCAGCTACTTCTAGCTTCTACTTTTTTAAGCAAAACTGACAAGGATTTGCAAACGCACACTAAGTACAAAAATAGCAAAAAATAACAACACAGTTCAAAGCTTCAACAGTTGAGGTGATGAACATTTTTATAAGAGAAACTATTCATCCATGAGATATGCATTGAATTGAATAAAACAAAATCTAGAAAACCTTGAGAACAGCGTGGTGAACCTATATGATTACCTTGATTTTCCTCCCAAAGTTCCTCTTTGTCCTCTTATTCCTGTACCTGGAGAGCTTTTGGAAGCGTTCCTCACTGGTGCAGTTGCAGATGAGAAAGGGCCTCTCAACGGGTGATTGAACAATGTTCATGTTTCCGTTACCCAGAGTCTGTCACAATAGTTGAGTAAATCACTAGATCTTGGTGAGTTTATTCACGACAAATAAATTTAAAACAGAAATTGTTTGTCATTCTGCACAAGGAAGCATAATTTGCTGGATACAGTAACTCATTTTAGGTGTTTGGAAAGACACGAGTTAAGGGCAAATTAAGTGACAGATATTTAATTACACTGCAGGTTCTCAAGGTAGCAGCACTTACAGAATATCCAGAAGCAAGTTAATCATATGGATAACATGATATACATGGCAAAAGGCACCACAAGAATTTCGGTGTATTTCTGTAACAGACTTTTAATTTCTGATCACAGAAGCAGATTATGAATTTTTTAGACATGTGATAGATTCCAGCAAAACTGTATATACAAAAGAGGTTAAGTTAAACCTTTATATCTCCTTCACTAAACGATCTTCGCATGCCATAAACTGCATTGAAATCCATTGCAGGGATATCAATGAAAGCAGGCTTCATTGCAGCTCCACGAATCCATTCCATTGAGCTTAAACTTCCTGAACTGACACTCTTTCCCAACTGCATGTCAGGAAGTGACTTGTTTTCTTGAATTGAGTTTTCATCAATGTTCAGAAGAGGAACCTTGATTTCCAGAATCTCAGAGAGTGGTGACTCTATTGCAGCCTTTTCTAAGAGATCCTTTTTGCATTCATAGAATACCTCACTCAGAAATTGATCATTCTGAAGAATATCAATATCAGTGGATTTTAGTCCCTGAGAGGAAACATCTTCCCCACAAGACATCATTGAGATGGTCATGGGATCCAGGTCCATGATTGGCTCTTCAATAATAGGTTCAGGAGCTTTGAACAGATCTCCCTCTGCTGCCAAATCATACTCTGACATGGCAGAACACTGAACAAGCTCATCCTGCATCAAACACATGGGGAACTAAATTATAAAGTAATTAAGAAAAGGAAAAGAGCTATACAAATGAAATTAACTTTAACTTTATTTTTAAGCTATATGAAACTATTGGACTTGATAATAACATAATGTATAACCAGAATGCAACAACTAACAAGTGAAAGCAGAATACAGCTTTAGAACAAAAAAATAGCACAGACTGTTAACTATTACAGACAAATATGAAATAATAGTATTGTACCAAAAGCAATAACTGTAATGCAACAAAAGAAAAAAGAGAGGAAAGGACACATCACAATATGTCAATTCCAGACACGGTATGGGTTACAATGATTTACACTTTCCTTCTCCCATACCCTGCACCCTCAAAAAGATGTGTCATCAACACATTCAATGTTTAGTCATAATCTATATCCAGTAGTCAATTGTTGTGAGCATGTGATGCTTGTTTCCAACTAGTTATCATATTTAACTTGCTAATGCTGAGAAGCTGCCCAAAGATGATTTACTGACATATCAATGATGCCAAAAGTTTCATGATGATATTTGCATGATTCCATCAAGTAAAGTGATTCTTAAAGCAACTGACCACAATATAAATTTCTTAGAATGGAAAAAGATTCCAATTGCATATCATGGTCATCCAACCAAAACATGATTTATGGATGGGATTATCCTCAACTTTTTTAGGAAAGAGAGAAACAGCAAAAAAGAGAGAATCAATCTGAGACAGTGAGGTGACAGAAAAAGCTATATGTCAGTAAGAGAGTTGGGCAAGGGTTTCAAAGAGTTTCAAGCAGAGTCTAAGAAATATGTGAGATTCTCCAGTTCAGGAAATTGATTCAAGTACTTATATCAGAATAGTATATATTGTAGGTTAAACGGTAAATGAATAAAAAGGCAAGGATTTTCTTACGCTTCTTCTTTTAATTTCAACACAAATAAAATTCCACACACGGTGGCAAACAAACACCATATTCCTACTGCAAAGCTGTAAACATTATCTGCCAATACATATTCAGCTGAACCTTCACAAACAAAAAGAATGGCTGCTAAGATTCAGGATTTCAAATTGGAATTCAATAAATGGTTTCAAATTCCAAGCCATGCATCAACCCATAACCTGGCTTTGAAAGAAAATCCAGCTTTTAACAGCTGAAACAGTGAAACTAGAATCACACACTGTCCAGAATACATTTGATTATAACTCAGGTAGAGACTATGGATCACTATTTTCCTTCCCGTGAATTATTGAAATCAGAATAAATAAAGGAAGCCAGTGAAAAACAAATAATTGAACAACAGATATAAATTCACACATCACTATTATTTAAGGTTATGCTGCAAGCAATATCATTATAAATCCTTATACCGTAGTGGACACAAAACCAGAAGGTGGATTAGTCAAGGTGCTCCTTCTCTGATTGCAAGGCACTGTCACCCGAAATTTGATTGAAATTTTAGTGCCAAAACAGAAAACCACACCACATGAAAGCAACCTAATTTTACCATTTATTAAATGTAACAGGAGCAGAAATAGAAATAACCTTTCTAGAACTACATGTAGTGCTCGACAAACACCATGAGGAAATGATTAAGTTGAGCATTAACAAACTCCATTCCTTTACCCTTTTTCCTTACTATAAAGAAGTAAAGCGAATAAAAGTCCTTTTTTTTTTCTTTAATCTCCCTCCTCAGTGCGGCGCAAAAGGACAAACCCCACTGAGAGTTCACACACTACAGACTTGTAACAGTAGGAAGAAAGATTACACAAGACGGAACTATAACAGAGAAAATACTTCCCTTTTATACCCATTTTATTTTCTCTCCTTTTCTCATGCTTTTTCAGATCCAGCGTATGAATCCAACTACAGTTGTTTCCACTTGAGGTACTAATAAGAGAAAACGTTCAGAAAGAAGAGAAGGAGAAAAACGAAAATGAATAAGCATGTATTAAGTTAGAAGATGTTTGGTTATCAGCTTTCCTTCTTCAGCTTGATATTACCCATCAAGGAAGGAACCGCAAATCATATACTAAAAGAGGAAGAAACGTAGCAAAAAATCTGAAATGTGAGAAGTAAACATTTACGTGAAAATTTAGACTCAGACACCAACTTAAATCGAGTTTAATTCTGTAATAAAAAGTGACCCATTTTCCGATACCCCATTTACTCCGAAGAAACGAATAGGGGCAATTCGGAGTAAGGAAGAAGTATCAAAGTTTCGAAATTTATTGCATAAGAGAAAAAAGAAGAAATAAAATGAAACAAAATGCAGAAAAACAGAGCAAAAACAGGGGAATGAGCAGAGCGAAGAAGAGAGCAAGAGGAGATACCATTGGAGCATTGTACTTCTGGGTTTTGCAGTACTCCTCAAGCTGGTGAAGCTCTTGAGAGAGGTTGTGCAAATATGGGAAGAGAAGACCAGTTTCAGCATACATTTCTCCAATACTGAATCTAACTTAGAAGAGAGGCAGATACAATATATGTTGGAGCGGAAACAGAGTAAGAAAAGCAGAGGAAGAGAAAGTATAACAGAGGAGAGGAGGATGAGTTTTGAGATTTATTTATTTGGGACAAAGGAAGAAAGAGAATGAGTATTTATACGAAGAAAAATGGGAAGTAAATAGGGCAATAATGATAGTACAGTTGCAGGACTTTGGAAATATATGATGTGAGAAGAAAGTATTAAAATAAGGACAAAGTAAGAAAAGGACAGAACCATTTTATAATACAGTGTCCCCAATCATGTTTCTTGTCATGCTCTTTTTAAAGAAAAAATGAAAAAGGGTATTGTTTTTAATGAGTATATTAAATAATGTGTGGCATCATATTTGCGAATCGCAGAGGCAGATGAGTTGCACCAAGCCAATGGCAGAGAAGTGTGAACATAATGGTGGTGGTGGTGGAGGCCATGGTGGGGGCTTAACTCAACACTTTTCCTCATTCATCACTCACGCCAACACTAGCCCTCTGCATCAGTTTCCAATCCCCTAATGCTGTCAAATAATCTTCACAATGTCAGAAACAAAACCAGAACAATTAAGTGTGTTTTTATTTCTCAGACTCAAAAACAAGTTTAAGTTTATTTTCTATGTACAAATACGATATGTGTATCAGATATGTTTAGTTTGAAAATTATAGAATACGATAAATGACATATATCTGATACGCCAATATGTTTAGTTTGAAAATTATAGAATACGATATATGATATATGCATATTAACAAATATACAATAATTTTTAAAAATAATATAAATATGTGATTGTTACTGTGTGAATCCAAATTAAAATCATATATATTGAACTTGTTAATGTAGAAAATTATAAATTATTATTTTCATAAAAGTACTACAATTTTAAAGATTAGATAATTTATTACTAAGTATAAAAAAATATCTTAAAGTATCGGACATAGATATGTATCAAACACGGATATATGATTCAAATTAAAGTATCGTTGTATCATAGATAATTCAAACATATCTTAACTTTACATCAACCAAAATAAGTGAATTTCAATTATACAGATAAATGTAAATTTCATATTAGAAACTAATTTTATAGAATAAAGTTAAACTTAAAATTCACTACAATATTTTATAATTATTACCATTCAATTTTAATATGAACACACTAGTATTTTAATACCAAGATATTTTTTACTATCATTTAATATTATTTCTTATTACTATTTAATCTCTTCTTCTTTTAAAAATATAAAAACTAATTTTTGTTTAGATCATTTTATCCTTGTAAAAGTTATTAGTTAAATAATTTTAAATAACTTTTTCCTTTTAATATTTATGATATGAGATATAACTAATATTTTTTCTGATCCATCATATTGAGTATATATGAAACTTTGAAGAATAAGTGTGAGTAATAGATAAGTTAAAATATTTAATGGTGAATTACAAACAAAAGTTAAAACATTTAATGGTGAATGACAAAACAAATAAAAGAAAGTAGACAAGCAATAATACGACAACTCTCTGAGTACAAATAACAAAAATACTATCTTTATCTTCAAAAGCATATGAAGCTTTTTAAACATAATATCAAATGATAAAAGAATTTCGCTTTTTATATCTAAATGTTTTTTATATAACATTTAACTTTAAATTCTTTAGTATCTCACTTTTTATTTCATTTATTCTTCCGCTAAACTTTTTCTAATCTTAAATTTAAACAAAGTATCATTCTTCAATTGTAAAACTTTCTTGGTTAAACAAATTATTAGGTGACTAAGCTCTCTTAGCGAGAGACCTTATCTATATTTTTTAAAGTATTTTGGGTTGTGACGTTGAAAGTTAAACGAAGATGGTAATAAGAAAATAGTTTGAACTCTGAATTATTATTGTTCTGTATACACTTTGAGAATTGAAGGGTCACTTGCTAATCACAACTCTGAAGAATGGAAAACCATGAAGTGCATCGTTCATGTCACATCCACTACTGCAGAAACAAAATTTGTAGCAAAGATTACTTGTTTTCTAGAATTTTTCTCTCATCAAACACTCTTTTTGGCATCATTTAAGAGTTATTGAATGGAATAATGTGATGGGACTCTTCATCCACCATTTTTTAACATTAAGGTGTATATTACAGTTTGAGTACCTTTTTTTTATCGTACTGTCATTTTAATTTCTTTGCAGAACACTTCTTATCTTATTAATGTACAAATTATAGAACAACAGTGATCGGAAAACTTATGTACGTCTCATCTTTTCAATCTTATCTTCTGCAAATTTGTCCTAACAGATCACGTGTTACAAAATAATGCCTAGAAGTTATAAATTTTAGGTTTAATATCCAATTTTGTTTTTATCCGTAAGTTTAATACTCTTTTATTAATTGAGTTTCAATTTTAAAAAGTAGTTTTTTTAAATAATTTATAAAATTAAATATTAATATTTATATTAAAATTTAATATAAAAATTACGAATGAATTGATGATGACGTTAATAATTATTATTTGAAAAAAATTTAATCGAGACACTTTTAAAAAAGTTATAATACAATTCATTTTCTTAAAAATAAATATCAAACTCATTCATTTAAATAAAAATGTATATCATATAACTAATTAAATCTAAATTTTATAATTAAATATATTTTTAATCTTTAAATACGGTAACAAAATTGTAATTTGATATATTTTATTTATCAAATTTAATGGATATAATATTTTTAATTTTACAATGTCAATTTTTTATGTATTAAATGGTATTTTAAACTGATATTTAACTCAAAACATATATTAAATAATATAGACAATTTAAGTTGTAAATGTGAAATATTAAAAAATTATATTTATTTATTTTTAAAATATAAAACCAAATTATATTAAAATCTAAAACAAAGATAAATTTTAATTTAATATCTAATTTTAATAATTAAAATCATATTTAACCTTAAATTCTAATAATTCTTCTTCGTGCAGATAAATAATTTCATCAATGATTTGAATTATTAAAATAACATATTTAAATTAAATATATTTTTAATTTTTAATTTTTTATACAGAACATAAATAAATGATTGAAAATAATCAAACTTATCTTAATTATTAACAATATTGATTCTTAATTGTTTTTAAATAAATAAAAAAATAATAATGAATCTAAAAGATTAGACGACACAGATTATTCCACTCTTTTATAAACTCTCCTAGTACATATATAAGGTAGTAAAAGAAAAGGTGAACTTTTTAACAACAATGGCACCTTCAGAAATTATCTAGTTTCCTTTTAGTTAAAATGTTGACATTACAATGAACTTGGTTAGCATTCTTTGACTTTAAACTACTATATTATTTTTGTAGTAGATAATGCATAATTGCTTTTCAACTCAACGTATTAACCGAAAGCACGATGATAGAATTTGTTTATCAACTTTAACATAACCAAACTCAAAATAATCAATAAAATTATATTAGTACCAGCAAAGGCATGTTGGTTGCATTTTTTTTTTAAATTATTTGAATTACTATTAAATATCATAATTTTAAAAAAGATATATAATAAATGAATTTTTTAAAATATATTTAAAAATAATAAAAAATGGATTGAAATGTAATAAAAATAGCAAATATATGGATCAAATTGAGATTCAGACAATAACTTTACACGTGTCACCTTACTGACACGTGACACAATATTAAGTGGCATGAATAATTTAAAAACAAATTAAAAAAAATGAGGAACTGACACATGACACATCCTTAACATCGTTAACACTCTACTAACCTAATTGTTACACATTTTCAAAAATATAAACCTAGTTGAGATTAAAAAAAAAATCTTAAAACTTATTTAAGATTTTTAAACGGACAAAAAAATATTTTAACCTATATTTTAATTTTATATTTTAATTTTATATTTTAATTTTATTTTTGGTTGATTCGATCTATCAGACCTTAACAAAAGATCAGTTGTAAAAAGATTAAATTAATTATGATGTATAAGAAAAAAAATTATATATATCAAAATACCAAAAATATTGTAAATCAATATCTGTCTCAATAAACATATTTTTCACGTATTTATGCATGAAATGTATTTTGCCAATGCCCACTACTAATGAACCTATCTACATCTGAAATATCTGAAAAAAAAATAAAAAGTGGAAATGAGAAGAGCATACATCATGAACATGTAAAGCTGCATGAACTTTAAAATGTTCTTTTGAGATGGATATAGTTAGCCAACACGTAGGTATCTTTAAACTTCCATTGTAAAGTTTAATATGATATTTATATTTGTAGTAGTTAATTTATATAAATAATTAATAAAATGTGATTTTATTCTCGATCTTTCTGAAAAATTCAGACCTAAAAATTATGTATCAAACAGACCTTATCTCGTTATCATCTCCTTATCTGGAAACTCCAGTATCCAATTTCCTTTTATGTTTTAATTACTATTACTTTCACTAGGAAACCATCCACATCAATAAACAACATTATGGGAGAAAATGTTGTGATTAAAAAAAGATTTTTAAAAAAAAAAAAAAAAAAAAAACACACTTTTGATGATGGTTGGCGAGGATTCCAAACTGAGCAGTCTTACCCAATCCAAATTTACATTGATGTCAGGTATGAGTGATAAAATACACAAAAGAAAAAAATGTTCCTACAATTTAGCTAAAAGTAATTGTTTTACTCCCTCAGAAAAAAAAATTAATTTAATTGTCATACTGAACAAATAATAGGTATTGGATCATAAGAATGTAAATCAATAATTCTTGTCATATAAAAAACATATAAGTGAAATATTTATTTATATTTTAAGGAAAGGGACTAAAGAAATTGTTTTTTTTTTCAAATTCCAGAAATTATAAAAAATAATTTAAAATTTGATAGATAATAAATTGTTTTACCACAAATTGAAAGACCAACTTAAGATTTTATGTTATATAATTAAATTTACTTTTAATAAATAAGTAATCTACATTTATAGTTATATTAAGTTTAAATTAAATATTTTAAATTACAATATAAAATTATTTTTTACCTATTTACAAAATTTTTGAAGAAAGAAGGGACAGATAAATAGCTTGAAAAGGTTAAAAGGGAAAATATACGAAAGAAAAAATAAAATAAAATATATATAGTTTGAGATAAATTTTTTGAGTCATTTACAAATATAGAGTTTGAAATATATCCTTCCAAATTAAAAGTTAAAATGCAATCCTAAATATAAACTACCTTAATCATACAAAAGTTAGAAAATTAAGTTAAAAACAGTCAATTTTTAATCAGATCAATTTTTTATACAATTTCCGAAACAAACTAGATAAAAATGAATTAAACTTTGTGTGTAATTAGTAATTTTATATGCTTTTATCCTTTTATTTGTTTTTTTAATTAAGTTTCATTGGTATTGATTAAATTTAATCATTTTTGTTAACCTTGTCTAAACATTATTATCATCTTTGGAAATATTACGTGTCAATCATCCTATATGTGATATTGTCTGCTTTAGAGTTTAGAGTTTCATCACGGTTTTATTTTTAGAAGGTATTTCAAAAGGTGAAAAGGACATTTAAACGGCCTTTAACCCCAACTTTTAAGCGATGTGAAGTTATTGGATGTACCCGAATATAAGTCCCTAGTGGAGATTTAAGGGGAATGATGGTTCATTCCCTAATGAAGGACTAAGGGAAATCGCTTTCGTTCCCACAAATGGCGGCGTAAATGTTTAGGTCTCAAGTTTGAGTGACATCATTAGGGTCAATCATCACATCTGAGATATTGTTTGCTTTTGAGTTTGAAGCTCCGTCACAGTTTTATTCTTAAAATACAACTCAGAAGTCAGAAGAGGTATTTAAATTACCTTTGACTTCAACTCCGTAAGCGATGAGACTATTGGATATACAACAAAAGTTTTCAATTTATACTATTATAAGAAAAAGATTCATGTTTTGGTATAGACATTTTTTTCTAAGTTTACCCTTTATTAAATAGGATATAGTTACTGATTTAGTCATTTAATTTTTTAGTTTGGTTCATTTTGTTCTCTTTATTATTTTTTGATTCAATTTATTCCTCCAATTATGTTTTGAAAAGGTTTAATTTTGTCCTTCCTGTTAAATTTGACATTAACACAATATCCGTATATATTTTAAAAATAACAAATATACCAACCAAATTATTAATTAAGCATTAATTATTGGAACAAGAGATAATTTCAATTGATATCATAATATATTTCCTCTAAATGAATGAGATATGTGAAAGTGTAGTTAAAGAGTTGTACAATTTGTTCAACAAAATTTGAGAGATGTCAACATTATTGTCTACTTGCTCATTATTTAGACAGAAAATGTTAGTAATTTTAGTTGATACTAAAATATATAATATATTTTTTGTAATAGTTTCTTAAAGAGCTATATGATGTAAACCTTACATATTTATTTTTTAAATATTCTAAGTATGTCTTAATCTTACCACTCTAATGTGCAATTTGATGATCACTTGGAGGACATAATTTATGAGGATGGACTAAAATGTTTCCAATAGGCACACATATATGCCTTAGATGATTTAGAGAAATCTCCCTAATACTAAAAGTCTCAATGTTTGTCAACAATATTAAAATTAACTAATATAAAGATAAAAAAAAAAAATAGGTAGATCAAAATTTCACTAAATTAATAGAGTTGTTGAATGTATGTCATGTCTTATTTTGTAAATATACTTTTTCGTCAGTAAAAATATTACAATCATTCTTACACGTTAACTAATTGACTTAGATAAAATATAATAAAATTAGTACAATAAACAACAATGCCAATTTGTGATTACATCATGCATTAGATGTAAATGATAACTTATGTGGGTATTCAGGATTTTTAAGATTAGATAGTAAGACATTTTAAATTTTCTCCAAACACTCGTTTTCTATTTCAAATATTTGTTATAATAAAAATGTAATATAAATTATTTGTTGCAACTTTGTGTTGAAGAAGATCCATTAGATACATCAACAATTGAAAAAAAACGTGTCATGATTAGATAAAATATTTTGTATACATTGAAATTAGTAGTTGTTTAGATATCTTTAAGGTTTTAAATTAAGGAGGGACAATTTAATATTCCCTTTATCCTCCAGAACAATAAATTAAGCATGCAGTAATGCATAATCCAATTTGTAAGTAGACAATTATCTGGTCAAATCGTTCTTTTTTTTTTATCTTGACAAAAATAAAATAGTTGTCTTCTTAATAGAGCAATTAATTAAGAAGAAAAAACAAAATGTCATATATTTTTATACTATTATCTAAACGATGAAATCAAAAAAGGAAGATTCTGTGCTTCAGTTTGATCAGATTATTCAAATTCTCTTTCAATATGGCGTGTTATATTCTTCCACATTTACATATTGAGTTTAAAAAACATTAATTTAGAAATGAACCTAATTTTTGTCAATTTCTCAAACACTGTAAGAATAAAGTAATAAATCCCACTTACGGCAACTGCACGTGAAAATTAAGAAAATCTGAAAATAAAACTCCATATTTTATTATTGATGAAGCTTGTTTAAGTAACTCAACCATCAATTCACACAATTTCCCACTAATTGGGTGTAAAGAGAAGAAGAATGTCAACCCATATAGCTTTAGAAAATGACTAAAATTTTTCTAGAGAGAATTTTCTTTATAATAATTCGAAAAAAGATATTTTTAATAGTGTCCGTCTAATTTTGTATAACCATTTTCGTCCACAAATATTTTCAAGCTAATAATTTCGTAATTAATATTATAGAAAATTTGCATTCGATGTTAAAGTAAGGAGGAATCTGTAGTGGGTTCGAATCTCAAACTCAACACATCAAAAAAGAAAAAAAAAATTAAACTATCATCTCAACATGTTATGATCAGATATCTAATAGATACATAAACAGAAAATGTTATTGATAAAATCTCAATTTCACCCAACATGGAGAGATAAAAAAACGTAACTAAATAAAATGAAAATATTAGAAAGCATGTTGTTAAAATGAAGGACGAGTGTGGAGTTTAGTAAGAATTGAGATGAGTATTAAAATTAAAGAAAGCGTAACAGAGTGGTATAAGTGAAAGTGAGGTTGAGAAACAGAGGCTTATAAACCTTGAAATGAAAGCATAGGGGAATATGAAACTAAGCTGTAAAGTGAAGTAAAAACAGAGGAGAAAGTGTGGTAGGAATTTGAACCACTCTTTTAAAAGTGAATAAATTCAGAGAAGTGCATTAGTGTTACTGTTAAATGCTCCACTTTTCATTCTGTTTTTAGCAAAGAGGAGGAAAAATAGGAGGGTGGCATAACCTTAAAGTCCCACAATTTTAGAAAATAGGAAATTTAAGGAAAGGAATTCATGTGAAAGAAAGAAAAAAAGGTTCATAGCTTGGTACTATGCATCACAGAGTGTAGAACAAAACAAAAAAAAGGCACTTAGATGTCCATTTCAGGACAAACACTTTTGTTTGTTCTGATGGTTTCACTTGGCGTAGGGCATTTGGCCTGGCAAGTGCAGGGAGTGTCATGTGTCCTTCAGCATCTTCGGACAAACAATTAATCATCAAAATTCTGTTGCTTCTGCAAAGTGCAAAAATACTTTTCAGGTTCACCTTTGTGCTCACCACCTGTATGAAAGAAAGCATAGGTGGAAAGCGTGCCTAGTTCTTTTTTGCTTCTGCCCTCTGATGTGGAAATTGGAATCTCTCAGCCTTGTTCGTGTAATTTTTCTGTGTTTTTCACTATGACTCTGTGGAATCAATCCAGAATAATGAAGGCAGGGATCGTTTACCAACTGGTGGACAGCAAAATTGGTTTGTGGAACCAGTTGACTAACCAAAAGATGATTTAGATTAGAGGAAATCAAATGAATTTGGTCAATCTTTAGTTTATGCATGCTAATTAAGCATCTTCTGCACTATTTCATCATTCCATTCCTATTCAATATACATACACCCATGATATATGTTTAAGTTATGGTAGGAAACTCAGATAATACGAGTTTGCAAGAATATAAGTGGTTGTAAAATTTACTTTTTAAACTAATTTTATAAGGTTGAGATAGATTTAAAATTGATTTCTTAACATAGTAAAAGAGTTATGTGTTAGAGTTTATTCTAACGAAAATTTCTATTTGTTGAATTTATGGTTTCACCTTCTGTCAAATCACTCATTAATGTTTAGTTTCATGTTCGACGAGTTTATAATATATAAATGAGTGTAAACCTCATAAACCGGTTTTGTAAAAGTGAGTTCAGCTTAAAGTTCATAATCGGCCACACTATTTTGAATAAGATTAAATTACTCATTTGGTTTTTATTTTCATCCAAAAATGTCAAGTTGGTCATTTAGTTATTTTTAGTCTCAATTTATGAAAATTGATGTAATTTTGTCATGATTTGTGAAAAAATAATGTAATTGATCATTATCGTTAAATTTCTTGACACAGATCAAAGATTTTTCAACAAAGTTGAAGTTTTAACAAAAATGATTTATTTTGTTGGTGTAATTAACATGATCTTAATATCAATTTTTGATGAAAAATATTTTATCTGTTTCAATAAATTTAACAAAAAAAATAAAATTGGATCAATTTTTATAAACCAAGATCAAATAAAGACTAAAAAAATTTTTGACATTTCTAGACGAAAACAATGACTAAACGTGTAATTAAAACTTTAAATAATTTTGATTTTATGAAGTTTGATAGGTTAGAAAGGTTTTGTTTCCGTGGTCTGACAAATGAAAATGGAGGGGTGCTTTTGTGTATGGCCCATACTAATTTAAGAGAGGAAATTTTGAGTTTGTTGATGGAAAGGAAATAGAAAGGAGCATGAAAAGAGAGAGGAAAAGATAAAAGAGAGGAGGGGACCATAGGATAGATCATGATTGTTTGTCTTTGTAGAGAGACAAATTGTTTGAGAAAATGGGCTCCTTCTCACGTGGCCCAAACTTGAAGTCACTCTTTAGATTCTTTTGGACCTCACTAATGATATGACATGCTTGAATAGAAAGCTCTCATGTGTGCCATATACCTGTTCAATTTTTCTATCAAATTTACACTAATCATTTTCATTTCCCTTTAATTATCCAAACATTTCAACTGTACATTAGATCAATTTTTATACAAATTATATTATATATATATATATATATCAAAAATTACGAACCAAAATCTCATCAATACATTTCATTTATCTATATATAGATCCTATACACAGCTTAATACAAACTAAAAAAACATGCAATCATCAAACTTTCAGAAGAAAATTTGTAAAAATAAGTAATATGAAAAAAATTATTTTAACTTGCAAATGCAAAATGTTAAAAATACACCCATTTTTAACGAATATAATTATCTCGTGGAGGTTTATGTGTTTCGCTACGTAAGCTGCAACCATTCCACACACGAGGAGAAATAAATAATATATGGTGAATTAAAGGACTGCTTGCTAATTTTACTTTTTATCTGTCTATTGTGGTTTTGACAATTGACATGTTTGAGAGTGAATCATCATACACAATAAAATAACAAATAACGAATGCCAAATGCTAACTTGATGTGTTTTAAATTATTAATTGAGAAAATATTTAAAATATAAAAATTTAAGTAATATTTATTTCTGAATATATATTTACGAAAATATATTTCGTAATGCTGAATTAAGATTATAAAATTTTGTATTAACTATTTTCACCAAAACTTTTCAAAATTTAAACTTCAAACTTAGGTGATGGTTAATAATATGTGGTAAATATATTCTCGTATTGTACGGCGTGAAAGGGATTTTAGTAATATAATTTCAACCTTTTTTTTTTTCATTTGGTTGGTTGAGTTTGATCATTTTCATTTGAAAAAGTCTCAATGTAATTATGTTTTCTCTTTATATCTGTATAAAGAGTATGAATAAAGATTCAAAAAGAAGAAAGAAAGATTGAGAGAGAAAATAGATATGATTCATTATCTGAAGTTGAAAAAAGAGTAAATTATTTGAATGCTATTTATAGATTTACCAATGAACAAGCAATCACCAACAAGATAACAGCTATCCAATAATAATAAGAATAGTTAATAATTGAAAATAAAATAACTAAAATATAATCCAAATTAATATGGTTTTATTTTTATCTTGTACATAAAGAAATGGTCCTCAGTTTTTTCTCTTTTTAACTTTTTTTCTATCCATTTCAGTTCTTTTATTTTTCACCTTTTCTTCTCTCTTTTATACATTTTTTTTACCAGCGAAGAAGAGAAATATATTGAAACGAAAAATTGGTCCAAAAAGTAGCAGAGTTATTGCAAGCAAATAAAATAGAATCGCAGTAATTATCGACTAACCTAGTTTACTATTGGGTCTTTATATAGTTAGGTGAAGTGAATCATCTAATTGTTTAAATAATTTGGTGTGTTTGGATACACTTAGAAAAATTAAATTTAGTTAAATGAAATTTAAAATCTCACTCAACCAAAAAATTTTATGATTTTGTTTTGAAACTAATCCAAATTTGAAATTCAATGAAACATAAAAATAAAATTATCAAACATCATTTGAAATTTTCAATGTAAAGTAAACTTGAGTTTGAGTTCTCACACCGAAAATCAAACACACACTTAATAGGGTATCATATTTAAAAAATATAACTATTAGGCATATATAATAATAAAATAAATTCATATTTGACATCAATTAAAAAAGTATTTTAAAGGTCACTATTATTATTTATCAATTGTAACAATATTGATACAGTGTCTTTCGTTTGGTAGTCAAAAAATTTAACAACTAAAATTAGTGATCAATTTAATATATAACTGAATACTAATTCTAATTTTTTTTTATTTACAATAATATTTTAAAGACCAATAATCTTTAGCTTATAAAATAGTATCTAAATTAGATAAATTATTTTTTGTCTTTAAATTTTGTTGTTATTTAAAGATTTTCTTCTGGTGAATATAAAAAAAAAAAGAACACTACTGTAAAAACTTTAATTTCGTTAATTTGGACTTCTTTAAATATTGAGATGTTTAAGTATGTGGGTGTATTTTAATAATTAGTGCGTATGTGTTAATGTTAATATGTAATACTAATAAAAAGAATGATATGTTATTCGCTTCTTGTTTTGTTTATTTGTTGTAATGATAGCGAACTATTTACAATTAGTAAATGCAAACATATATTACTACTACTAAATTAAAAAGTAAGTAGTTTAAATATAATTTATTTTTAAAGCATAATATTTTTTACAACTTAAAAATATTCGTAATGATGAAAATTAGTGAATTTCGATTTTGTTTCAATAAAAGAAAATTCACTTAAAATTTGAATTTCTTATTATCTAATTGCTGTAAAACATGTTAATTTTGTTTTAACTTTGAATTTTGAACGACCAAAGTTTTAAATGATTGATTTTAGTTTGTAATTTATTTTAAAATATATAAAAAATATATTTTACAGTATTACATGATCCTGACCGTCCACAAAACATTATTGAGCATTTGGTAGAGTGGCACTTGGCCACAGGGGGACGTGTGAAGGGTGTCCTTTGCGCACACTATGAGAGTAGTGATGCTTTTCGTTACTCCTAACTGCAACCATCTTCTACAACACTTCTTTCTTCACAAGAGTCCTTCTTATACCCAGATCATTATTGAGGGGTTAAAAGAATTCAATAAAAGTAGTCACCAGTATTCCAAGAGATTAGATTTTAAGTTTAGTTAAACGTTTAATTAAACAGATGATACCTACTTTTATTTAGATGTGTCAGTTTAGTATCCACTTTTAAAAAAATGTCAATTAAGTTTCAACTTTTGAAAAAATGCTACAATTAAGTTATTTTCAGCAAAAAATTATTAACATGGTTAACGGTATTGATATTTAAAATGACTTACAAAATTAAGTATTGATATTTATACCAAAATTTAGTGGTAAAAGTCATTAATTAAGTTAACGGTTGTAGTAATTTTTGTCTGAAAGGGACCTAATTAAGACACCTTTTTAAAAGTTGGGACTAGATTGACACATTTTTAAAAACGGATACCAAATTGACACATCTGAACGAAAGTGGGTACCAACTGACTAATTAAACCTTAGTTAAATTTTATAAAATTGTTTTTTAGCTAAGACTAGTTTGATAGATATTAAAAGTTTCACATTAACTAAAATTAAAGTCAATATGTAGTATATAAGTGTAAAACTTATTTTACAAGTTGTATTTTTCTGTTAGGAATTGGATTTTAAGTCCAACTCAACATTACTAAACCGGTACTTTGGGTGAGATTTACATTTATTTATATACTATAAATTATTGTCTTATCTTTGGTGAATGTGAGATCTCCAACACATCCTCTCACATCGAGAAATATACATCTGGAATATGAAACTAAACATTAAATGGTGGCCCAATAAAAGGTGACACCATAAATCTAACAAATAATAAATCTTTTAATAGTGGGTGACACAATAGACTCAACAAACAACAAATCTGGTTATGGTAGATTCTAACTCACGACTCTTATACTATATTAAGAAGTTGACTTTAACCTTAATTCAACCTCATAAAATTGATTTGTAAAGTGAAGTTTACATTCACTTATATACATATATACATAAACTTGTGTTATCTCTAATCGAAGTATGATCTCCAAAAATCATATAAGGTTGAGTTAGATTTAAAGTTAACATAGTATCTAAACAAAATTTGTTGTTTATTAGATTAATTGTTCCATCCGCAGTTAATGTCTGGTCGTATATCTGAAGATTAAGTAATAAGAGAGAAGGAAGTAAAATCGAAAATGATGAGGTGTGAGGGAAGAATAGAAGTGGGGTGAAATGTCTCTGCTGTAATGATGCAGGGCAGGGAGAAGAAGAGAATGTTGAGAAGTTAATCTGTGAAGCGTGAGAGGCACAGCATGGACATATTCATGAAAGGGAATGCCACAGATAACCCATTTCTCCTTTTCTGCTTTCCAAGATGCCAAATTTTTCACCCAACCACAACCATGCCACGTTACCTCCATATGTCCCTCTTTGAGCTTCCATATCATCACACTTTTACTACCAAACCCTAATTATTTGATGTGATAACTCATCATAACATAACCTTCCACAAAACACAAACATTCTTCCTGCAATTCTAATTTCAAACCACAGTTTTTATTTACCTAACAGATTTTTTGTTCGATAAACGTGCACAAAATGGTAATTGTTTTGCTTTCATATTTCATCAAACAAAACAAACAAATGAATGCAAATAATTAATTGTGCAAATATATATGCGATTTTTTTGTTTCTTGAAATTCAGACACTACACAACAAACCCAATGTCCATTGCTGGTCTTTTTGTTTTTGCTTTTCCCATAATTGCCAGCAATCTTATTACGACACATCGTCGTATCCTTATGTGAGAAGATGTCTGAATTGAAATTATTGAAACCCAATGTGACTCCTCTTAAAGGGACATAAATAATTTTCTGCCTGCTTTTCGACGTTAAATTTTAAATTTAATATTCTTCACTCATACAGTAAATTCGTTCCCAGATAGATAACATTCTTTACTGAAAAAAGAACAAAAACAAAAACAGTTTTATTTGTACTTAATGATAAAAACAGTTAATAGTTTAACCATATTATGTTAATATGTGATTAATTGTACCAACTTTTCTTTTTCTTTATAATCAGGGTATTTCCGAAGAGTGTTTGTTAATTTAATTAATTTTTGGGTGAAAATATGAGTCTTTTTGTGCACGGCATGGTATAATAATAAGAGCAGTGATTGGAAATATAGAGTCCTTAAAGAGGAAGAGTTTTGTTTGTCGATGATATGAGAGCACAACGCAACCTCCGAATTTAGATGTTTCTGATAATTATATAAAAGGGTCCAATCAAGGATTCCACAGCAAAATCTCATCCATGTGGAATATACCACATATAATTTCTCCACGGAATGATGATGTATAACATAAGCCACATAGTATGTTTTTTTTTTTTTTTTAATTTTTTTGGTGTAATTTTCGATGAAATTT
>Ga0214545_1006848_pt1 | contig 19543 bp, 19 predicted proteins | sample CNSS4metaG_FD_160064 | JGI IMG/M metagenome (GOLD analysis project Ga0214545, IMG submission 160064) | Root nodule microbial communities from cowpea collected in UCLA plant growth center, Los Angeles, California, USA - CNSS4 | ecosystem: Host-associated > Plants > Roots > Nodule | place: USA...
ACGAGATTATACCCGTTACCCGGTGGGGATGGGGATGGGAAAAAAGTTTGATACCCGTTGGGTTTGGGTATGGGGATGGGGATGAATTTTTTATGCGGGGATGGGTATGGGATAGTGAAACCCATCCCCGCCCCGCCCCGTTGCCATTCCTAGCTGGAGGTGACAATAGTGACTGAGGGTGATGCAGAGGTGGCACCGATGATCGTCGGTGACACGCACATGGAGGACGTCAATAACTATGATTGTGGTGGTGTAAAGATACGAGGAGGATGAGATCCTAAATGATGAAAATTATTTGGAGTAAGATGGTGACACAATGATCGATCACGAAAACAAAAAAGATGATGAAATAAAGGAAAAATAAGAGGAAAATGATACCTAATCACTTATATTATTGATGAATATTTACCAACAATTTTTGTGACTATAAATAGTTATCGATGAACGTTTGTATCTTTCGATCGGTAAAGTTTATCGATAAATTCATACATGTGGTAGTGTGTTGATAAACATGATTTATCGACAAATTTTTGTTATTACTAATAGGTATTGACTATAGATAATATGTAATTTTCATGTAATGATAATTATTTATAAATTGAATCTTAATTTTAAAAAAATGTTGATAATTAGAAACAAGCATGTATACTATTGTAAATTACTTGCGATATAAAAATTATATATTTAAAAATATTTATTTATTATAAATTTTAGTCCCGACAAAGATTTTTTGCTTATGAATGTCCAAGATACGTATTTATTTTTGTATCACTAAATTAAATTTATATGATCATTTTTCAATATGTAAACTATTTTATAATTAAATTTCATAATAAAATAAAATATTTTCAACGTGCAACTTATATTTTAAATTTGTAAAAAATAATTCATTGTAATTATTGATATTTTCCCTTAAATATTATTAAAATTTAATCTAAAAGTATGATTGAAATAAACAAAAAAATATTAAGAAAAAACAACTTTTTTTTTTCTGTATGTTTATAATATTTGGTTCTTTAGGGGCGTTTGAGTGGTGATGGATAACTGATACAGAGTGATGTTATAGCAACAATATTTCACAGATTTAACAGTGTTGTCTTAAAGTAAAATAAAACATGAATCCATATTTTTATTTTCTTGAGTGTAACTTCAATTTCGTTTTCTAAAACATGCTTTATGTCATCGCGTGTGGACATGGGAATTGACTTTGAGAGAGACTATTTAAAAGTCTCCTACAAATAAAAATAAAAATAAAAAGTGCCCTAAGTTTAAGTATATAAAACATTATTGGAGTAATTCTTCATTCACTCATTCATAGCCATCCAGCATTTTTGTAGAGATAGGGTTTCCTTTTTCCTTCCAACAAATTTCTGTTAAACCCTTCTCTCTCTTTATTCCCTCCACAAAAATGAGCAAAACTCACCCGCATTGTACACGTGACATCACGTGGATCTTCCTCTTTCTGCTTCTCACTCTTCTTCTTCTTCCGTGTCTGGTTGATGGCGACGGCGATGGCGATCAGTGTAAATGCAAAAGCGACGAAGACGAAGGTGGAGAAAAGGTTGACAAGGATTTGGCCAAGAAGTACAAAATCGGAGCTCTTGTTTCGATTCTGGTCGCAAGTGCAATCGGCGTCACGCTTCCAATGCTCAGCAAAATTTTCCCCGCCTTGCATCCGGAGAAGGACTTCTTCTTCATGGTGAAGGCCTTCGCGGCTGGGGTCATATTATCAACCGGTTTCATTCATGTCTTGCCAGATGCTTTTGAGAAGCTGTCACCTCCGAGTCTCTGTCAACATCCCTGGCACGATTTTCCGTTCGCAGGATTTGTTGCAATGGTGGCCGCCATTGGAACGCTTATGGTTGATTCTCTCGCGACTGCATATTTTAAAAAATCCACGCTAAGCGCCATGGATCGAGTTGCCGACGAAGAACATAATCGCCATGCAACAACTCATCATGAGCATTCTCATGCTTCGATGTCTTCTCCTTCCACGAACCTCCTTCGCCATCGTGTTATTTCTCAGGTCATTATTCAGTTTTCGTGCTATTTCTCAGTATAACAATAATGCAATATATTTTGTCGTCACATCATTATCAAAATAACAAGTGGGTTCTCCTACTATCTGCCACCCGATTTTTACTTCAATCCCTTATCTCTCCTTAATTATTATTCTTGGCATGTCCAATCACCTTTCAAAAGGTTAATTTCCTTTTTTTTTTCTTTTTATCAAATCAAATACAATATATAATATTGCCTTTTATTTTTTATTTTTTATAAAAAGACGTAGGCTAATTAAGTTGTCATGTGGAAAGAAATATAAAATAACATTGACACTAAAAAAAAAAAATTATCGTTGTTTTACATCACGTTACCGAGAATCTTTTCCTGAGTGATATGAGCGAGCACCTTTGGCTGTTATATACGTTGTACCATTTTTTTGTGTGTGTATTATAATTATGGTTTTGATGTTTAAATATCGCATTGCAGGTGCTGGAGTTGGGGATTGTGGTGCATTCTGTGATAATAGGGATCTCTCTGGGTGCATCTGAAAGTCCTAAAACGATAAGGCCTCTTATTGCAGCTTTAACTTTCCACCAATTTTTTGAGGGCATGGGGCTCGGTGGTTCCATCTCACAGGTATATTGCAATTTCGTTTATTCTTTTCGTCACTCATTTGGAATCCCTTTCAGATTCATCCATCTTAATGTTTTTCGGGACTGAATTCTTTCCATGTCTTAATCATGCAGATTCGAAATTAATATAAAGCACCAAAGCACATAAGCTCAATATGTATATCGAGTTTAACATATTCTTCTTTTAAAAAATGTCCTAATAATAGGTTTTTGAACTTAAAAGATTCTTGTAAATTAAAAGTTAAAAAATTATTGTGGGTATATATTATTTCGAATATTTCAAAACTTCCGACGAAAAGTCAATGTTGATGGACGAGTAATACCGCGTGTCTCCGTCTGAACCATGCATGTTTTTCTCAACTTTTTTTCGTTGTCAGCTGCGTAAAAATGGGTTATATTATTTTTTTTTTAATTTTACACGTGAAAACTATTTAACGTTCATTTATTTTATATCGATGAATTTAAGTCTCAAACTTGAAAATTAAAAATTACATTAATTATCGGCACAAAACTATAATAGGTGTTATAATTTTAGCAAAAGAAAAATACAGAAACTAAAAGTACACGTTTGCTGTTTTAGGAACAAAACCTGACTTAGTTTGTGTTTGTACGTATAGCCATTTCATCTTTCATTCACTACATGCATTCTTAAACAGTAGTAATATATGACAGTAAAACTCAGTAGATTAACACCGAAAATGGATTTAACTGCTTAGAAACACATCCATTATATCAGTAATTTTTCAAAAACAATACTGAAACAAGTGTGTACTAGGAAGCAAGCAATTAATGTCTTTCATTTTCAATGCTTTATCTGCATAGACACGTGATGATGGTATTGGATGCAAATCGCTTGGCTTGAATAAAAACGTACCAGACACCAAAAATAGTTGACTTGTGGTGTGCATTAGCCAGCGTATAGATATGGTGACACCACTGCGTAAAGATTCTACTGAATCCGAACATTCAAAGTAACATGACTAGGTTGTCATTGGAGTCATCCAGAGAACTGTGTCGGCAGAATTTTGTTTCATATTAGATATTACCGTAAATTTTTACATCTCAATTATACTGATACAAATTTAAGTGATATTTTTCTCTTGTTTCAATCACTCATAATGATGTTTGTTTTCAGGCAAAATTCAAGAGAAGAGCAGTTATAGTTATGGCATTATTCTTTTCGCTGACGACACCTGTGGGGATTGCAATTGGTATGATAATCAGTGGTAGCTACGATGAAGAGAGTTCGAGGGCTCTGATTGTGGAAGGTATTCTTAATGCAGCATCAGCAGGTATCTTAATATACATGTCACTGGTGGACCTTCTTGCGCCCGATTTAATGAATCCAAAGATCCAAGCAAGTAGCAGGCTTCAGATTGGAGTTAACGCGTCTTTGCTTATTGGGGCTGGCTGCATGTCACTTCTAGCAAAATGGGCCTAAAGCCCACTCTTCCATATACCTTTCTTTCCACTTCTATATCACATCCATTAATCTCTTCTTGTAATAGTAAGGATTGTGTTCATATTTTACAACTCACTAATTATGATGTCAATATTTTCTTGCCGTATACAGTAATTTGTTTTGAGTGTTTCTTAACTTTTGGGATTTATTTTGTCTTTTGATAAATTCCTGAATTTAAGTTGATTATTTTTAAGTATATAAATAAATAAATATTCAAAATAGTTATTATCCTGTCTCATCTTCGTCAATCATATTACACTGACAAAATTTTAAAAAACTTCAATTATACAATTATACAACAAATTAGACTGAATACAATATATTTTTATTTTTATAAAATAGGAATTTGTTTTAAAAATAATTAATTTATTAGTGTGAGACCAAAACGGGTCTTAAATTAACCTCAAATTTAATAATTTTTTGACAAATGATCATATAAAATTAAATATAGAGGTTAACGGCAATTAAATGAAAACTCATTCATTTAATGGGCCGAGCCCATGATGTAGCGCGTAGTAATGGTAGGGGGTGGAATCAGAAAAACAGAACTCGAAAAGAAAGAGGAAAAATAAACAGAAAGTATAAAATTTTGATTTATTTAGGAAATGACATTAAGGCAAAAATCGAAGGTTTGGGAGAAGGAGAAGGAGAAGGGAGCGTGATCCTAGCAGCGGAAGGCGCGAGCGAATCGAGGGAAATGGTAAAGTTTCTTCCAAATTCTACGTACGCTATATTTCCGATCCAGTTTTCTCATTCCTATTCAGACATTTTTTTTCTTGTTCCTACTTTCTAGATTCAATTCTTAGATTTTGCATCATAGCACAATTATAACTATCCATGTCAATAAGCCAACCCAATCACCCCACAAATCACTTTTCTTGCCGCAAAATCCATAAAATCTGGACTTGATGATGATGATTCATGGTTTCAATTCAAGACCAACGCTCTTTCGTGTTTTGGCACTCAATCTTGAAGGTTGTTCTTTTTGTCCTTTTTTGTCGATGTTTTAGATTGTTGGGATAATTGGACCTTTTTCCCCATTGCGATTAGGATACTCTTAATAACTCGTCTTTTCATCCATGTTTTTATGATCTACACCTTGCAGGCGCCATTTTTGTTCTTTTACTATCACATTCTTTCTCTATGTATTTCCAATTTCAACGTACTTTATCCCTCCTCTTCTTAAGTGTAGATACACTTTGTGCTACTCATTAGTCGTCAAGGGAAGGTCAGGCTCACAAAATGGTATTCTCCTTACTCGCAGAAGGAAAGAAATAAGGTAAGCTCACACCCTAATTACTGTGTTTGGATAAAAACTAGTGAAGTACTTTTGCCAATTCAACTGTGCAAATTGAAGAATGAAGAAATTGAACTTTTGAGAGTAAAAGAAAAGTGTTCTTAACTGAAATGCAAACATGTACTTAGTTATTTAGTTCTTGAAATTTTCCCAAGCTCCCCTCGTTCCCTTTGGTATTTGTTATTTTCATGACTGACTTCTACTTATTATTCTTTAACTTGTAAGCTTTGTATTGCAAGTACACTGATGGACCTGTGCATCATTGCTTACTGTGTCTGTGTCCCACTTGAATCATCCTCGATACACCATTTTTACATCTAATTTATTTTTTAAGGCTATCCGTGAGATCAGTGGCGTGGTTCTTACACGTGCTCCCAAGCTCTGTAATTTTGTAGAATGGCGGGGACATAAAATTGTTTATAAAAGGTAATTTAACAAGTGTATATGGCCGTTTGTCATATACCACTACTTACTCATTTGCAATACACTCTTCTGTCTTGCTATTTTCTAACAAATATCTGCTGCAGGTATGCTAGTCTTTATTTCTGCATGTGTATTGATGAAGAGGACAACGAATTAGAAGTCCTTGAAATAATTCATCATTTTGTAGAGATTCTTGATCGGTATTTTGGCAGTGTGAGTTCTGTTCATAGCTGACTTTTCGAACCAGTTTCATTCTTTCTAGGAAGGATATAAGGGTTAATGGTCGCTTCACTATTTGCAGGTCTGTGAACTGGACTTGATATTCAATTTCCACAAGGTTTGTTTGTCTGTCTGCGTATCATGATTTATACCCAAAGTCATTATGAATTATTTTTCCAAACTGAATCACCTTAAATGGGCATTAATAATTGATCATATCAACTGGCTCATTTTCTTGGGGTCAACTAATTTCTCTTCTGACATATGTTGTTGATTTTGTTTTATCATGGAAGGCCTATTATATACTTGATGAACTTCTAATTGCCGGTGAGCTTCAGGAGTCAAGCAAGAAAACTATTGCACGGTTAATAGCTGCACAGGTATGCAATGTTCTTTCTGGTTCAGAAATACTTGGTTCCGCAGTTTCTTCCTCGAGAGTTCTGTCTGATGCAATTTTATATATATGAAATTGGGTTTCAGGATTCATTGGTGGAGACTGCCAAGGAGGAAGCCAGTTCAATAAGTAATATAATTGCCCAAGCCACTAAGTGAGGAAATCCCATTTTCCATTTGGCATTTTGGGGCATGGAGCCCCGTTTTTATTTCTGTTATGTTGAATGTTTGTTTTCCTCTCCTTGATTCTGTGTTTTTTTTGTGCAATAGAAAGGGACATAAACCAAGTGTGTTAATAGGAAGATACGATCTTCTTTATCTGAATTCTAAGGTTGGCAATTTCATACATGAAGTTCATTTTTTTCAGGCAAGATTGCTTGCGTGAATGGCTCTTCTTATTATACCCTTATAAGAATTACATTGAATTTTGAAAGACATTTAACATTATAAAAGCGTAATTTCTTCTCATACCTCCGCAATTTCAATCTCTATCTTGATATGTTTGTATTTTGGAATTTACAATCTTGAATATAATTTTTAATATTTCGCATTGAATATTTTAAAGTATAAAATAAAAGAATACATTTTAAAGGGTATAATTTAAAATATAAATATATTTTAAATAATCTATATTACATAATTTGAAATACTAAAATTTGAAGAAATAAAAATTAAAACTATGGAGGTGCGGAGAGAAATTGCGCTGCACCATAATCTTTTAAAGTTTTCGTTATACATTTTTTTTAATGTTTATACATTTTTTTCTTGTGTTGTAAAAAATAAAATTTATTTTTTTCCAATTTATTTACCAGATTCATATTTAATCATTTTTATTTTCTAATACTTATGCTTTTAATTTATTAGATAACTTAAAAAAAGTTAGTTTCTCATTTCTTTAAATTCTTAATTTTGTTTAAAGAACTGTGATATGTTAACACAGTATTTTTATCAAAGTTTTGACAAACTTTCTTATTTAGGAAAAAATATTATTTTATTTTAATTACAAAATAAAAAATTAATCAACTTTAATTCTATTTTTAGAAACTTTGTTTAGTCTGATAAAATTTTGTTTGTCAAAAGGTAATTTTCCTTGTTTAAAATGAACTTCCATTCTATAACTCTTCCTTGTCTTTTAATATTTAATCAAATTAATGGAATGCTTTTACTTTTTAACATTTTAAAAATTAATAAATGTTATTTATTATCTATAATTATCATTTAATGTCATATTTCATTGTGATTATATTAATATTTGAGAGGAAAAAAAAAGAAAAAAAGAACTGATTCAATTTACATAGGCAAAGAACTAGTAATAGAATTTCGTACCAGCATGGCAGTTGTTGCGTTCACTCCAAAATATCATCAGAAAACAAAACAATACTGTCCTTAAGTTTCTTCCCATAACATCTTCCCTTATCCTTCCAATCCAATCACTTACATCTGAATGAGTGAACGAGTCACCACTATGGAGAAAGCTGCACGACTCGTCTTCATCCCTGGTCCGGGAGTGGGTCATCTCGTCTCCACCATTCAGTTCGCGAACCTTCTGTTGGAGCGCCACCACCATATCTCCATCACTCTCCTCGTAATCAAACTACCATCCGACACCACAACCGATGCTTACACTCATTCCCTTATTAACTCCCAACGTTTTCAGCTCATCAACCTCCCCGAAACTCCCTCCACCTCCCCACCAACTCCGATGATAGAAATATTTCAACTTCAAAAGCCGCACGTCAGAGAAGCCGTCTCCAACCTCAGCCCCACGCCCCCACTCGCGGCCTTTGTGGTGGACATGTTCTGCACCGCCATGATCGATGTCGCCAAAGAGTTCCACGTCCCTTCACTCGTCTTTTTCACCTCCGGTCTTGCTTTCCTTGGTTTGATGCTTCATCTCCACACCCTGACGGAAGAGGAGAACGCCGAGTTCAACACCGAGTCCGACGTCGAGTGGGTCATCCCTAGTTTCGCGAACCCAGTCCCAACTCGGACTTTTCCTTCCATAGCGCTGAGGAAGGAGTGGGAGGAAGTTTTCGTGAACTACCGGAGGGGCCTCAAGAAAGCTGATGGCTTCATAGTAAATTCATTCGAGGAGCTAGAACCCCATGCGGCCCAATCCTTCCTTCACGGGCCTCAGCCCGTTTATGCAGTGGGACCCATTCTGAACCCAAAGCCCAAGCCCCATGCCAACGCTCACGCTCACAACGCTGACATCTTCGATTGGCTTGACCAGCAACCTCCTTCCTCCGTTGTGTTCCTGTGCTTCGGGAGCATGGGTTCTTTTGGTGAGGATCAGGTGAGGGAGATCGCACGGGCTCTTGAAAACAGTGGGGCCCGCTTCCTGTGGTCCCTCCGCAAACCTGCACCGAAGTTCATGACCCCACCCTCTGATTACGCTCCCTCCGAATTGCCTTCGATTTTACCCGCGGGCTTCTTAGATCGGACGGCAGGGATTGGAAAGGTGATCGGATGGGCCCCTCAGGCCCAAATACTGGCCCACCGAGCCACCGGAGGGTTTGTTTCCCACTGCGGCTGGAATTCTAGCCTTGAGAGCATACATTTTGGTGTGCCCATTGCGACCTGGCCGCTCTACGCCGAACAACAGACGAACGCGTTCTTACTGGTGCGTGAGCTGGAGATTGCTTTGGAGATTTCTTTGGATTACAGGGTTGACTTCATGGGTGAAGCTCCCAGTGTTTTGAGTGCGGAGAAGATAGAAAATGGAATAAGGAATTTGGTGGAGATTGATGATGAGAGAAGGAAGAGAGTGGTGGAAGCGAGTGAAAAGAGTAGGACGACATTGTTGGAAGGTGGATGTTCCCACTCTTCTTTAGGACGTTTCGTTGATTACGTTATGAATCAGGTTTAGGTATCTTACTCTAATCTAATCGATCATACATATTGCATGCGTAATAATGCTTATAATGCTTGTATTCGTTATCAAGTTGCTATAATTTCTTTTTATCAGCTGTTGCATATGTAAGACTAAGGCAGTGATGTAAACTCCATAAAGATACTCTTTCCAATTTCCCATTACAATCCTAAAATCTAGAATGAAGCTTATATTCGCAGTGGATATTCTCAATGTTTTTGTTCTAGCGTACCAAATATTTCGAGACTATATTTTCACTATTTCCTTATAACAATTCATTACCACCACCCTTTCTTTATTCTTGACATTTTATGTGGTTATTATATACTAAAAAAAATAATTCTACAAAGGTAATCAGCACTATCATACAGAGTAAGAAGAATAATTAGGTTTTTATGCGTACCAATAGAAAATAAATATAAAGTTGTACTCACTTACTCTTTCATTTTCTTACACCAATTCTTTTTTCTGTCTCTTACATATTTTTCCATCATATACTGCCTTGTACATGAAAACTGGTTGATCTAGTTTTGTAGCCAAATATGACCAATTAAATCCTAAACATGTCTTCCTATATATACGTACCAGTGCAATTTACGATGCTTACAACATATAATCGAACTATTTGAGACAACACCTATCTCTATTCAAAGGAATGCCTAGGGGTGAGACTGAATAATAACAACAGTTGCAGTTTGCCTCAACATAGATGCTCCTGACCTTTTGCCACTATCCCAAGTATCTCGAATAAATGTATCATAAGGACTTGTTCATGAGATAGCATCTCCACTATCATACAAAACACTTCATTCGGTCTTCAATTATTCTGTTTCAGTTTAATCAACTGGGCCCTGATGATACACTACAGCCAAATGCTGCATTTAAATGCCACATCATGTAAAAAAGGTTGAGTCGAAGAACTATACCTCCATTGAAGTAGTACAAAAACCACAGCATTTCTTGATTCAGGAGCAAAAAGTAGAATCAAAATTGTCACTATTCAGCTGCACAACCGTGCTGTGCATGAATTGAATATGTTTTTCATCAATGAAAAATTGTTTCAAGTGAATGACCAATGACAGCTCTAGTCATGTGCACACTGGATGAACTTATGCAGGTATCGTTGGTCATAATCAAACCTAACCGGCACCTAATTTTGTTCAAGTTTGGCATAATTTATTCATTTCAGTCACTTGATTCCAAGATCCTGTTTAAGTTTGAATTGTAGCCTGGCTTATAACCAACACCCATCATGTCCCTAGTCAATATGTCCAAGATATAATATATCTCACCGCTTAGAGGGTGCTTCTCATCTCTAGCTACAAAGTAGTTCACACACCCAGCAATTTCAACCCAGCTACATGCAATTTCCTTTTGCAAACCTTTTTCCTTCATATGATTTCTCACTCGATCAACATTTTCCCATTCTCCCTCCTCTGCATAGATATTTGAGAGCAGAACATGATATCCAGCAATCCTTTTTTCCTTTTCCATATTAAGCAACTTTTCTGCAATAACTTTTCCCAGTTCAAAGTACCCATGATTTTTGCAGGCTCCAAGAATAGATCCCCAGATTTCTACTGCATCACCGTCCTCACCCAGTCTCTCAACAAACTCATAAGCTTCGACCACCCTCCCAACCCTCCCTAACATGTCTGCAACACAACAATAATGTTCCGTTGAGGGCTTGATTTTATGTACTTTATCCATCGACTCAAATATGTGAAGACCTTCTTCAACCAAACCACTGTAATTGCAAGCAGACAGGATGGCAATAAAAGTAATTGCATCGGGCTTAATCCCGCATCTCAGCATGGAATCATACAAGGCAAGGGCTCTCTTACCCATTCCATGCTGACCATAGCTCATTATCATTGTGGTGTACGTGACAGAATTCTTCTCCGGTGTTCTGATAAAAACATTTTCGGCATAACTGATTGCACCCGATTTTGAATAAGCGTCCACTAAAGCAGTTCCCACATAAACATTTTGGTCCAACAACAGACGTATGGAGAATCCATGAAGTTGCCTAGCAAGGTCCGTGCTTCCCATGGAACTACAAGATGGGAGAATCGAAGCCAATGTCACTGCATTAGGTATTACCTTGCGCACCAATGCCTCTCTAAGAATGAGAATAGCTTTGTCACTGAGCCCATTCTGAGTATAACCAGCAATCATAGCGTTCCATGAGGCCAGATCTCTATCACTTGGGCCGTTCTGCTCAAACAATAACTCCGAAGTCGTAATCAAGCCAGATTTAGCATACATGTCAATCAGATAACTCTCCATACCCTCAAATTGTATCCCATGGCGAATTAGATATGCATGCGTTTGCCTTCCAATGTACGAGTCCCTCATGTTAGAAGCCGCAGAGAGTAACGCCGTCACAGTGACAGAATCGATGGTAAACCTCTGCTTCTGCATCTCACACACAAGCATCAGTGCTTCCTCGTCCAAACCATTCTGCGCAAAGGAAGAAATTATCGTATTCCACGATACAGCATCCCTTTCAGACATCTTTTCAAAAACCTTAAAGGAAGTATCCACGGAACTGCATCTGGAGTACATCACAATGATTGCATTGACAACAATAGTGGGAGTAACCGCCAAACTTTTTAGAACAAATGCATGTATCTGCTGGGCCAATTTTATTTGCTGCAGCTGGGAAACAGCAGAGATAACCGACAGGAAAGTGACGTCATCGCACACAGCCTCCTCTGACTCCAAAGCTCGAACGAACACGTCGATCCCCTGAAGAGGACAGTTATTTTGAACATAGCCGCCAATCATGGAGTTCCAGACCTCAGTATTTTTGTTAGAACAGCAATCGAAAACCATCCTCGCATATTCTAAGCAGCCAAGGTCAGCAAACATAACAATTGCGGAGCTAACAGCAAAGACATGATCGACATAGTCAGCCCCGTGTTTAAGAAGCAGGCCATAAAGCATAAGGGCGGTGGTTGGGTGAGTGACGGCGGGGAAGACATTGACGAAAGTGACGGGGGTTGGCGTGAGAGAGGCTTTGACGAGGGTGGCGAAGGCGCGAAGAGCGTGGAGGTGCCTGTGGGTCTTGACGAACCAGGAAATCAAGGTGTTCCAAGCGACGACATTTCGTTTGCGCATTACAGCAAACAGTTTGAGGACGTAGTCGTGTTGGGGTTGGGTGGAGAAAGGGGGTAAGCATGCGGAGTACATGTTCAAGAGGGAGTTGTAGACGACTCGGGAATTGGATTGGGAGCGAAGAAAATGGGAATGAAGGGCCTTACCGGCCATGAGGTTTTGGGTAAGGGCGCAGGCCTTGAGGGTGGAAGAGAAGGTGTACCCATCGGAAGCCGTGTTCCGCCTCGACTTCATCTCCGCGTAAAGCTGCAGGGCTTCCAATGGCATCTTGTTGCAGATGAAGCCGATGATCACGGTGTTCCACACGGCGGTGGAGGCGCGTGGAAGGCTGTCCAGAAGATGGCGAGCCAGCTGAGGCTGCCCTTGTTGGCATAGCTGGCTTAGGCGAGTGCGGATGGTGACGCCGCCGTTTGGGTTTCGAGCCACCGCGGGATCGGTGACCGGAACGGGAACTGGAACGGGAACTGAAACGGGAACGACGGGAGAAGCCATCACCCTGATTTCCTTCTTGTTTTCACACTCATATTGTTACCTCTTCATCCATTAGCCTCTTCCTATCCACAACATCACAATAAAATGGATAAAGTTAGCAACTTTAGGCCATTACAATCCACAACTAATTAAACCAACTCCATGTTTTTTTGTTTTTTTTTCAATTTTCTAATTTTTTCTGCTCTGCCCCATAAAAGCTTCTGATTTTTTTTCCAGTTTTTTAATATTTATGACGCAATTTTACTTAAACGTGAGCTTTAAAATTGTTTTTTTTAGTTAAAAGCTAGTAAAACATAAAAGGTATAGATTAACAATATTCTAATAAATTTAAATATTTATATACTCTGTAAAATAAAAAAATCAGTGGACGACACCCATGTATATTTAGTAAATTACAAAAATGTGAATATCCATCTAACAAATACTCAAACACGTAGAGATAGGTTTTTCACTTACAAAGATAAATAGTGTACAAAAAATGTATATACGAAAATACTAAATATCTTTTCTATACAAAGTTATGGGAAAAATAATGCTCTCTTATATCCAGCCCTGGTTCTAGATCAAATAGTTTACCAAATTCATACATAATTGGTCAATATTATAAGACCACCTTTAAAGTAGCCTCGTTAGTCGATTTAATAACTATGTTTCCTATTTTAAAAGATAGGAACAGTACTGAGTACATCAAAATAGTTAAAATATGTGTATAACAATTTTAAAAGAATTAATGTATTCAATTATTAGAATTCAACTAAATTAATAATTTAATATTAAAATTATATTTTTTATAAAAATATTTAAAACGGAATATGTCAATATTGAACCATGATTTATTCAAATAATATAATAGAGTGAAACTCGATTTAAATCATAAAAATAATATAACTGATATATTAAAAATAGTAAAATTATAATTCAATTTAAAATAAAAATGAAAATTACTAATTTTTGAAAATGTAAGAAAAAAAAAAGAAACTATTTGTATTCCAAGGGTCCGAGAAAAGAAAACCATGTTAGGCATAGTTTCCTTCTGGAATATACGAAGTAGGCATTGGTGCGGAGGAATAACGAGGAAAAGAAAGAATTATACTCAATACCTTCGTTGCATCGAGACTCACAATAATCTGAATCCAGAACATGGAGATGCAACAACTCCTCAGTATGGGCTTTCCCGATGAGTTAGCCGCTCAAGCCCTGGCCGCCACCGGCGGCAAATCCACCGTCAAAGCCACCGAATGGATTCTCACTCACAAATCCAACGCCGCCAACACCTCCACATTCCAGCCCAAGCTTGATCGCTTCTTCCATTCTTCTCAATCCCCCACACCTCCACAATCGCAATCACAGGAACAAATAGAAGAAGAAGAAGACGAAGAACCTTCCAAACGTCCCAGACCTTCTACACATTCTGCGCAGCATCCACAGCCACAACCACCGCCACCACCGCCACCGCAACAAAACTGGCCCACTTTCTTCTTGAAAACCGCAGAGAAGAAAAACGCCAACACTCACATTCACCAACCCTTGTACGAGCGCTTGCGTCCCAGGACCCTCGACGACGTCGTAGGGCAGGACCATCTCCTCGCCGCCAACTCCCTCCTTCGCTCCGCAATCCAACGCAACCGCCTCCCCTCCATCCTCCTGTGGGGTCCACCTGGTACTGGTAAGACCACTATCGCTAAAGCCATCGTTAAATCTTCAACCGCAACACGTTACCGGTTTGTCTCCTTATCCGCCGTCACTAGTGGCGTTAAGGACGTCAGGGACGCCGTTGACGAGGCTCGAAAACTCAGACTTAAATCCAACCAATCCACCGTTCTCTTCGTGGACGAGGTTCACCGGTTCAACAAGTCCCAGCAGGACTCTTTCTTACCCGTCATTGAAGATGGCAGCATTGTATTCGTTGGGGCCACCACTGAGAACCCTTCTTTCCATTTGATTACACCTCTCTTGTCTCGCTGCCGTGTCCTCACCCTTAACCCTCTCCAACCCCACCACCTTGCCTTGCTTCTGAACCGCGCTGTCAGTGACGCCGACAAAGGGTTGGTGCAGAGCGCGGGGGTTCAAGTTGATGTTAAAGAGGATGCTGTTGATTATATAAGCAACAATTGCGATGGAGATGCTCGGGTGGCCCTCAATGCTCTGGAGATTGCAGCTGTTACTGCAGCAGCGAGGGTACAACATGGTAAACAAAAAGAAGAAGGGGTGGAAGATCTTCATACAAACGAGGATTATAAGGTTGCTGTTGTTAGTGTTGATGATGCAAGGGAAGCACTTCAGTGCAAGCATCTTGCTTACGATAAAGCAGGGGAAGAGCACTATAATCTGATCAGCGCGCTGCACAAGTCTATGAGGGGAAGCGATGCGAATGCAGGTATTTATTGGTTGGCAAGAATGTTAGAGGGAGGTGAAGAGCCTCTTTACATTGCACGCAGACTCATACGATTCGCAAGTGAGGATGTTGGTTTGGCTGATCCATTAGCTCTTAATCAGGCTGTTTCTTGCTACCAAGCTTGCCACTTCTTGGGAATGCCCGAATGCAATGTAATTCTTGCACAGTGCGTTGCTTACTTGGCCTTGGCACCTAAATCTGTTGCAGTGTATCGAGCCTTAGGGGCCGCGCAGAAGGCAGTGAGGGAATCTGCGGGACAGAATGAGGGGGTGCCTCTGCATTTGAGGAATGCTCCAACCAAATTAATGAAGGAAATTGGGTATGCGAAGGGATACATCTACCCTCCGGACAACCCTTCCTCCACACAGACTTACTTGCCACCATCACTTCAAGGCTACAAGTTTCTTGATTGGCCTGACAGGATTCCTTATGATGGATCAGAGCATTAAATCAAAGATCAGGAGTTATGTGTCATTTTTTATCTTTTGTTTTGCCGTATGTATATTTTTTCACCATTGCTGAGAAATACATCAACGATGATGGGGGTGAAATGCATTATGTAAATTTTGACACAGTTAAATATCATTCTGACAAGTTTTATTGTTTTATTGAATAATTGTTCTGAGTAAATTAAAAGCAAATGAACACCGGAAATTTTAAATGCTTACTTAAATTCAATTACAAAGATATTTCAGCAAAAAACATTATACCCGTAAACATAACATACTAAATTACTAGTCTGAGGTGTAGTACACTGGCATTGAAGTTATCTGGTATGAGGAGGTACTTATGGAATACGGTTGACAGTGGGTACACTACAGATGCAGCCTAAACATTACAATTGCCTGCATTTCAAGCTTTACACGGATGACTCAAGCGAAATACGTGATTTACAATCCACCTACAACATGCTAACAGTTGTGACGATATACACAACCTCTCTTATTATTAGTAAAAGCTGAGATTGGGGGTCAACAGAGGAATTAGATCCATTCCTTGGGGTTGATGCACGCATCCAAGAGTTTCCATTCTTCGCTTCCTTCTTCCGGTTTCTGCATACAAGATGTCATCGCCGTTTCAGTAACAATTTCGTAAGTTAAAAATTAGAGGTATCTGATATCTACTTGTTTAAAATAAAGATTCCAAAATCATACATGATCATATTCCCACCGGGCTGTCAGTGGGAGAGATACAAGAATACTCTCTATCCTGCCCCCAGTTTTCAGTCCAAATGTTGTACCCCTATCATATACCTGTGGCCGAAAAATGTTAGATAAGACATTTGATACTGATAAAAAAGAGTATAGAAGTACACTTTAGCCTATAGTTGGATTAAAAAGCGTACCAAATTGAATTCAACATATCGTCCCCTTCGCAATTGTTGCCATGCTTTCTGATGTTCTGTGAAGGGTAAATCCTTCCTTTTCTCTATGATAGGTATATAAGCAGGAATAACAGAATTTGCACATTCTGCAAGAAAATAATTGTTTAAGCAGCATGAGATAGTGACAATTAGATTTCTATCCAGTGTGAAACATCAAACTTATATTGCAAACAGTCACCAGTAGCAAAGGAAAGTAGCATCTCCTGATCATAGTCGTTCAGATCATCAAAAAATATCCCTCCAAGCCCTCTTCTTTCACCTCGATGCTGAGTGGAGAAATAAAAGGAAAATCAATGAAAACAAAACAACAGCAGCATATGCTCATGCACCAAAGTTCAATTAAAAATATACTTCAAATAAATTCATTGTAGTCCTTTACAAATATAGCAGAAGGCATCCTTGGAACATCTAGTTAGACATTATATTTTCTTTTTCTCAACTGGTGCACTACAATATGGGACCACTGTGTATGATAACTGACAAACAAGAGACTGAAACACAAGGTACAATTCTAAACTTACGCCTACTTCTTCCTTGCAACATGAAAAGTATCAAATGTTTTGTCAACGTTTAGTATTTAAGACAAAGAATATAGAATAAGTTATGCTATTGTTTGGTAAGTCAATTGGATAGGATAAGCTTATCCTATCATGTTAGTCTTGCCGGAAGTTTACCACAAGGAAAAGGTTTAGGTCATGAACACAATATGACAGATACAATTTTCCATTATTTACCCACAACTCATTTGTTTCACGACCACTACCACTACAATTGTTGTAACTAGCAGTACAACCATTGCTACTACCACCATTATTGTTGATACCATCTTTGCGCAACACGGTAATGTTCACTACATCGCCATCACCATTGTTCTTACTACAGCTAAAGTAACCAACACCATTGCCACTTTTGCAACTATTATATTCACTGCCACAAGATATATTGCCTCCATCGCTGTAGCATCACCAGACCTTGATGCCATCATTCCTATACTTCCCTTCATTGTTTCCATTATTGTCACAATTGCTACTACGACCACCACTTCTGCTGTTAATGTCATTCCCATGACTACCAATACTTTTTCACAATAGTAAATTTGTCATTTGCATACAATTTACATTATTATCTACCAGTATGCACCAAACACAGGACAATATAGGAACTTAATTTGCTTGTATCCTTTGGGAAGCCTGACTGTTAAACAAGCCTTTAAATGCATATATTTTTCATTAATATTTTTCCTAAAATGGTATTAGGACGAACAGTAAGAAGAAATGACATTTCTCAAAACAGAGCATAAACAGATAATGAGAAAAAAAAAAGATTGTCCACCCAATGTTGTCAATGAGGTCATATTTCACCCCACATACCTTCATTTTCACAATTTAAGGTTTACAAATCAAATGAACCTGTTACATTGCATACAAAAAATCAGTATCTCAGAAATCACTATCTCAGTTAATGCTAAGAAATACTTGGTGATAATTGTGTTTGCCACTTGCTGTATTTCTCACACAATAACCACATGCAGAAAACCTCCAACTATTGCCAAGCCACTTCATTTAAATTCATGGCTTCTAGATACCCCCCTGCATCACATTTTCTTCCATTCCCGTCATTTTATTCTCTACTACAGTCATTACTGTTAGTCCGTTACCCATTTACCACCATTGGTTTCTTGCTTATTAATTATTATACCCTCCAAGTCGTCATATATTAAACTCATCAAAATTAACCATAAGTCCATGTGATTGTTAAGTTTTGCTTTTATGAAACAGGCCCAAAGGCTATACTGAAAAAATACAGTAATATCTTCACTGTGTGAAAAATGTTGAAGAATAATACCTTGATATAAAAGTAATCATCACACCATTTCTTGAATCGAGGGTAAAATGTAGGCTCAAACTTGTCACAGGCACGTTTTTGAACCTACACAAAAAAGTATGATAGAAGTACATTCAGTGAAACACTTTCTCTAGAATGCATCCAATAAAATATAATAAAATCACTTGAATGATCAACTACAGCTTAATGTTTCCCTAACAAAAAAATTTCAAAACAAAAATCAAGATTACATCAAATTGATAATTTATGTTTCCAATTCAGGGTTTAATCTAGGTAATATAGAAAGTTTGAAAGACTTTATGCGACCCTGACCGAAGAGTCCTTAAGCATTTGCAGAAACCCTTTTATGGAAACACAGAGAAAGTCATTATGCGTTCAACATTTCAATGCCTGTCACTTTAAAATAACCAAGCTTACATAAACTAAACTTAAAAAAACCTACCCACGACTATAAAGATATATAAATGTACTCACTAAAAGTACCAAAACCATTAAGGTATAGTAACGTTTTTTATTTTTATAAAAGGTCATGCTAGGTATCACTATATTCTTTGGCATATCTGTTAAGCCGACACCCCAAAATACATCAAAGTATGGTAAACATTTTAACCCAAAGGAAAGTGATTTTTTTTTTTCTATCTTGTTTCCAAAAAAAAAAACGCCACTGTAGTCTTGTAGGTTCTAAATCATAAAAACAATATCAACTGATATTTGCGTTAAGCAACGTACTGAGTGGAAGTGCTTAACATCCTCCTCAAAAATATAAGCTGGTGTCAGGTCAGTCCCCCCACCAAACCACCATTGTCTAGGTGCACCAGGAGCATCTGCAAAAGCAACAGCATGACTATCAACAATAGCAGCACACTCAACAAAGGGTTCAACTCAACAACTCTATGCTCTCACGTTAACACCCCTTTGCTTTCATATTGATTAGAAAATAAAATACCGTCCTAAGATTTTGAGAATAAACAGCTGTAACAAATAAATTTTTAAAAAAAAAAAAAA